>Ga0315914_1004544_pt1 | contig 20700 bp, 18 predicted proteins | sample MpolenodulesMG_FD_203920 | JGI IMG/M metagenome (GOLD analysis project Ga0315914, IMG submission 203920) | Medicago polymorpha root nodule microbial communities from Los Angeles, California, United States - elongated nodules | ecosystem: Host-associated > Plants > Roots > Nodule | place: USA... | reverse complement strand
AGCATTGGATGCTTGTTCTATCAAGAGCGTTGACAAAGGACAATTGTACGAACTGTACAACCACTTCCTCCACTACTCTGTTCGTGTCTCTGCAACAAGACAAGAATAACAGCTCTGCCTGCAGAAACGTTCCTTCAAACTAGGAATGCATTTGAAATTGATCCTTCATAGGACAATAACCATATCAGGCAAAAGATCATTGGTGATTTTAATCAAAGCTTCAAATGACTCTTTTTTTGTGCTGGCAACTTTCCAACGTATCTCTCACACCTCTATATAAAGGAGTGAAGACTTACTAGTTGGATAATACAGACACACACAAAAAGCAAGACTCATACAACAATTCAAAGTCCAAAACTCTGTTATTGTTCTGCATCTAAAGTCACTTAGAATTTCTTATCAAAGTTCATATCTTAGAAATTTTAAAGTCTTAAGAGTCTGTATCTGATTTGTATTGTGAACACCACTGATTGTATATCAAGTGTTCAAACTCAAACAAACTTCTTTGTAATTCTGTTTGATTAGAAGTCTCTTGCTTGTGTGCTTGAGCAATAAAAGTCTCTTGCAGTTGTGCTTGAGCATTGGAAGTCTCTTGATTGTGTTCAGGAGCGTAGGAAATCTCTTGCAGTTGTGCTTGAGTAATTTGAAGTCTCGTGCTAGTTGTAGCATTGAGCAATTGTAATTTGATATTACATTGTAGTGAACTCTCCTTGGAAGTGCAAGGGGGACAAGACTACTTCCGGTTTTTGGAAGGAACCTGTATAATTGCTTTGTGTCTTTCTTCTCTCTCTCTCTCTCTCTCTCTCTCTCTGTTTTTATCCGCTGCATTTAGATTCTGATTATCACTTCAGAAGCTGAACTCTATCTGCTTCTGATCAGTGACTTCAGTAGGAGAAAACGAAGAAAAAGCAAACACAATTCAATCCCCACTTCTTGTGTTTTTCTCACCTTCAAAGTACAATACTGAAACTTATCCAAAATTGTTCCAAGATTTCCCAAATCGTGCCACGATATTTCCAAAAGCTTCCTCCAAATTATTGAATCAAAATGATGCCAAGATTTTTGCAGAAACTTCAACATCAATATTGAGTCAATTTTCAACATTTCTCTACCTTGAATCTAAATTGATGCTGATGAAAATTTAACCATCAACCCCTTGCTCCTTATCCTTTCATCCAACTACATCATGTCGTACTACAAGCTTACACCTTTGCCTCTTTAATCCTCGGAATGCTTTCCGCCTTCTTGAAGATCCTTGCATCCAACTACACTAGAATCATTAGGTAGTTCCACAAGATTCACCATAACCTCTTCAACCACAAAACATCTTCCTTCTTTTTGAAGATTTCCTTGCATTCAGTTACCCTTGGCCTTTTAGGTATTCCTCAAAGTTGTGTCATATATTCTTCAACCACAGAATGCCTTTCATCCTCTTGAAAAATTCCACTGCTCACAAATAAAGCATAACACCCAAGATCCATATAGTTGAACCATTTTGGTGTCATCCACTTGTCTCCTCCTAGTCCCACTAGTGGAAGAGTCCAACTGAAGCTGAGCTTTCTCTACTCAACTTCCAAATGCATACATCCACTATGTCTTTCACCTTGCAACTCCACCTTTAAGGTTGAACATGAGTATTCTTACCTTTGCCTCTCTAGACTGACCTTGAGCATTCATTTCACTGCCTCTCTAGGATGATGTTGAGTGTGTAATTTCTCTCCATAATTTCACCCATTCTACATGAATATCAACTTGCAAGTGTCATAGTTTCCAAGGTGATAAACCTCACCTTCTTCTTTTTCCCAACATGACACCACGAGAGCACCCACATCCTCATAATCCTCTGAGGCAACTTGGTGTAATATCAAAAGTAAGTATATTTTTGCATCGTTTCCATGGGAACTAGTGCGATATTTAAACCCGTTCAACAATTGGTATCGTCTTAAGTGATGGGTTATAAATTGTTTGTTTTGTAAACCTAATCGAAAAATAATGCGATAATTAAGATGGAGTTAAACAGAGAGATAAAACTGATCGGATTAGAATTCATTAATCAAACCTCGGACATATTCTCTTGATCAATCATATAGACCCTAATTATTAATCGATATTATCATGTATCACTCGACGAACATCATTTATGTCTAAATAATATTGTGGGTTCGATCAAATTGTTTAATCGACGATTTCTCAGCCTATTAAGCAATACAATAGCATGAAGACTTGATACTTAGAGTGATTATCAAACCCAAATCAATTTTTAGTATTTAGGGTTTAATAGATGATTATCATATGTCTAGATTTAAAAAGCATTTCTCAATAACAATTCAAATCATGAATTAAACATAAGAAATAAGGATAACATCAATATCAATAAATAACTAAAATCATATATTGCTAAGATCAAAGAAAATAAATACTGAGTTTTTTTAATGACATCTATTCCCAACAAATGAAATTTAGCTGCTCATTGTCATGGTAGCCTTGCAAAAATGAGAAGAAAAGAGTGGAATACACATTAGTGATTTCTCAAGGTATCTTGTTGAATCCACCTTCCAACACCTTTGCTTTCTTTTTCTCCGAGCTACGGTAGGCTTGCCATGGCAAGCGAAGCTTGCTTCGCCAGTTGGTTTCTGCCACATTAGTAAAGTGGCCCAGAAACCACCTTTGCTCGCCATGGAGAAGGCTAGGCTCACTTGGCCACACCCTGTTTTGCTGGAAAATCATGCTCTCTGACTTGCATCGCCTTGCCTTCAGTGTAGGCTCGCTCGACCACAGCCTAAAAACCAAGAATTGGGGACCTACTGCTTATGTCCGCTTTCTGCTCGCCATGGCGAGCTTAGCTTCAATTTTCTTCTTCTTCTTAACTGTTTAAATGCCTTGGCAAGCAATTTCCTACACATAAGGTTGAAATAAGATATAAAAAGCATAAAATGAAAATTATTCATTATTTTTTAGCTTTTCATGACATAACTTGTAAAATAAATCACTAAAGTGCTTAAAATATACATGACATTTAACTGATTTCTGGCACTTATGACAACTACAACTTGCAATGAGTTATCATTGTCCGTTGACTCAAGACAATCCCTCTTTAGGTGGTTGGTCTTGTGAAAATTGAACCATATATACTTCGACTTGTCACCACCCTTTGAGTTTCCCTGGTTTCCTATACCTGCACCTTTCCCACTTTAGATCTCATGTCCTTGGACTTAGTTCTCAATGCTGCTTGGACTTCTTCGAAGATGATAGTACCTTCCTTGCCATAAATCATGGTATCATTGAAGAAACCAAAAGATCTAGGTAAAGCACACGACAAGAGTATAGTTTTGTCTTCATCCTCAATGTTCACCTCAATGTTTTCCAAATCATCAAGGATTTTATTGAACTTTGTCAATTTCTCTGATATGGTTTTGGACTCCATCATCCTAAGGGAATAGAGTTGTTGATTGAGAAATTGCCTATGAGCCAACGGCTTGGTCACATAAAACAACTCTAACATTTCCCACATAGATGATCTGGAGTTCTCCTTCACGACATTTGTATAGGTGCTTCAAGTGTCATAAGATCAGTCGTTTAAGAAGGGATTGTCCCGAGTTAGGGGACAATGAGGACTACACAGAGTTTTCAATTTCCCCATAAGGTTATGAAGATATAGGTGTTTTTTTGTGTGTAATGTTGGAAGGAGGAAGAAGGTGGAGTTTTTCACCTTAGAAATGATAACACTTACAAGTTGACCTTCATCTGGAGAGATGTTAAACACGCAACTTCAGCCTGAAAAGGCGGTGCTATGAATACTCAAGGTCAGCCTGAAGAGGCAAGGTAATAATACTCGTGATTAGCCTTGGAGGTGGAGGCTACAAACTAAAAGACACAGTGAATGCATGAATTTGAAAGTTAAGATAGAGAAAGCTCGAATTTAGGTGGAGTCTTCCATAACTGGGACTAGGGAGACAAGTCGATGGCAAGTTAATGGTACAACTGTGGAATCCTTGTGTGTTATGCACCAGTGGATAGCAATAAAATCTTCAAAAGGACATAAATGTGCACTCTAGGGATGAAGATGTTATGATTAACTTGTGGAACAACCAAAAAATCCTAGTGTAGTTGGATGCAAAGATGTTCGAGAAGGGGAAAAGGATTCCGAGGGTTGAAAAGGTAAAGAAGAAATCTTGTGGAACTACATGGTGTAGTTAGATGTAAGCATAAAGAGTAAGGTGTTTAATAGTTAAATTGGCATCACCACCATTTTATACTAAGGTGAATAATTGTCGAGATATGACTCAATGTTGAACATTGAACTTTCCGAAGAAAAAAATCATCCACGATTTGATGATGTCAAAAAAAAAAACGGGTGTTGCTGATTCGTCAGACATCGTGGCACCATTTTTCTTGCTAGGTGCAGTAATGTGTATGAAACTGAAAAACATGGTGGGATTCGATCAAATTCAGATTTGGACAAATAAGCATTATTTGACCCATTCAATGGGCAATCTCAATTCTCAAGTAACCAAAGGAGAGAACTTTTAGGGGACTTAGAGCCTAAGAGTTGAGTGTCTTTGGGTGAGATTCTTGGGATGGGAAACAATTGTAAACACTTCGGGTGAGTGAAAATTACTGTGTCTCTTGGTCACAAAAGACATTCGGGAAAATGATAGAAATTATGATTGTTCTTGGAAAGGTTGTTGAAGCTAACTATTTGTATCCCTTTTGCATCTCTTTGTAAAGAACTCATTGATAGTGGAGTGGGGAAATCTCTCTCTTCCAGACATAGCTCAATATTGTTGGAGCGATGGATGAACAAATTTTAATGTATTTGTTTCTCTTCTCCATTTATCTTTATGCTTTTGTTTTGCTTGTGGTTTGTGTTTTACACTTACTAGATTAGATATAGGTATATTGTTGTTGCTTAAGATTACTTTGATTATTGGTTACTATTTCATTTTGCTCCACACATCTAAATTAATTAATTTGAGATTTGATTTCGAAACCATAACAGAAAAGATATTGCAATCTCAGGAAAATAAAGGGGTATGTACATGCATGTTCTACAAGCTAACCACGTCTCTTTTTATGACTTAAAATAACATGTGAGTTAGATTGGAGGAACAAACAATATAGGATTTCATGGAAGAAAATAGGGCAATTCCTAATTCTTATTATGTAAGCAGTAGTGGTGTGGCAAATACCACACCCGTTCATCAAATGCATACACAACTAATAAGTATTAGAAATTAGAAATACCAATTCAAACAAATCATCCACAGATAATAAAAGTCTATCTTCACACACACAAAAATCACGAAGGTTCAAGTTAACAAAAGTGCATCTTTTTATTTGAACAAAAAAACCAATATCCACTAATGTAAACCAATTTAAAATAAGAGATAGTTTAGTAAATATCCTTCACGCTATTTGTTATAAAATAAAAATGGGTCTAAGTTGGCAAATTGGTGCAAGTTAACAAATATGCTTTAATGAAAATTACAAAAGTAACTCTCAAGTTATTTGTAATAAAATAAAAATGGATCTAAGTTAGCAAATATGTGCAAGTTAACAAATATGTTTTAATGAAAATTACTATAGTAACCCTCAAGCTATTAGTTTTAAATAATAAAGATGAAAGATATTTTTGTCCAAATGAAAAGATGCATTTTTGCTAACTTGAACCTTCATATTTTTTATTGGTATAAGTTAGCAAACCCCATATACACACGAATCATTTCAAAGAACAATTTTATTTTACATTCGATACCAAATCATTTTCAAATCAATAATTAAAAAAAATCAAAAATCTAACATGAAAAAATAACGAGTATAGTGAGAGTATTTTAAAAAATAGAATTTTCTAGTTGTCCATAGGTATGTGCAAATGGGAAATTAGATTATCATTTTACATATGGCTGTTTCTCAGCGTCGACGTGCATTTTTTATTACTCCTAACGGTGCTTATAAATAGACTTCATTTGTATATATAATTTTAGGTAGAGTCTTTGAACCTTCGATTATTTTTGAATAAGAAATATGCTAAAAAATGCACATTAGTTTTGTCAATCAAAGAAAAATGTGCAGTTTTTGTTGTAAATTCACTTGAAAATTAAATCTACATATACCATGATTCCATAACACACATATTAATCATTTCAAAAAATATTTTTGGATGACATTCAATACCAATATTTTTTGGATAAATTGATATTATGGAATTACAATATGCATTTTTTTTTATCAAATCATTTTAGAAAGAAAAAAGCATGTTCATAAATATGTTCCCAAACAAATGGTGCATTATTCCTAGATATTATTTTCTCATGGTCCAACAATAAAAGTTGTTTCTTTACTAACGTGAAATGTTAAAACAATAATGCAAAATTAGTTTAAAAAGAATGAATTCTTATGGTTAGTCGGTTTGTTATGTTCCTTATTAAGTATGCTAAAGGGACAAATACAACACATTGATATACTTAACATACATTTAATAATGATTCAAAATTTATGAAGAGTTTTTACAACTTTGTCAATGCTAAAAACTACTTAATTAGTTTTAGTTGAGTGTGCGATTTACTTTATAGATCGTACATGATCTTTTATCATTTCAAATTTCATTATTTACTTTATAGATCGTACATGATCTTTTATCATGTTTTAATAACATTGTTTTGTTATCTTTTTTTCATTACAGTACAATTTCTACCATCTCCATGTGAAACTGATGATGATTGTGTAGAAGAGATTGGTGTTAGAAATATATGTATTCATGAAGTGTGTAGATATTTTGCAAAGATTCACTTATTCTATGAATACCAAACTTAAGAGAGGACATAAACGCCCTGCAGAGAATTACGAGTTCCAACATTAGAAAGATAAACAATACATCGTATGTTAGAATATTACATGAGCTATCATTTAGTTATTGTGTTGGCATCAAATAATTTGTATTTTTTTCGTATTTTCGTGGACTTTGCAGTTATTGTTTTGTACTTTTGAGGTAATGATGATAAAATAAATTTCAAAAAGAAAGCAGCAAAGAGTGTTATTTAAATCGTCTTTTTTTCTCTCTTAATTTTGGAGCTATTACCATGACCTCTAATTCAAGCATATCACACATTCTTTCCAACCAAACCACTAATATATTAACTTAAATAGTTAAGTTGAAAAATAAATTTATCTTACTTTAAAGCCTATAATTTTATTTATTTTATGCTATAACATTATCACATTTATTATTTTCAAACACTTCAATTTACATTTCTCTCTTCCTTCAAAAAAATATACATTTCTCTCACCTTTTAATTCATTTTAAAATCTTCAAATGCCTTTAGGATTTAGAAGATATGGAAAACTAGAAGGTCACTATAAAATTATAATTAATTTTTGTCAAAAAAAAATTATAATAAATTTTCTACAAGACGATTAGTGAAATTTTAACTTATGACAAATGTATCTTGTAATTTTAATAGTTATTTATTCTACAAGATGATTAGTGAAATTTTAGAACAGGTTAAAAATAATATAAATAAGATAAATATTTATCATGTCTTTTTCGAGAATGGGCGTTAGACTTAATTGGTCAAATCCACCCAGCTTCCCCGAAAAATCATATATAAATCATTGAAAAGAGTTGCATATCCATTTAGAAAACTTAGAAGGAGAAAAATGGTGGCTTTAAACGACATTATTGATCAAAAGAATAAGGTGACACATTTTATGCTCTAAGAATGAAAAGAAAAAAAGGTTTTGGAGGTTGATGAAAGCCCGAGGTTCGAAAAGTGGTCTTCAAGTTGGTAGGAACCTTTTATCATCAAAAGGATTCAAACAAGAAACATGTGTATGATTCAAATCATAAAACTAGACGATCAAAGAATGTTACAAAGAGAAATTCTAACGTGAACTCTTACCCAACACATCATTCTTACATGAACTCTTATCCAACACATCATTGACACAACCCAATAGCCTATTAACCCACTTAAAAAAAATTTAAAAAATTAGGGCAAAATCTGAAAATTCTCACACACAAACGAGGTCTCGGAAAAAACATTTACCTCCTAATTTTATTTAGCACACTATTGGCATGTTAATCTTTCTTATTTTAAAGGGTTAATTGTTCAAATTGACCATGTAATGTCTGAAAAATGACCCTGGAAAATACAGAACATATATTCAAGCATTGTAACTTGAGTTTCTTCTTATTTTTGACCATCCTATAATATACGCGTAGTCTAAAAATGTGACCTTCAGGTTGGATTTTTTCACTATTTTTTGCATACATGTTTATCACGTTAAAATATAACTTTACACAAAAAATTAAATTTTTTCAACTAGGGAGAAATTAATTATGAATTTTTATTCCCCAGTAATTATGAATTTCTTAAACAATTTATAATTAATTTGTATCTCGTTTAAAAACCACACAATTTCATTGTGAAGGTTCTTGTCATTTTCTAATCATGCCTACAAAATTAGGGAACTAAATTTGACCTGTGAGTATACGCTTTCTCGGAACAAAATGAGGAACCTTATTTAAATTGTACTTTTGTCGACATAATGAGGAACCTCTTTTATTTTGATCTATGACTGTTTATATATTATGCTGTGAATTTGCGATAAATTTTTTGCCCGGACTTTATTAAATTCCTAGCTCCGCCATTGTTTAGATATATTCCTTTTTGTTGAAAGCAACGTTGAAATCTTCTTCCATAATAATAGCTAATTCATGAATAAGTTGAATCCAAGTTCTCTTCTCTTCATCCTATATGTTCACCTCAATGTTTTCCAAATTATTAAGGATTTGATTGAACTTCGTCAATTGTTTTGTGATGGTTTTGAACTCCATCATCCTAAAGGAATAGAGTTTTTGTTTCAGAAATCGCCTAATGACTCCAACCTTCCCACATAGCTATTGTGGTTATCTCCTACACGACATTTGTAAAGGTACTACACGTGTCATGAGATCGGTCACTTTGAGATGGGTTGTCCCTAGTTAGGGGACACTGATGACTCCACAAAGTTTGCAATTGCCCATAAGATTATGAGGATACGGGTGTTTTGTTGGTGTCGTATTGGAAAGAGGGAGAAGGTATAGTTTTTCACCTAGGAAATCATGCCACTTACAAGCTGACCTTCATGTAGAATGAGTGTTCATTCCGAGAGACGTTAAACACCCAACATTAGCCTGGAGAGAGGGTAATAAGAATGATTAAGGTCATTCTGAAAAGGCGAGTAAACAATATTCATGATTAGCCTTAGAGGTGGAGGCAACAAGCTGAAAGACATAGTAAATATACTTATTTGAAAGTTGAGGTAGAGAAAGCTCAACTTTAGGTTGAGTCTTCCACTACTGGGACTAGGGGAGACAAGTCAATGACACTTAAATGGTACAACTATGAAATCCTTGTGTGTTATGCTCTAGTGGATAGCAAAAGAATCTTCAAAAGGAGATAAAGGCGCACTATGGAATGAAGATGTTATGATGAAACTTGTGGAATAACCTAAAATTCCTAGTGTTGTTGCATGCAAGGATCTTAAAGAAGGAAGAAAGCATTATGAGGGTTCAAAAGGTAAGGTGGAACCATATGGCATAAATAGCTGCAAGGATAAATAGTAAGGTGGTTAATGGTTAAATTGCCATCATAACTACTTTAGAGGAAGATGAAAATTGTTGAGATGTGAGTCAAATATGAGCTTTGATTTTTCTGAAAAATTGTGGCACAGTTTGATGATGCTAAAAAAATGGGTGTTGCTAATTCGCCAGAAATTGTGGCACCATTTTGCTTGTTGGCATCAATATTGTATAAGAAACTGAAAATTTTGGCGCGATCCGGTCAAATCGTGTAGCGATTTGCTCAAGATATGGATAGTATATAAACATTATTTGACCCTTTTTATGGGCAATCTTAAGTAACCAAAGGAGACAAATTTTATGGGACTTATAGGTTAAGAGTTCAGTGTTATTGGGTGAGATTATTGGGTTGGGAAACAATCGTAAACAACTTAGGTGAGTGAAAATCATTGAGTCTCTTGGTCACGAGAAGAGATTCGAGAAAATGATAGAAATTATTATTGTTCGTGGAAAGCTTGTTGGAGTTAATTACTTGTAACCATTTTGTATCTTTTTGTAATGAACTCATTAATAGTGAAGTTGAGAGATCTCTCTCCTCCAGATGTAGGTCAATATTGTTGCACCAAACTGGATGAAAAAAAATTGGTGTGTTTGTTTCTCTTCTCCATTTACTTTTTTGCTTTGGTTTGCTTGTGGTTTGTGTTTTACACTTAGTTACTAGATTATATATAGGTATGTTCTTGTTGTTGCTGCTGCTGCTTGGGGTTAATTTTATTATTGATTACTACCTCCTTTTGCTAACACATCTAAGTTTATTGGTGTGAGATTTGAGTCGGATTCATAAGAGAGTAGATGCCACAATCTCGAGAAAATAAAGGAGTGTTTACATGCATGTTCTATAAGCTAACCACGTCTCTTGTTATGACCAAAAACATGTCTTTTAGATTTTTTTTTTTTTGGAAGTACATGTCTGTTAGATTGGAGGAAAGGAACGAACAAATATAGGATTTCAAGTAAGATGAAAGGTCAATTCCTAATTCTTATTATGTAACTCGTAGTGGTGTGGTGAATACCACATGCATACACAACTAATAAGTATTAGAAATTGAAAATACCAATTCAAACAAATCATCCATAGATCAGAAAAGTCAATCTTTACTAAGATATATATGAATCATTTCAAAGAACAATTTTGTTTTACATTCGACACCAAATTATTTTCTAAGCAATATGATTTATAAAAAAAATAAAAAATCACTTTCTTACACACACCAAATTTATTAAAAAAATATCCTATACAATTACGTTTTATTTGTGTATAAATATGTTTTTACTCCAATGTTGAATTATTATAACAAACAATTTCTCTTTACTATCATGGAAGTTTTAAAAAAAATGTAATAAAAAGGTTTTTAGAAAATAAAATGAATTCTTATGATTATCAAGCTTTGTTATGACCTCATTTCTAAATGTGCTAAAGGGACAAATACAATACACTCATATATTTAATAGGTGTCTAATAATAGTATAATTTTATGAAGGGTTTTGCAAATTTATAAATACTAAAATCCATTTAAATGTTTTTATTAGAGCATAAATTTTATACACTGTATCTGAGATCAAATCTTATTCTATTTATTGAAACATAAATTACCGTATAGTTGTTTTAAATTCATTTTCCTCTGTCCACGTGAGTTTAGGTCTGTTGGTAAGGACAATGCATAGTATATGCAAGATTTAGGGTTCGAACCCTGACAAAAAAAAAAAATCATTTTCCTCTAACTGGTTTAGGGAGCTATTTTAATCAAAATTTAGTACGTGGTTTGCCTTATAGAGTAACTTCTATAATGAGGTAAAGAATCTTTATACTTTACTACTTGAACCTACATTTTCATCAATCCAAACATATACTCCTTCCGGTCTCATCTATAAGAAAAGGTTCTTTAGTTAGGTTCATTGAATAATTAATATATTTGTTTTAAATTATACACTAAATACATTAATTATTCAATGAATCTAAAAAAAGACTTTTTTTTCTTATATATGAGACGGGAGGGAGTACATCATTACCAATCATTAATTTTTCTTTCTTTGTTGAGGTAATAATGATTAGCTTGACATCCCGCGGATACAATTACTCCCTCGTCTATATTAGTTGTTTAAGGGTTGTGTACGATTATTAAAAAACTATTAACACTACTAAAAAAACAAAAATTAGTGAGGGATATTTAATGAGGGAAAACGTGAAATCCCTCTCTAATTCCGTCACTAAATTTTGTGACCAAGGAATTTGTGAGGAATTTCATTTTTTCCGTCACTAATTTCCCTCGCTGATTTTTCTTTTTCTAGTAGTGTAATTGTGTTGATTTTGATGATAAAATTAGTATAATTTTTTTTATGTCTTAGATGAAGTGGAAATCCACTGAAATTAAACTCACACACAACTGTGAAGTCCCGAGTTCGAACCCGGGTCACGACGTCCGACCTTGCAATTTTGACATTTTCCAGTTAAGCTAGGATTTTTAGACTAAAATTAATATCATTTACTAAAATTACTAGACTTTCTATAGCATATGGGTGTTTTGAAGGGTCGACATCTCATGCATTTTTTATTACTACAAACGGTGCTTATAAGTAAACGCATTTGCATATCTAATTTTATGTAGAGTCTTTGAACCTTCAATTATATTTGAATAAGAAATATGTTAAAAAATGAACACAGTAGTATTTTCAATCAAAGAAAAATGTGCAGTTTTATCATTGTAAATAGTAACTCTACTTATACCATGATCATTCAAAATTTATGAAGGATTTACACGCTATAAAGTGATAAAATCATATTCAACATTTTACATGCAAAGAGAAAAAGCTATGGCTGGAATTATCAAATTTGTTTATGTCATGATTCTATTTTTTTCCTTGTTTCATGTCGCAACAACATCCGGTAAACCTTTTCTTCATCATTTTCAAATTTCATTATTTACTTTATAGACTGTACACAATCTTTTATCGTGTTTTAATAACATTATTTTGTTATCTTTTCTTATTACAGTACCTCGTCCATTACGTCCATGTAGATATGATGATGATTGTCCACATGAGATTGGTTTTAAAGGTGCTAGATGTATTGAGTACAAGTGTATATATATTGCAACGCTTCACTGATTCTGAGTACCAAACTCAAGAGAGGACATAAACGCCCTGCAGAGAATTATGATTTCCAACATTAGAAATATAATTATAAACAATATACCATATGTATGTAAGAATATTGAGTCCAGTTATGTTCCATTTACCTAGTACTCCATTTAGTCAATTTAGGTTATGGATGCGTGAGATGCGACAAAAAAAGATCTAAGGGTTTGACATTTAATAAGAGAGCAAACATTTGTTTATTAAAAAAGAAAGGAACAAAACAAGATACGCTCCTCTTTTCTTCTCCTTTCCTGCGTTCCTTCCACCCTCTCCTCCCATGGATTGGGTTAGCAATAAACATCAAAGAAAACATATCAGACTTGGAACAAGAAATAGTTGCAGTTTTGTAAAAACTAGAGTTGAAAAGCAATAATATCCAAACCCATAACGTCAGCTATGGTTTGAAACGGCGGCGACGAAACAACAATGAGAGGAAGAGGGGAGAAAGGAAGATGAAAGAGAGAGAGAGATAGACGATGTTGTTATTAAGGGAGAGGGAAGAGGTCAGCGGCGATGGACGGTGGTGGATGGAGGTTGACGGCAATGAAAGGAGGCGGAAAAGATGGAACACTGGAAAGGGAAAAGAGAGAAGACGGGAAACATTTTGTTTTGTTCCTTTTTTTATCATTAAACAAATACTTAATATTAACCCTTAGATCTTTTTTTTGCCACATGTCATGTATCCATAGCTTAAATGGACTAAATGAAGCATTAGGTAAATAGAGCATACCTGGACTCAAGAATATTACACGAGCTATCATTTAGTTATTGTCAAGCACAGATCTAATGTGGGGGCAATGGGGTCAACCGACCCCACTTGCCTCCACTTGTTTGTTGTATTTTTAATCTAAAATTTGATATTTATGCAGTTTGATCTCACTTATATAATATTATTGACTTATTGTCTTCACATAGTTCATTCATAGCACTATAACAAATTACAAAACAAAGAAGGATCTTAATGAGTGTTCTAAAAGCACTAGATAATAAATCAAAAGAACGTTATATCGACAAAAGTAACACTTAAAACTGTGGTGTTGAGTGTCAGTGGTGTTGTTAGGTTGTGATGAAGATAATTTCTTGGAATGTCAGGGGGTTAGGGAGTTTTGAGAAAAGAAGAGAGGTGTGTCACTTGGTGAGGGAGAAAAATCTGTTTATCATTTGTGTTCAGGAAACTAAGTTGTTTGTGATTGACGTAAACTTGTGTACATCAATTTGGGGAGGTGATCTTGTCGATTTTTCTTTCCAACCCTCCGTGGGGGCTTCCGGCGGTATAGTTACGATGTGGGATACCAGGGAGGTAGAAGTGTGGTCATCTATGTCTTTTGAGCATGTTTTGGCGATTTCTGGGTGTTCTGTAAAAACGGGTGTGCTATTTACTGTGTTCAATGTTTATGCTCCTTGTGATTTTGTTCATCAGCAGGTGTTTGGAATAATTTATCAAGCCGTTTGCATATTTTATCTGATATGAACGTGTGTCTGTGTGGTGACTTTAACGCTGTCCGGTGCATGGATGAGCGGCGTAGTGTTGGTGGCGTGGCTAGACAGGGTTGGAGCGCTACCTACAATAATTTTATAGAGAACAATTTTTTGGTGGATCTTCCTCTTCGGGGCCGCAACTTTACGTGGTTCCGAGGTGATGGGAATTCTATGAGTCGTATAGACAGGTTTCTGCTATCTGATAGATGGTGTTTGACTTGACCTAATTGTTTTCAGATGGCCTTGTCTCGAGGGGTGTCAGATCATTGCCCGTTGGAGCTTTCAGTTGATGTTGAGAATTGGGGCCCTAGACCTTTCTGGATGTTGAAATGTTGGGAGCTTCTTCCTGGTTATAAATCTTTTGTTTGTAATAAATGGCAATCGTTTCATGTGGATGGCTGGGGTGGTTTTGTGTTGAAAGAAAAATTGAAACTTATCAAGTTGGCATTAAAAGAGTGGCATCAAAGTCATGCACAAAATTTACCAGCTAGAATTTTGGGTTTAAAGGACAAAATAGAAGTCTTGGATTTGAGAGGGGAGTCTGAGGTTTTATGTGAAGATGAGATTGAAGAGTTGCATGGGTTGACGGAAGAGTTGTTTTCTTTGGTCCGTATTAATTCTACTATTTGTTGGCAATAGTCAAGAACTCAATGGTTACGGGAAGGAGATGCAAACTTGAAGTTCTTCCATGGAGTTATGTCTAATAGGCGGCGTAGAAATTCAATACCTTTTTTTCTTGTGAACGGCGTTTTGGTGGAGGGGGTTGACAACGTTTGCAATGCGATATACAGTCATTTTTCAACACATTTTCAGCGGCGGCTCATCCAACGGCCTATTATGGATTCTTTAGCTTTCCGATCTTTATCCACCGGAGAGGGGGCGGCTTTGACCAAACCTTTTTCGGTGGACGAGGTGAGGAGGGCGGTGTGGGACTGCGAGAATTATAAAAGTCCAGGTCCTGATGGGATTAACTTTGGTTTCATAAAGGAGTTTTGGGACATTATGAAGGAAGATGCCATGCGCTTTATAGTGGAGTTTCACCGAAACGGTAGGTTGGCCAGAGGAATTAATAATACGTTTATAGCTTTAATCACTAAGGTTGATAATCTTCAATGCCTCCATGACTTTCGACCGATATCGTTGGTGGGTAGTTTGTACAAAATTTTGGCTAAGGTGCTTGCTAATAGACTCCGTGGTGTGATTGGTTCTGTTATATCGGATACACAGTTAGCTTTCATAAAAGGCCGTCAAATTCTTGATGGCATTTTGGTGGCAAATGAGATAGTTGATGAGGCACGCAGGTCCAAGAAGGAATTGATCCTGTTTAAGTTTGATTTTGAAAAGGCATATGACTCTATAGATTTCGAGTATTTAGATGATTTGATGAAAAAGATGGGTTTTCCAACTCTTTGGCGTAAATGGATTAACGAGTGTATCAGAACGGCTACTGCTTCTGTCTTGGTAAACGGGTCTCCTACGGATGAGTTTTCTTTGGGGAGGGGGTTGAGGCAGGGCGACCCTCTATCGCCGTTCTTGTTTCTTTTGGCAGCTGAGGGTTTTCATGTGTTGATGGAATCTCTGAAGGTTAATGATCTGTTTGTGGGTTATAAGGTGGGGTGTAGCGACATGACAGTTGTTTCTCATTTACAGTTTGCTGACGACACTTTAATTCTAGGTGTCAAATCTTGGGCCAACATCCGTTCTATGAGAGCTATCCTTCTTCTTTTTGAAGCTTTATCGGGCTTAAAAGTAAATTTTTCGAAAAGCCATTTGGTGGGAGTGAATGTCGCATCGTCGTGGCTATCAGAGGCGCATCAATGTTGAGTTGTAAAGTGGGTGCTATTCTGTTTGTGTACTTGGGGCTGCCTATTGGCGGTAACGCTCGGCGGATATCTTTTTGAAATCCTTTTATTAATCGTATCAGAACTAGACTGTCGGGATGGAAATTGAAAAATTTATCACTCGGGGGCCGTTTGGTTTTACTGAAATCTGTCATGTCGTCGATGCCTGTTTATGCCCTTTCTTTTTTCAAAGCTCTGTCAGGTATTGTATCCTCTATTGATTCTATTTTAAATTGTTTTTTTTGGGGGGGAGGGATGACCACATGAAAATATCTTGGATGGATTGGAATACTGTCTGTAGTGGTAAGGAGGTTGGTGGTTTGGGGGTAAGGAGAATTAGGGAGTTTAATGTTGCGTTGTTAGGAAAATGGTGTTGGAGGTTGCTGGAGGATAATGATAGTATGTGGTTTAGGGTGTTGTCAGCGATGTATGGTGCAGAGGAAGGTCGTTTGTTGGGAGGGGGCGAGAGGCTTCCATGTGGTGGCGCGACATTGCCGCTATGCGTAGGGAGGAGTGGTTTGAAAACCACGTGAGTAGGTCGGTAGGGAATGGGGAGAAAACCTCTTTCTAGTCCGATGTGTGGTGTGGTGATGAGGAGTTTAGGGTCAGGTTTAATAGACTTTGTGATTTATCATTGTTTAAGGGGGCGTCGGTGTCTAATATGTGTCATTTAGGTTGGGGGATGGACGGTGAGGCGTGGAGGTGGAGGCGGAGGTTGTTCGCGTGGGAGGAGGGGTTGTTGGGGGATCTAATTTTATTGCTTCAGAATGTGAATTTGCAGGTTGAAAATGTTGATAGATGGCGTTGGGCACTAGAATCAACGAATACTTTTTCTGTTCGAAGTGCATACAAATATCTGACTCTTCAACCTCCGTTAGTGTCTTCGGTGGATGCCTTGTCCCTATGGCATAAAGATGTGCCGCTGAAGGTTGTGCTCTTTGGGTGGCGCTTGCTCCGAGATAGATTACCCACAAAAGATAACTTGCTCTGGCGTGGTGTTATTGATTAGGCCTCCAGGCAGTGCGTGTCTGGATGTGGCTCTTTGGAAACATCAAATCATTTATTCTTGCATTGTAATTTGTTTGGTTCTGTTTGACAATTCATTTATAGGTGGCTAGGCTTGTCAATGGTTGCACCCTTTCAGGTGTCGGATCATTTTAATCAGTTTAGTTGTTGTGGTGGCACCTCAAAGGGCCACCGATCTATTCTCCAGGTTATTTGGTTTGCAGCAAATTGGGAAATATGGAAGGAAAGAAACAATAGGCTTTTTAATGTCAAAGAATGCTCGGTTTATCAGGTGGTCGACAAGATTAAGTCGCTTACCTTTATGTGGTTGAAGGCGAAGCATATTTCTCTTCCCATCAATTACCATGGGTGGTGGCTTAGCCCCTTTACCATACTGGGCATAGGCTAAGTGTTTCTTTTCTATTTTTTTGTTCCCTTTGTACAAGCAATTTTGTAAATATTGGCTTAACTCTGTTGTCCTTTCCTTAGTACGTCTTGTGCTAGGAAGGATCCTTTTGTGGAGGTAATATAATTCATTTTAGCTTCTTCAAAAAAAAAATAACACTTAAAAACAAGAAGAACAAAATTCTTTTTATGAAATTTTTAACCAATTCTCTTAGAGCATATCGTTAGCAAAACCATAAAACTACTATTATAGTCTAAATTATTCTTATATTTGTTGAAAAAGGCTCTGTGATTGACGTTGGTGGTTGAAAAATTAATTAATTAAGGTTATATTTTTTATACTCTACTAGAAATAGAAAAATATCATAAAAAAACCAACCTTTTAGAGCAATTATAAACATAACCTATATAACTTTTGCATGCTTACACGTTTATATAGTTTTATATAAATTTTTATGATATAACTTTGACCCACTTATTAAAATTTCTGGATCCGTCGCTGGTTATTGTGTTGGCATCGTATAATTGTATTTTTTTTAGTATTTTCATGCAGTTATTGTTTTGTACTCTTAAGGTAATGATGATAAAATAAATTTAAAAAAGAAAGCAGCAAAGATTGTTATTGAAATCGTCCTTTTCTCTTTCCCTAAAAAAAAACAATCGTCTTTTTCTCTCTTAATTTTGGAGCTATTACCATGACCTCTAATTCAAGCATATCACACATTCTTTCCAATCAAACCACTAATATAATAACTTAAATAGTTAAGTTGAAATATAAATTTATCTTACTTTAAAGTCTATAATTTTATTTATTTTATGCTATAACACTATCACATTTATTCTTTTCAAACACTTCAATTTACATTTCTCTTACCTTTTAAGTCATTTTAATAGCTTCAAATGCCTTATGGTTTTAGAATATATGGAAAACTAGAAGGTCACTATACAATTATAATTAATTTTTGTTAAAAAAATGTTATAATTAATTAATCTACAAGACAATTAGTGAAATTTTAACTTATGAAAAATGTATCTTGTAATTTTAAAAGTTATTTATTCTACAAGATGATTAGTGAAATTTTAGAACAGATTAGAGAACAATATAAATAAGATAAATATTTATCATGACCTTTTTCAAGAATGGGCGTTAGACTTCAAATCCACCTAGCTTCCTCGAAAAAATCATAGATAAATCATTGAAAAACGTTGCATATCCATTTAGAAAACTTAGAAGGATAAAAATGGTGGCTTTAAACGACATCATTGATCAAAAGAATAAGGTGAACACATTTCATGCTAAAAGAATGAAAAGAAAAAAAAGTTTTCAGGTTGATGAAAGTCCGAGGTTCGAAAAGTGGTCTTCAAGTTGGTAGGAACCTTTTATCATCAAAAGGATTCAAACAAGAAACATGTGTATGGTTCAAATCATAAAATTAGACGATCAAGAAATGTTTATTGATAAGAACTATTTAAGGCCTACAAACCATCCGTGGGGAAAATAAATGTTACATTATGAAGAAATATTAGCCATGCTTGCTTTAGATATATTCCCTTTTGTCGAAAGTAACGTTGAAATCTTCTTCCATAATAGCTAATTCATGAATAAGTTTAATCCAAGTTCTATGCATATTATTGGCTTCAGCATCAACCTCATCAAAACAGAACTTCGTTACATTATTAGCAAGGTCTTCCTCAAAAAGTTTAGAAAAGATGGCTGTAATTTTTTTACTTTTAGTGCAAAGATTATCCAGGGCATCAAGGGCAAATAACATGATGCTTTTCAGTATTTTGAAACGTCTTAAAAGAGGTCTTGATTGTAGAAACATCATGAAAAATACTCGATAAAATATGGGCTGAAACCAAGAGCCCTTGTGTTGAAGCACAATGTTGAAGATCTAGAGTCTAGTATGCTGCAAGATAAAGAGGAAGAACACAGTATGCTATAGTTACTTGATGCACAAGAAATCACAAGTCCTATCTAGTTTATAGTGTGAAAAACGGTTACAACCAACTTAGAGTTTGTTACAAGTTTGATTGTTATCCTATAAGATATAATACACAGTAGCTTAGCATAGATCACTTTAAATTCACTATAAATGTAATATCCCACTTATTACTTCACGGTATTTATCTGTTAATTCGCCTTGTGCGCGTATTAGACTGAGGGGCAATGTAGTAATTTTGTTTAGAGGCTTTATAAGTGGGTTAGACCCCAAAATCAACTCATTCCCTTGTGCTTTCTCTCTCTAGTTCACAAGGACAGAATCTGTCCTCCCTCTCCCTCTCTTGAACTCAGCTCCCTCTCCCTCTATTTCATCCAATCCTTCCAATCTTTTGTGGATTCATCATGTTGCATGTTGGAGAATTGGATTAAGCTAGTACATTGCAAGCCAAGCTCACTCAAGTTTCTCCCCTTCTCAATCCTTGTAGAGTAGATTAAGACCAGCAGCTGTGTGAGTGTGTGCATGTTCCTTCTTGCATTGCAGGTGAGTTCTTTAGTTAGCAAACTTCCTTGGGATTATTGTGTTGTACATTGTGAGGAAAGTTTGAAAGTTAGTTTTAGTAAAGTATGAGATTAGTTCCCCTTGCCATTGATTTGTTGGATTTATGCGAATTGTTGCCATGCATTGGTTCTGGAACTGTTTTTTTAGGTACCCTAGGCGTATTATGGATGTTGGGACTTGGTATTTGAGGTTTTTACACTAAAAATGTGATTTCTGCACTTCTGGGCCGATGAATGCTCGCTTAAGCGTGCACGGTTCGCTTAAGCGTGCAAAACGTCGAGAGGACAGCTCTGTTCGCTCACCGTTCGCTTAAGCGAACAGCCCTTTTGACAGCATTTTTTGAAAATTGTTCATGTGGCCCAGAATGCCGGCCGGGGCCGTTCCTCGCACCCTATTGCAATCTAAATAAACCCTCAAATATCAGGACACTAATATGCATCATACGTCGAAGTATTACACATAAAGGCGTGAGTAACATTAGCATCCCTCCAAAGATGAGTGGCCCATGAGAGTACGATAGTATTCGTGTTTACGTCCGGGTAGGACATAGATTCTAGAATGAGAGAACTATAGAGCCTCAATGTAGACCGTCGAGTACTAGTATAAGCTTCTATGTAGAAATAGACTTAGCCAGTGAATCAGATATTCCTATGATCGTAACATATCAGATATATGTTATAAGACTATGTTCAGATAATTATAATCAGAT
>Ga0315914_1004543_pt1 | contig 20706 bp, 9 predicted proteins | sample MpolenodulesMG_FD_203920 | JGI IMG/M metagenome (GOLD analysis project Ga0315914, IMG submission 203920) | Medicago polymorpha root nodule microbial communities from Los Angeles, California, United States - elongated nodules | ecosystem: Host-associated > Plants > Roots > Nodule | place: USA... | reverse complement strand
GATAAGGTGAATATTCGACCCGAGATATTGGAAGTGCCTGAAAAGGTATTGTATGGTGTAGGGTTTGATGTTGTTGTGAGTGTACCTTTGCCAGTTGTGGGAATTATTGAAGTGAATTTAGGTAGTGCTCCTTTTGCTACACATAGTTTTTCACAAGGTCAACGGTTGGTCAAACTTGGGGTTAGCTCTGCGGTGGTCGATGGTGATGGGAGGTGGAGGATCCAATGTACGGCCCCACCAAGTGGGATGGTTGCGCCGCCAGGTTATTATATGGTGTTTGCTGTTAACCAAGGTGTGCCAAGTGTGGCACGTTGGATACATGTGTCATAGTGTGGATAATTTTTATGTCGACAAAGAGACGAAGTGGTAAAATTCACAAACACAATTGTAAGATTTCAAATTCATGTGAATAACGTTTATTTGTCAATTGCGCTACGTCTTACGAACATTTTATTTTTTAATTTAAGCAAATGTAATTGTATTTAGTGTTTTTTTTCGAGACTTTGTAGTTACATTAAAAGTGTGAATAGTTGTCCTCATAAACTTAACTTAATTAGTAGCAACAATACATAATATATGCAAAGTCCACAAGTTCAAATCCCAACTACCACATAAGAAGAAAAAAAAAAGTGTGAATAGTTGGCGTCGTTGAATTTCTAGTGGGTTTGGTGTTGATAAATGATGATTGATTTATAAATGGGAAAAAATAGTAAAAGAAAATTATGTGGATGGTGTTGTCAATAGTGTATCTATCTTTAAAGAGAAGCATGACATGTAATTCAATGTCTGTACTAGGACTCTTGTAATTTAGGTCCCACATAATACTAGTACTAGTACTATTATTGTTGTTGTAATTGTAGGCCAGTATTATTAAATTATTTTATTCAAAAAAAAGATGGTGGATTTTTTGAATAGGCCATATCAAACCTATAACCTTCTACAAGGACGATTATCACTACTAACAATAATAATAACAATTACTGCATGGTTGATTGGTTTGATTGTCCAAACTCTATTTCTTCTCTATGTTTGAGATGAAATGAAGTCATAAACTATTAGAAATGAAGTCATAAACTATTAATTTTAACAATGATGAAAAGAAATATGTTTCTTTTAACCAAGTCATTAGTGTCAAGTATTTGATCGATTTTTTTATGATTAATCTCTATTAGAGAATTTTGCTGATCATCTTTAATGAGCTCTCTTTTTTCAATCAATTTTTTTCTGTATGTAAGACTCAATATGAGGTCTTGCTTTCACTCTAATCGATGTAATGTTGGTAAAGATATATATTTTGAATGCATATGTTTTATAAGTTTTGTATATAGTCTTTTAATGGCATTTGGTCAACTGCAAATTTTTCTATGGATTCAATCGTCTACATATTGTAAGGTTTCTTTACTGATATTTATTCTAGATATATATAAATGAACGGCCACAAATTATAAGACTTTTAAATAGTCGTTTTTCTTATGCAAAATATTTAAGGTGAGAAGATGGTTTCGAATCCAACTTAATACTCCATGGTTTAAAGGGTATAAATTTACAATGATCTTAATCTTAGAATATTAACGGAGTTCGAACTTGAAATGTCTGAATCTAAGACGTATTTTTTAACCACTAGTATAAACTTTTAAAGTTATATTCCTTTGTTTTGAAATATGAGGAGTGTGGGGTGAGCAAGCATATTAGAAAGAGAAGGATTGTGTCCATTGAAGGTTATAGTGGAAGTGAAGTGTGGTGTTAAGCTGGGGAAGCTTCTATAAAGAATGAGAATTGATGTTGAAATTGTAATGAAAAGTGAACCTATAATGTTGTGGTCAACAACAGCTTTGTTGGGGACCATTGTTTTGATGTCCAATTTTTTTTTCTTTCTTTCTTTTGTATGGAATGATTAAGATAAGGTTTATAAACAAAATTGGAAGGCTTAAGTTTTGATATAATTATTCATGTTAAAAGGAATAAAAATGAAGTTTAATTGTGAATACAATAATTGATAGATAGTGTAAAAATTTAATATCTCAATAACTTATAATCAATCATATATATGAGGGATATAAAATGACTTCAAGAGCAACACTAAAGAGTTACTCCTAATTATAGACTTTGATTTTAATTAACTTTTTATTTTAGTTGTCTTTTGGCTTATTCTAGATTTTGCATATTATGAAATAAATGGAAATCTCAATACAATGTTGTTGAATATGATAGAAAACAGGAACTAGCCATGAATAATGTTGCTCTAGCCAAAAAAAATAAAAATCAACCACTATATTCTCTTGTCTCTTAACAAAACTCACATTAAAGTTTGTTGAGTCGTTTAAATGTTTGAACACACGAAGTGATTTTCCCTCAACAATTGGGAGAGAGAACAGAATGTGATCTATGTTAGCCATAAATAATAAATGATCCAAGATGGTCTTGTAGATACACACCAAACGTGGTGCACTTCTGCTATCTAAAAACCCCTCATCACCATTACATTTCACATAACCAACTTGAGGAGGAGACCACATGCCCTCCTCCATATGCAGGCTCAGATGAATTGTTTTTATTTTTGTTTTATTTGATACTTTTTGTGTTATTTTTGTGAACTTTTTTAACTAGTATCATTTTTCTTTAATATTGTCGGGCCAACATGTGGGTCCACAATAGAAAATAAGTGAGGTGAAATTGAAGCAAAAGGAACAAATTATGATTGTAAATAGAATGATACTAGATGAGGCCAAAATAAATTTCCAGATTTATTGATTTGTTTCTTTTCAAAAAAATAACTAAATACTCTTTCTTTCAAAAAAAAACATTATTGAAGAAGTCTATGAAATAAAGGGAATGAATGGATTTGTGTTTTAATTCGAGTTTCTGGGTTGTTCCGAAAGTGTGGAAGATATGAGGGCTAGAGGAAGAAGATGAGTGATTATGGGGAAGAATTTGGGGATTTTGGGGAGAGTGTGAACTAACGTGTGAAAGAGAAGAAAAATTGGAGATTCGATACATCAACTTACATAAACCCATCTTTAATCTCAGCTCTTCCTTTTTAATCTAATGGCTACTATTTATTCCTACCATTTTTACGTATAAATGTTATTCTCACTTGATATGCTCCCTATATATATACTAGAATGTTATCGTGACTTTTTATAAATTTGTCTAATTTTGAAATCACTATGCAGCTTATACTTGTGTAGTATCGAAACAAGTATGAAAAATAGAAATTATACATAATTGGATGCGCTCTATCATCAACATTGTGAAGCTTATTTAACTAGTATCACCATCATAAAGACATATGGTAATCAAGCTTCAAAGCACAAATATACCTAATATGAAAGCATATAAGTTAATAAAAAAACTATAATAATCAATTTGAGATAAGAAAAGATCTATTGTAGCTATCATGTAGTTAATTGAATTCGCATAGGATTAACTACTGATATTATTGGCCACCAAAATTTGTAGCGAAACTTAGAAATTATTTAAACCATGTTACAAAAGCACAACTAGTAATGTTACAAAATGTTGCTCCAACAAGCCAATTTATTGTTGCCATCCTGCCATCTACCACGTCCACGAATAACCCTGATGTCCTCGAAAAAGGAATTTGGATCTATAATTTATAAAGGTCTGCAGTCAGGTTGATGAGTGAAACAACAAAACAACAAATAAGAACAAGAACTATGTGGACACTTGATGCATAATTCTAAAAATGCAGCCATAATTGAGGGTGAAAAAATACACTTTACGCATGATGCCTAGAATACAAGTTTGCACTATAGTTGACACAAAGGTTGTGTTATTAGACATTAGATTATGTAATAATGTCATTCTAGCCTTTTTTCTTGATAATTAATAATTTTATTGATAGCATCAAATTCCAGCCACATAACAAGCAAAACTCTACCCACCTTTTATATGAAGGGGTGCAAAGATCTCACCCTAGCAAATGCATGAATTTGACTAAGATAAACACAAAATCTATAATACAAAGATGCTCTGAAGGAGCTAACAAAATCATATTAGCTATAAAAGCTAAATAATTCTCAGCTTGCAAAGTCAGCAGGACTGTACTTGAATTGGTCTAATCAAACAAAGTATGATATCTTAGATATATTGCTTATCAAAGCATTTTATACATAAAACATACATAGATAACCGATTTCTAAACATGGTAATAGGTTTGGTCAATTTATTCAGCATATCTGAGGCAAAATATTGAAGTAAAGGAAATAGTCACACATGCATATTACATTGTACATGAGTTAATGAAAGAAGAACTTACGATCAATACGTCGAAACCAAACTTTCAACATACTCCTTAACAGAGAACCAACTTATTACATTGGTAATTGTAGTTAACTTTACACTATTATCTCTTGTAGATAATTGCTTGGTCGTCTAAGTTGCTTGCCAATATCAATCTATGACCGTCATCTGAAAGATACAATGGCACCAATAGAGCCGTATAAAGTCTTCGGTTGTATCTATGGTTAAAAACACTTTGTAGATGTTGATAACTAATTCGAAGGAACTGAGTCCAAGACTCTTTAATTACAATATGAGTTTGATTAAAATTATAAGAAAAGCATAGATAGCCCATTAACACACTTATAGTTGGGCAAACATATACAGAATTTTTATCAAAACCAGGAGGCAGTCGCATCTGCGTCCATGTATTGGTTCCCAAATTAAGTGAAATAATAACATATTGCTCAACATCAAGAACATTGAAGTCAAAAACAGACAACCAATTAAAAGTGCCACTCAAACACACACCACCCTTCACCTGGTAGTCATAGCTGATCAACTGAAGCGGAACAGCAGGGAAAATTTCAACATTTCTCCAAGCATTTTCACCCAAACTGAAAATTTTGGCCTCTATTGTCCTCACATTGTAACCATTAAATTTTATCGCCAGTACCCTATAGTTATCACTTGAACTATCATAACCGAAAGTGAACTTGATAGATCTAGCTTTGTATGACCTACCTCTGAAAAGGCGGAATATATGCCCAATTTTTTTAGATATTTTCCTTGTGGATGGGTTCCAAAAATGGAGCCAAAGGTCTTGAGACACAATTGAGTAACTAAGAATACAAATCAACCCATTACATGAACCAACAATCTCACGGATGACCTTGTCATTGATTGGGTGGATATTTTCATGAGTAAGGTAGCATGGATCCTCGTCAATAGTGATCAGAGAATTGTCAAGTAAATCGCAAACTGGGACGGGTACAACACTCTTAGTATTTTTAGTGACTAGTGCAAGGTGAGGGTTTCTTGCAGATTGAATAAAGTGCAATTTCACAAAGTTAGAATCGGTAAAGAGGGAGTTACAAGGCTTACTCACACATCTCATTCGCATAAATGATTTCACAGGTAAACGAGAAAGCACTACGGTGATGAGTTCATTGGGGACAAATGTCGGCAACCGTGATGAATTGGATGGACGCTGACGCGATTGAGATGGAGAGAGCTTCATTTTCACATACATGTACTGTTGTTGGGGACTTGTGTGTTGAAGGTTGAATACTAATGCAATTGTTCTCAACGTAGTGCCACCTTTGTCATTAATTTAACTCTACAAATTATGAATGACTGAATGCAACCAAAATGAATTATCTATACTCATTTCACAAAATAAATAAAACTCATTTTTAAAAGACTGTTTGTTTTGGTCAACCGTTGATTTTTTTGTTATGGTAAAATTTGATGATAGTTGAAATACGTTGTTAATTATATTTAGTAAAGGTTAATATATAGATATATATATAGACACATATAGACATAATTTATATGGTCATATTTAGGATTAACTAATATTTTATTTGGGTCATTTTTTCTTAAAAAACATTCCATGTTTAAAAAATAAAAATAAAAATGGATCTTGACCACTAATTAATTTTTTTTAGGAAGACCACTAATTAACTTTTTGACTATTTTATAATAAAATAAAAGTTTGTAGTCAATGCCAAAATATAAATCAAATGACCTATTACTATAATATTTGGATTTTATTTATAATATAATTAAATAAATAATTTTCGATCACAGTAATATAAAGAAAACCATTAAATGATTTATATTTTGGTGTTGACTACAAACCTTTATATTATTATAAAGCAGTCAAAAAGTTAATTAGTGGTCTTTCTAAAAAAAAGTTAATTAGTGGTCAAAATCCATTTTTGTTTTTATTTTTTAAAAAAGAAATGTTTTTTAGAAAAATTGACCCAAATAAAATATTAGTTAATCATAAATATGACCATACAAATTATGTCTATATGTGTGTCTATATATATATAATTAACAATGTATTTCAACCATCATCAAATTTTACCATAACAAAAAAATCAACGGTTGACCAAAAAATTAAAGTCTTTTAAAAATGAGTTTTATTTACTTTGTGAAATGAATATAGATAATTCATTTTGGTTGCTTTCAGTCATTCATAATTTGTAGAGTTAAATAAATGACGAAGGTGGCACTACGTTGAGAACAATTGCATTAGTATTCAACTTTCAACACACAAGTCCCTAACAACAGCACGTAGGTGTGAAAATGAAGTGATCTCCATCTCAGTCGTGTCGGCGTCCATCCAATTCATCACGGTTGCCGACATTTGTCTCCAATGAGCTCATCTATGTAGTGCTTTCTCGTTTACCTGTGAAATCCTTTAGGTGGATGAGATGTGTGAGTAAGCATTGTAAGTCCCTCTTTATCGATCCTAACTTCGTCAAATTGCAGTTTAATCAATCTGCATGAAACCCTCACCTCGCACTTGTCACCAGAAATCCTAAGAGTGTTGTACCCGTCCTAGTTTGCGATTTACTTGACAAGTCTCTGATCACTCTTGACGAGGATCCATGCTACCTTACTCATGAAAATATCCACTCAATTGACGATAAGGTCATTCGTGAGATTGTTGGTTCATGTAATGGGTTGATTTGTATTCTTAGTTACTCAATTGTGTATCAAGACCTTTGGCTCCATTTTTGGAACCCACCCACAAGGACAATATCTAAAAAAATTGGGCATATATTTTGGCTTTTCAGAGGTAGGTCATACAAAGCTAGATCTATCAAGTTCACTTTCGGTTATGATAGTTCAAGTGACACCTATAAGGCAGTGGCGATAAATTTTAATGGTTACAATGTAAGGACAATAGAGGCCAAAATTTTCAGTTTGGGTGAAAATGCCTAGAGAAATGTTGAAATTTTCCCTGCTGTTCCGCTTCAGTTGATTAGCTATGACTACCAGGCGAAGGGTGGTGTGTGTTTGAGTGGTACTTTTAATTGGTTGTCTGTTTTTGACTTCAATGTTCTTGATGTTGAGCAATATGTTATTATTTCACTTAATCTAGGAACCAATACATGGACGCAAATGCGACTGCCTCATGGTTTTGATAAAAATCTTGTATATGTTTGCCCAACTATAAGCATGTTAATGGGATGGGGATTTTTAGCTATGTTTTCCACTGTTGCGTATTATTTTTGGAACTATGTTGTTGAACCCTTGAATTAAGATTTTTAATTAAGTTGCTTATGTTGAGGCCGTAGTGCCAAAGTTGTTGAACTATGAATCTATTTTCCGCTGTGATGTCATTGAAATTTTGACAAGGTTGTTTTAATAAATAGTAACTTTACTCTATTTATATTTTAAATGTAGTGTGATATCCCGTTTTACGTTGAATACTCTAATTATTTGTATTATTTACATTGTTGGGAAAACGGGGTGTTACAAGAACCCTAGAGGACTACCAGGTGTTGGCCGTGACTTATCCTAAGTATGACTTAAGTCAAATACCACAATGGTTTCTCCTCAAGGTAGTTATTGATGCATATGCAAGAAAGGAGTCGAAGAAGAAAAAGCAAGAGGATACATGCCTGATGAAGATTCTAATTTCGAAGATGAGGAGGAAGACAAGGAGTCTGAAGGCCATGGGCTCCCGAGCAAAAGTTAGACATATTCGTCATGTTCAAGATGTAAACACGCGTTGAATAGGAGGCAACCTATTTTGTCCGGACTGAGACGTAAAACAACCGCTAAATGGGAGACAACCCATCCTTTTATTTTTCCGCATTTGTTTTCCTTAAGCTAAGCTGCGATTTCCTTTTGATCAATTCCATGTAAAAGTTTAAAACATGTAAAAGCAAATCAAAGAACAATTTGTTAGACAAATAAAAACCTTATTCAATTAGATAGACTAATAAACATTGTTACAAATGAAAACCTTATTCAATTAGAATACAACATATGATATATTGGAATTTACATATCTAGTTTAATCTGATAAAACACAATCATGACAAAAAAGAAGTGTAGAACGAATATAAACTATTAGTATTTGTTAAGTAACTAGAAAGAGAATGAAAATAATGCAGCATGTTTCATTGTATGAAGATCGAGAGAAATTTATGCATCAACACTTTTAAGTTGGAGTAAAAAGGGTTACTCCAGAGTCCCCAACAATGGCTAAGCTTCTTTTATTTATTTATTTATTTATTAGTACTTGATAGTAGTACTGAAAATTGACAAAAAAAAGAAAAAGAAAAAGGCTAATAGACTAAAAAGGATAATTCAACTTCAATTAAAAAAATTGCTCTGTTGTTCACTCACTCAGGTGAATAATAAAGTAATGTAACGTTTGGTAGTGTTCACCTTTAAAAAAAACTGCAATGTAATTTAAAAAATACAAGGGCATCATTAATTTAGGCCAAAATTAAGCTTGGTTTATTTTATCCCACTCGTGCAACAATTGAACGTATTTTTTTTAATGAACAACCAATATAATTTATTTAAAAATCATGTAAGATTTGTATGTTTTCATATTGCTTGTGTTTATGCTACACCTTTTTTTCTAATTTAAATATGAATGAAAACATTGAATGAATATAGATCAATAAATAGTGGTAACAACTTAACATTTACTTGTTCCAGTTTAAATAAAGATAACTAAACAACAGATCAGCAAGAAACACGCCTAAGCACAGTCGCTAAAAGAGAAAAAAGAATACTTTATGTTGTCCTTTTTCACAGCTGATCCAAGTTCCACAATATCAAATAGAAAACAAAAAAAACGTTAGATAGATAGATCTGATTAAAGAGTATTACAAAGGATAAACTAACTAAGAAAACCATAAACAGAAGAGAAGAAGAAGAAAAAACAACAATGTGGAGCCAGGATTTTTAAATAGTGGGGGATCCATTACACGAAATTTGTTGGGAGAGTTGGCGTGGTTGATTTTACGGTTCCATAAAACAAGGAGGAAGAGTTTTCATTTTTCTCATTGAAAAAGAGAGAAAGAGATGATTGTAGGTGAGTTTAGAAATAAAATCTCACAAAAACGGCATATAAGGTGAATATTGCCTCCACTTATAAACATTTATTCATGTAATCTCTCAACCGTTGTGAGATATTTTAATAGATAGTGAGGCGGAGTGTGATAAAATTGGTTATTTTAATTTAAAAAATTAAATATATGAGAGAGTGTAACATGTTTTGTTTGTGTGGTGGGGAAATCAAAATAAAGTAAATAAATTGTATGTAAGATCTATACGGTAATATTCCAATTCAAATATTTAATTTGTGTGCAAAATCTAATATGGGTATATTACAAGAATAATGGGGGATGTTAAGGAAATGTTTGTGCAGGCAGGAGCCCACACAACCTTGTGTGTGGCTCCACCACTGACAACAGAGGATAATAACATATCTTTTAGTGTCAAACAAAACCAAGATCCAAGAACCAGACCAACCATGCAAAAAGAAAATAAATTAAAACTGTTAATACGAATCAAAGCATGAATAATCAAAGAATCAACAAAAACCTATGAACATAACAATTTTAAAACTAAAAAACTTCCTTAATCACAGATCTGGAGATGAGAATCACGAAAACGAAACTGAAATTTGATGGTGGTTGAGATTGAGACGTGAATGAAGAAAAAAATGAGAACATAGTAGAGAAACAATGATGATGAATGGATATGGGAATCACAGTGGGTGTGGTGTTATCTCTGTCATTTTCTAGGTGGTTTGTTGTGTGGTCGGCGGCTAGCGTTTGTTTTCGGGAGAGAAAATGGTCACATCGGCTGCTAGGGTTTCTTTGGTGAAATGAGTGAAAGTGTGGTGTGCTGCGTAAAAGTCTGAGTTTAACTATATGCTCAAAACGATACCATTCTACATAAAAATATATTAAAATAATAATAATAATAATAATAATAATAATAATAAATGATACACTCGGACGGTTACAGGTTCTAATGGCCCATATCTCTCCAACCGGTCCGAACCACAATTACCCAAACAAAACTGATTTAGTCACCTGTATAACCCACCCACCCGACACAAACCGACTCATTTCCTTTAAATGCACTCGATTTTCACGGGTTCAGGTCAGGTTGGATCTAATTGTCCACCCCTAGTTGCTAGCACTACTCTACAATGTAATGAATGGAGAAAGAAAATTTAAAGGTGCACATTTGGAAAATGTAAAAAGACGAGAGGAGAATTTGAGAGAACACATTATTCAAATAGAGGCTTACACATTTATCGCAAATATTTCATGTGGTTTTATAGCCTTTCACATATACACATATCATCTTTTTAAGTTTTTGTTTCGACCTTTTTACTTTTCATGCTTTTGCACGAGTCGCAATTACACATATATGAGAGTAAAAGAATCATTTCTCTATTCAAAGCGCATACCATGGATAAATCTAAACAACTTTTCAAAAATTAAGATTCAATTATAATTTTTCGTGTTATAACGAATAAACATCTTTTTTAATCCTAAAATAAAAAAAAAAATACTATACTACTCATGCGTTGAATTAATGGATGTAATTGTCACCCTTATTGCTAAATGTTGAACTCTCCAAACACTAAGATTCAAATCATGATTTACCGCTTTATAACAAGTAACCGTAAAACTAAGCTCACTACACTCCCACCAAAACAAATCGATGCCTCACCATTCATCGTTACTATATCTCAACATGTCTCTCTCGCATATATCATCTCATATATAAGATAAGATGAATTAATAATGAATGTAATTGCCACCCTTAAAAGACTAGCACTAAACGTTAACACCTCTCCGACAACCAAGATTTGAATCATGATTTGCCGCATTATAACAAGTAGCCGTTAAACTGAGCACATTACACTCCCTCCAAAACAAATCGACGCCTCTCTCATTCATCATTACTATATCTCAGCATTTCTTTCGCACATATCTCATCTGGATATAAGTTATGATTAATTAATAGATGTAATCCTCACCCTTAAAGACCAGCACTAAACGTTAACACTTCTCCGACAACCAAGATTCAAATCATGATTTGCCGCGTTATAACAGGTCGCCGTCTTTTTCTTACATAAAAAGCAAAAAAACCTCCCGCCAAAACACATTGCCGCGCCATTGCCATTCATCATTTCTATATCTTCAGCGTTTTCACTCTCACACTTTCGAGTTAACCCTAGATCCAATTCTCTCTTCTCTCCGCCGCGGCACCACCGAATCCAACCTTATCCAAGGTGAGAAATCCTTCATTTCTTTTCAATTTCACATTCTTCTATCATAGATCTGAAAAACCCTAAAAAAACATTTTTCACCGGTCCATTTTTTATTCATACATGTTTAAATTCGATTGTGCCTTTTATTCATCTTTAAGGTTAATTTGTTAGAATTCAAAGATTTGGGTCAACATTTGAGTTATTTGTTTCTAGTGTGAATGCTGAATCGTTTTTTTTTTGTTGCTGTTATTTGAAATATTGTTTCTTTAGAATTTAGATTTAGATTTAGATTAACCTGTTTTGATGAGACAAACCCTAGTTTTTTATAGCTTCAGTAGAGAGGTTTTGAAAGAAAAAAAAGGATTGTGTTTTGTGGAAAATTGATGATTTCATACCAATTAGGTTTTTGAAGTTGGATCTGATATACCCTTAATGTTTGTTTTGTTCAGATTTTGTCTAAATTTTGATGGTAGTGTTAAATTGGTATTATACTTGCATGTTTGGTGTTTTACTTGGTTTGTTTGAGTTTTGATGTTCTGTCTGTACCTGTATCATTTTGATTTTGCTTCATTTTTTTCTGAATTGTTTGTTTTTTAGAGTAATTGTTTGTTTTATAGCTTCAGAAGAGAGGTTTTGAAAAATCAAAGGATTGTTTGTCTGGAAATTTGATAATTTGACCAATTAGATTTTCATATTTGATAATTTGATGTTTTTTGTTGTTGTGTTCAGATTGTCTGAATTTTGATTGTTGTATTACATTGGTAATTTACTTGCTTGTTTGGTGTCTTGCTTGCATTGCTTGAGTTTTTGATTTTGTATTTACATTGATTTGAGGTTGCTTCATTTTGCATTTGCCTGGTGGTTGCTTAGTGGTGCTTAATGTGATAGATTTAGTACTAGGTTTCTTGTCTTGTTCACAACGGTTCTGTTTATGTTTATATAGAGACGTAGAATCTTGCTTTGGTGATAGCATTTTTGTTAATGTTAATTATGTTGATCGATTGTTGGAATTAATGTAGGTTGCAAAGTGCTTTGTTCATTTGCTGGATTGGACACTAAAGGTATTTGTATTTAACAATTTTTTAAATCATTTGAGCTTTGTAGCATGTTCAGTTCTAGAACAGGAGGTGTTGCTTTCATAAAAAAAAGATGAGTTGCCATGGGTTCTTCTAACTATGTATTCTTTTTTACTGATTTCAGTGGTTTGAAATTCTCATGTCAAACCTAGGAAGAGAAAACCGAATGGAGCGTTGTAGTCATCTTCATTATATCAAAACTGTCAAAGGTGGGTTTGTTACAGAAGTCCTTAATGTATCTCGTGGGCGACCAAAACTTAAATTCAAAAATCTTTCAGATATACATGAACGCGAGAGTTTGTTGTCTGACGATGACGATGCAACGGCTGTAAGATCATGCATTGATGTAATGGAGGAAGGAATAGTGAAAACTGAACCTGATGTTTGGGCATGTGATGTTGATGATGGTGATGTTCAGACAATCCATAACATGGATGATGAAGTTGGTGGAGATGATGATATTTCCATTTTAACACTCAAGCAAATTAAAGATAGCTGCAAAGCAAGGAAGAGAAAACGCTCACAAGGTCTCGACTCTTCCAACATAAAAATAAAAATTGATGATCCATCATCCCCGGAAGACTACATGGAAAAGCTGCAAACAGAAGATGATCCTGATTTCATGGAGACTCTCAGTATCTTGAAAACTAAATTATCAAAGAATATGAAGACCAAGAAGAAGAAGTGCGGGAAGGACCACCCAATGTCCTCCCCAGAGATTGTGCCAGTTGACCAATCAGAAAAGATACTAGACGGTCAAGAGTTCTCACCTTCTAGTGGAGATTCAGCTGGTCTTGCTGAAGTTAAATTTGATTGTCCTGAAAATGATTGTTACAATGGGCAAGATGACTGTTCCGGTAGAGAAAGCAAAGGAGACCACCCAATGTCCTCCCAAGAGACTGTGCTAGTTGACCAATCAGAAGAGATACTAGACGGTCAAGAGTTCTCACCCTCTAGTGGAGATTCAGCTGGTCTTGCTGAAGTTAAATTTGACTGTCCTGAAAATGATTGTTTCAATGGGCAAGATGAGTGTTCCGGTAGAGGAAGTAAAGAAGACCACCCAATGTCCTCCCAAGAGGCTGTGCTAGTTGAACAATCAGAAGAGATACTAGACGGTCAAGGGTTCTCACCCTCTAGTGGAGAATCAGCTGCTCCTGTTGAAGTTAAATTTGATTGTCTTGAAAATGATTGTTTCGATGGGCCAGATGACTGTTCCGGTAGAGAAAGTAAAGAAGACCACCCAATGTCCTCCCAAGAGGCTGTGCTAGTTGACCAATCAAAAGAGATACTAAACGGTCAAGAGTTCTCACCCTCTAGTGGAGATTCAGCTGCTCCTGTTGAAGTTAAATTTGATTGTCTTGAAAATGATTGTTTTGATGGGCCAGATGACTGTTCCGGTAGAGAAAGTAAAGAAGACCACCCAATGTCCTCCCAAGAGGCTGTGCTAGTTGACCAATCAAAAGAGATACTAAACGGTCAAGAGTTCTCACCCTCTAGTGGAGATTCAGCTGCGCCTGTTGAAGTTAAATTTGATTGTCCTGAAAATGATTGTTTCAATGGGCCAGATGACTGTTCCGGTATAGAAAGTAAAGAAGACCACACAATGTCTTCCCAAGAGATTGTGCTAGTTGACCAAGCAGAAGTGATACTAGACGGTCAAGAGTTCTCACCCTCTAGTGGATATTTAGCTGCTCCTGGTGAAGTTAAATTTGATTGTCCTGAAAATGATTGTTCCGATGGGCCAGATGACTGTTTCGGTAGAGAAAGTAAAGAAGACCACCCAATGTCCTCCCAAGAGATTGTGCTAGTTGACGAATCTGAAGAGATACTAGATGGTCATAAGTTCCCACCGTCTAGCGGGGATTCAGCTGCTGCTGTTGAAATGAATTTTGATTGTCTTGAGAATGATTGTTTCAATGAGCCAAATGACTGTTCCGGTAGAGAAAGTAAAGAAGACACAGAAATAACTCTAGAGTGGAATTTGCAGAATGAATTAAATAACAAATGGATTGACTTTTTTCATATTCCAATACGGATGGTGAAGCCATCTGATATGGATATTGTTATAAGTAATTCTGATGAACTAAGCATCAACCAGTCTGCAAACTTTCCTGCAATTGAATTTGAAGATTACGATAACTCTGATATTTTTGACAATCAACTTGATGATGACGCTGATGTACTAGTCTCACCACCTGAAGTGGCTAGTGATAAAGATCTTGACTCTGTAGGTCTTGAGGTTAGAGATGATAATAGTTTACTCACTGATTGCAGTGAAGATGAATATACAGCTGGTGCTGAGATTCTATATAACTCCTGCGCCACTAATGAACATGGACTCAATCCTGATGGGTATCTGGTTTGTCGCTCAGATGATTCACCTGAATACGGGGAGAAGCAATCATTTGCTTCCGAAGGTGATGATGTCATTGGCACACCAGTCTCACCACCTAAAGTGGCTAGTCATGATTTGGAGCTTAGAGATGATAATACTTTACTCGATGACTGCAGTAAAGATGAATTTACATATGGGGCTGAGGTTCAGGATAAACTCTGCTCCACTACTGAACAAGGCCTCAATCCAGATGGATGTCCGGTTCGTCTCTCTGATGATTCACCTGAATACGACGCGAAGCAATCTTTAGTTTCCTTATATGATGGTGAGAGGATACATGTCAAAGAGGCTACTGATGAATTGACTTCTTGCGATGAACATGAAGGTAGTTCAAAGCTGCATGGTCCTGAAAGGTTATTGTCAAACAGAAAGGTGAAGTTATTATCTCAATTTTTATTGACTTAATTTTTTTATTTCTTTTTCTCATTAGTTCGTTTTTCTTCAGGCCATTTCACCATCTTCTCAGGAAAAGCTCTGCAAAGCCATGGAGACCATTGATATCAGTCATAGAAACAATCTAAGTAAGTGCTTTAAGTATTTTGATTTGATCTAAATCAATAAATGATAACCACATTATAGAATCCTCCCACATTTTTTTTTAACTATAAACCCAACAATCTTTTTTTTTCTTTTCTTTCTGACAAATAAACCCAACAATCCGAATAGACGAAAAATTTATTGAGCAAAAATATGGTTGTATAGCTATGGCCTACATGAAAACTATCATGATATGAAAAAGTGAAACCTTGCTGCTGTTGTAGTCATAGTAATGCTTGAAATTGCCGTGGACTTTATTGAGTGAGAATTGTTTTATTTGTACTCTAATGATTTCATTTCTCCGTCATATATTATCTGGGATTTCTGTAAGTGGCTATGGATTTTCTTCTGCATACCTTGATCTATGGATTTTTTTTCTTATGTATGCCTTGATGTTCTAGGTAATTCATTAGTACATAGGTGAATTAGGTTTTTGTTCTCTCTGAATACCTCAATTTTTAACCTATATTATTTTCCTTACATTTGTTTATAATAATTTCAGAATGCAAAGGAAAACTACAGTTTACAGAGCAGACTGATAAGAATGGTGATGCAGAAAGGCTTAATGTTGTCTCAAGAACTGCAGTTACTAATAACCCTAACAAAAATAGAGTTATTCCAAAGACTTCTAGAAGTGGTTCCAATCTTCAAGGCGCTTCCAAGATTCGTAATTCTTCTCGTTCAGCAACTCATCTGGGGTGCAGCACTCTACAGAATTGCTCAAAAAGTGCTATTGCATTTTCAAAGCAGCAGATGCATGATGCAGAAAGTCTCACTATGAAACTCACAAAAGAGTTGAATTCAATGAAAGAAATTATGGATGACATGTTAAGATCTGAGTTCTGTCTAAATACATCTTTGAGATATAAAGTAAACGAGGTAAGATACCACAAACTTGTTCTTAGTGAATGTTATTTTCTACAGTAGAAATCATTATGATTTGGTTCAAGTCCATTTTAGAGTAATAGTGCAGTTTCCTTAGTAGTTAGTATATATAGTTTCTGCATTTGTGATATATGTAATCCATATAGTTTGCAGAGTAGTATAGCTTGTAATTTAGTCTGTCATAATAAATTAGTCTTTTATTAAAGAAGGAAGTTATGTCTCTATAAATAGTTTAATGTACTCAGTTATAGTAGATTGTCCTCTGTTTACATTTTAATGCCCTCCCTTCAGGTTTTTGGTTCATTATTTGCCCTATCTGTCACTTAGTAAAGCAGATTATGCCGGCTACATAGAGCTTTCTTGTATCATCCTATATTCCTATTTAAAACTTTGAATTGTACAACTTTCTTGTAATTTTGATTTTTCAAGGATGTAAGAACACATTTAATTTGACATATTTTAGTACCTGTTAATAATTCTTGATTACTGATTTTCAGGCAAGAATGGCAGTCAAGAATGCTACAAAAGCTGAAGAAGGTGCAAAACGGTGGCTGTCTTTCATGTCAAGGGATTGCAACCGTTTCTGTAAAATAATGGTTAGTTCATCCTCTACCATACTCTTGAATTGAAGCGTACTGACACTTCATGTTGAATGTGTTTGGTCTCCGACACTAACACAACACCAACACATGTGGTTGCATTTCACCAAGTTACTACCAGTGTCAATGTTGTTTCTGTCGTTTGTGCTTCTTAACTCTTGAATACTATCAGCTTCGTGTGGTTTAGTTGTCTGTTTCTTGTTTGGCTAATTACTGATACTGATCAACTGCAGAAATTAGCCGACAGTAGTTCTCCAACTCCACAAAATGTAGTCTCACCTCCACAAGATGTAGTGCGTAAAGGGAAAAAAATAGCATTTGCTGATGAAGCAGGTGGAAAGCTGTGCCAGGTTAGGTTCTATGAGGATGATGAAGGACATTTGCCAGAATCTAAGTGAAAGGGAATGTTGCTTCTATAACGGGTCGCTTTCTGTATATTAACCTTCTTAATACTTGTATTATTAATAAGATTGATTGGTTAGAAATGTTTTATACTTGATAGACAAAGGGAATTATTGCAGCACGTTCATTCACTTGATACTTTATATCCGGCCGAGTTGAATCAAATTTTCAATGACTTAATTCTTTATGCTTGTATTTTAAGGAATTTTATTAACATTGAAGAGTTGCAGTTGACGGTTGAGTTGATGCTATTCTGAACCCCTTTCAAGCACCGGATCTGGGTGTACACTTTTTTCCTGTGCAAGGATATCCTAAGGACCGTTACTGCTCGATCCCCTGCAATAGCTGGATGGTGCAGTGTTTGTGGTTACTATTAGATTTAGAGAGAAAATTTCTTTAACTGGGTTTAACAGTCACCATAATTTGTTGCACCGGAAAAGATCTATATCAATTTTTCAAATTTATGGTCATGACTAGTTTTCTGAACGTTAAGTTTTAGAAAGGAAAAGAGATTAATTACTTTGGAGGTCTCGGTATTTTTAAAGAGAAAACCTGTTAGTTTAAATTAGTTTTACACCATGTCTAGCAAGAATAGAGTATTTTGTAGTAATTTATAAATTATAGTTAAATTTACGCTGCACTTTAAAAAAAAACAGAAATTTATGTTGCAATGTGATGGATTTTCTTTGGATGCTACTATAAAAGTCATTTTTAAATTTTAAATGTCTCTGAACCAAAGAGTTTATGATAAGATTCCTATGTTTTTTCTTAATAATTTGTAATTAGGCGATTGAACTAGAACATTTTTGCTTGGTTTTTACACCAACAAATCACAAATGAAGACACTATATATACTACTAAGTACTAAGGATCTTCACCAACAAAGAAGTGTATGCATGCATATGCAAGTGATTTGGATGTTGAAAAAGGTGCATTGCCATGTCCCTCTTTAGAAGAGAAGCCAGATATCCAATCTCCCTTGTTGTCACGAAATAAGCTGCCATCACCAATGTCATCGGAGGCAACCACAACTTCTATCAATATTCAACTTAATGCATCCATTTTGAGGTGGGGTCTATTTAACAATGGGACGATTAATGTGATGCTTCAGAGGAGTGGATTGTAATTGAGTGTAAGAAAAAGGGGGTGTATAACTAAAACGGAAAATTGAATAACAATTCCCTTAAAAAGCAATCTCGTGGCCAACTAGAAGTTGGGGTGTTCAAAACCCAACAAATCAAATAGAAAAACCGCAAATCAAATCAAACCAACCTAATTCGAAACTGCAAAAAACTGCATTTGATTTAGATGTATTCAAATCATTTTTTTAGTCAACCGCGTGGTTTGGTTCGATTTGTGGTTTTTACTTTATCAACCAAACCAAACAACAACAAAAAAACAATAATTAAACATATGTCACCTAAATCAATACTCATAAAAATTCAAAGACTTTTATAAACTGACATTTTTTCTTGTGTTAAGTTTCTTCTTTGTTTTTTATATAAAAAATGTATTTATGTGATACTTGAACTTTTAAAGAATGATAAAATCTTATTCTTTTGCATTTCTTACAAAATAGGATTACTTATTGTCCACGTTTTTAATTTGGTCTTACGTGGTTCGGAACATTGTTGGATAAAATGAAATTGCAATGTTGGATGAAATTTAAAACATTGTTGGAAACGTTGATGAAAATATGTTGTGATTTATCTTTTTAACTTGATTTTAATGTTGGAAACAAAAAATTGTATTTTCTTAAAAATAAACCGTACCAACCGATCCAACTCAAATTACATTTGTTTGGTTTGGTTCGGATTTTATTTTTAACAGTCAATTGAACCAAACCGTATGTTTTTTTTTATCTCACAGTTCATATAACTTGTAGCCTTAAAATAGAACTAAATCGCACTGCGAATATCCCTAACTAAAAGAGCACAATGTGTCAACATCTATCCAAGAGCACTCGGATGATACGGTAAATGTTTCTCTTTAAATTAACCAAAGTTCATGAGTTCAAATTCAACCATAAGAATGTAGCAATGTTAAATCTTTTACAAAAAGTTTTACAATTCATTGTGGTTCTATCCGACTTCAAAAATTAATTTCTGCCGTTAGAACACATAATTCTCAAAAATAAAAATAAAAATGCACAGCATCAAAGATTTAACATGGTCATAATTCGTTTTTAGTGAGTGATGTGTTGATTTTTAAATGCAACAAAGTTGATTATTTTTCCCTTTGCTCCAAAGTACAAGTTGATTTTATATAATGAGAATATACATATGATGAGATAAGAATGCATCAAAGTTAACGGGGAGGGACGAAAGTTGTGGGGGGTCGTGAATATACTATGCTATAGCAATAGCATATGAATGAATAATGTATAGGCAGTTAAAGCAGTATATACGTACAATATATGACTGGTCTTAGTAATTTGTAAGTTTGTGTTTGACCATAACTCAACTACAATAAAAGCTTCACAACTGATCAGACTCAAAGACAGAGATTCACCTTCTCTCTCTCTTTCATCTGATTCTGTTCATTCATATGTCTCAACAGTGAACAATCACGATCTCCGTTTTGTTCGAAAACGACGCCATATATTGTCCTCATCCTCCATAAAAAAATCCTTTCAAGTTTATTCACATGCACATTCAAAAAAGAATTTAATTTTGTACCTAAGCTTAATCTTATTTTACTATTTATATAGTTTCCGTGAGCATAGCTCAGTTGGCAGAGGCATGCATTATTATATGCAATGGTCGAGATTCGAACCTTGAACACCCCACTTATTCACTTTAAAAAATGTGAATTCTAACCAGTAGACTACTTGACAAACAAAAGTAAAAAATAATACTTCGTTGTATACTTTTTATAAGAAACATTAAATTAACATAGTATATATATGACAAAATTATTTAGTCTAGATTAAAAAAATCTTAAAAGTCTTTGTCAAAGAATATATCTAAAAGTAGTTAATGCTTACTAGATTATATTACCTAGTGCTTAACAAGTTCCACTAAAGAAGGAATCATCGGAAGAACTTGAGTTTCACTTTGAATGAGACAATATTTTATAAGACTTTGCTTACATTACGATCAAACTTCGAAAGATTATGGTAATTTTCCCCTAAGAATCAAAAGGTTACCACAAAAAAATGACTATATATAATGGGAATTTCTACGGTACACTCACAAATTACGGTGTACCGGTACTCTCGCTTACAATTTTTATAAATTAACTATCATTTTTATGAATAAAATAGGTGTTTGTTGACATATATATTTTAGAAAA
>Ga0315914_1004541_pt1 | contig 20713 bp, 11 predicted proteins | sample MpolenodulesMG_FD_203920 | JGI IMG/M metagenome (GOLD analysis project Ga0315914, IMG submission 203920) | Medicago polymorpha root nodule microbial communities from Los Angeles, California, United States - elongated nodules | ecosystem: Host-associated > Plants > Roots > Nodule | place: USA... | reverse complement strand
TCAATATCATAAGATAAATTAGAATCACACAACATCCCAATCAAAGGGAATACATACTAATAGAGTTAACTACATTTAATCCCAACAAAAAGAGTTTAGTTACTCATTGTCATGGTAACCTTACAAGAAGAAAGGAAGAGATGGAATGGAACCAAGCCATGATGTCTCACTGATCTTGTGTCTTCCTTCAATCCTTGTGCTCCTTGCTCCTTTGGTTCTCTCTGTGTTTTCCCCCGTTTTCTCTCCTCCTAGAGTGGCATCTAACAATATGGTATCCTATCTGATATATCCCCCCTTGAAAAGAACGAATGGGCTTTTATATGGTCTGTTCTGTCTCAACTCGCCTCCCAAGTAGAAACGCTCGCCATGGCGAGTTGAGCTTTCTTCACCAGTGGGTTTGTGCCACGGCAGCTCTGAGGGGTTAGGCCGCCTTAACTCGCCTCGTGAGTAAATATGCTCGCCATGGCGAGTTGTGCTCGCCCTGCACTCGCCATGGCGCATGGGAGGCGAGTAACTATGCCTATCTGCCTTTGCGTGCTTTTGCTACTCGCCATTGCGAGTTGAAGGCGAGTAACTTCATCTTTCTACCTCAGCTCGCCTTTGAGCTCACCATGGCGAGTTGACCTTTGCATTTCTTCATGTTTTCTTGCTTTTAAAGTGTCCAGGCGTGCATTTTCCTACAAAGAGTTGACATTAGATGTGAAAAGCATAATTGAATGATTCTTCAGTATTTGTGAGCTTTTCGCAATATAACTTGCAAACCAAGTAATCAAAGTGCCTAAAATATATAGTCTATTTAACTCCTTTTTGACACTTATCACTGACCAAAGTCCAAAAAACGTGTGTTCTTCAGTCCTGACCACCGGCCAACATGCGTGAGTTAACTTGCGCCCAAGCCAGTGGTGCGTGACTTAAGTCACGCATAACTTATAAGGTGCGTGAGTTAAGTCAGGCAGTGTGACTTAACTAGAAATTATGTTGGGCGCGAGCAAAATGTGCTGGGAGAAGAGCAGAAATCATAAAGTTTTGGCTTGACCCATTACACAGTGAATCAATCGACAAAAAAATGGTTTTTACTTTTTCCATCCTAGAGAAGTGCTAGCAACACTCTCTTTTCGACACACTCTCTAATACTCACTGTCTTACTGGTTTAAATCATTGTGGGTCTGCACTTTGAAAATAGAGTTCACACAAAGTGGTGGGACATACATGTATTTCATCTAGTAAAAGAGTGAGTGTTAGATAAAGTGTTTAAAAGTGAGTGTTGTTAGCATTCCTCTTCCACCCTATATGTTTCTTGCGCGCCATTTCCTTTTTCTCCAAAATACAATGTGTTCAAATTATATAATCTAAACTATTATGGAATGATTTTTGGATTATATAAATCTGAAACCTCTTGATACCCATAAATGGTGTATGAATTGTTATCAAATGTCTCTGCTGACCAGCATACGATCCTCACAAAAACTGCAAAGAAAATTCAATGATCGTACGTATGGTCATTAGTGACCATGGTATGATGAATCACTACCAACTGAAAACTAAGAAAGAAAATTTAAGAGTGAATGAAAATGTTGAAGGGTGCAAGACTATTTATAGCCATAAAACATTCATAGACCATAACTATAGTCAAATTAAATGTTTAGAATGTCTAAACCGGTCAAGACTACATTAAACACGCCACAAACCATCCAAATATTGCTTGTAATGCCACATTCCATATTATGGGATGATTCAAATGATATATTTCAAACCATACCCAGACTGAGTCAAAACTTAAGGTTTTGAGGGTTTGGCAGGGCTCAGAACACAAGAAATTTGATTTGAACAATATAATAAATAAAACCACTTAATACATTTCTAAACACACAAAAATGGGTATTCAAAGATGAGACAGTGGTTCATATCATAATTGGCCAAGACCACCCAATATCCATGCAATACAACAACAAGAACATACATCAAACTTAATTCAACAACATTATTTAACACGTAAAACAACATAATAAAACACATACATAAGGTCATTGATCGACTAAACTTAAATCTTCATGTAGTATATCCATGATAACCCTAATTTCTTCGTAGATATTGGGTCAAATCAAACATTTTTTAATATCTTCGAAAGATCTGACCAACGAAGTGTCCAACTCGATCGGTCTTTTAGTATTATACTGACCAAATAACGATAACATGGTTCTCACATTGTCGACGTTCCAATGCTTCATCTGGGGTGAGTTGTACGCTTCCATCTAAGTAGATCGATGGACGATGATACTCCACATTGTCCAGCGTCGTCCTATCTCTATGGTTGAGTAGGCAATTGATTTGGTTGAGTTAATCCTTCAAGCCATACAATGTGACATCAACCCGAACCTTGAATAGATTGGATTTTTCTCCATTGTTGTAAATTGCGGCTAGCTTGGTGTTTAGATCTACGAGACAAGTGTTTATGGTTATTTGTTGTGTTTTATAGCAAATGTACCAAACACAACAATTTATAGAAATATATGTGCGTCGTGGACCACATAAACTGTCGATGCAATGTGGACCATGAAAAAAATCTTGTACTTCATAAGTTCAGATAATAAAATATGAAATATCCACCACCCTAAAAATTACGGGTTTTAACTCGATCCTGGACCAGTTTGAATTATATAGTCCAAATATTTATGGGATGACTTCAAATCATATGATCAAAACCTATTCAGACTATAGGCGATGGCTTGTTCACCAAGACTAAGTCATTGGACACATTTTTTTGGTTGGTCAGCAACACTTGACTAGTCAAAATCTCCTTGACCACGTTGACCGTTACACTATATGCACTCATTTTTCACAAATTTCCCCTATAAATACTCTCACATCCTTCACAAATCCTCATTCATCTCACATTTTTTTTTACTTTCTGCTATCATGTTCCACCATTGGCCTTTCATACAAGGTTTTTTTCATATAAAGAACAACATTCTCACTTTGTAAATTGGCACCATATGTCTGGGTGTAAGGTTGATCATCCGAATCTCTTTTTTCCACCAGATTTCACTTCACCCCTCGTCTTCTCCCTTCATAGGATGCGAGAGGAAACAAACCTTACCCAACCTCGTTCTCCCTCCACCTTCTTCCACTAGAGATTTAATTTTATATATCTAATAATTTCTTGTAATAAGCATTATTCTAATGTAAACAATAAAATAAGAATGTGTATCATGTCAGCCCCTTTACATTTATTAATTAATTTTTTGTCGTTATCAATTAATTCATCTTAATAATATATGTCACAAAACAATATTTCAGACCATATAATCCAAAAAATATTGAAATGAAGTTATATAATCCGAAGAAATAATGTTTTGAAAAAAGAGAAATGATATTTGAATAACAACTTTTTGATAACTTTTGTAATAGTCATATCTCTCATACTCATATGTATTTTTATTACTTCTCCTATTATTTCTCTCGACTTTCCTGAGTTGTGTTATTTGAACAACCATTTGATTGACAACTGTTGGAACAACCATAATTTTACAAAGAAAAATAAGTATTGACACAAAAACCAAAGCAATAGAGAGAGAAAGTAAAAACATTATATGAGTATGAAAGAGATTGTTGTAACAAAAGTTGTCAAATAATGGTTGTACAAATATCATTTCTCTTTCTCTCTATATTGTTTTTGTCCGATGAGAAAAGAGAAAAAATGGTTGCAGAAATATCATTACTCTTGAAAAAAACAACTTAGGGTGTAAAAGCATAGTTTTAAAACCCGGACCGGTGATCGACACGATAAACATACTGGGTTATTGGTTGACTAATCGGACAAGTGGGTCGTTGGTCGGACAGCATGACTATTGACTTAGTTGATATTGAAAATGAAAAAGAAATAGTTATGACAATTGACAATCTTCAGCTAATTTCTCCCAAAAAAAATTCAACTAGTCTAACAAATTCATTTCTTTAATAATTAAAGAAAATATTTAATTTCACATAGCTTAAAACCATTTTAAATTAATTCATCATTCTTTATCTTTTTCAACTTATCTCATTTTAATTTTCGACCGTGTTGATTGCATTTCCGGTCCTCCTCTTAACTGACTAACCCGCTATCCTTCCCGGTTCACAGTTGGACCGGTCCAACCGGCCGGTTCGATCCGGCTTTTTAAAACACTGTAAAAGTATAAGCCAATAAAAAGTCTGTCCGTTTTGCTCTGTGATGAGGTAGAGGGTAGAGGTTTTTGATTTCATGGCGCTACAACCAATCTCTTCTCTGCATTTTCAGTTTTTCCAACCCCAAACCAAAACCCACCACATTTTCAAATTCGCACTTTCTTATTCCAATTCCAATTCCAAAGTTGAAATTAAGGTTGTCAAGAAGAAAAAACACAGACCAAGTTTCTCTGACCAAATTCGACATAAATGGTCCCTCAAATTAGGTTCACTAAGACAAAAATTTCCTTGGCAAGAACATCAACAAGACGAACCAGAACTAGTGGAGCAACCACAATCCCAAGAGGAACAACCACAACCTCTGAATTTTGAGTTTCCAAAGCGGTTATCCCCTTGGCACGTGTCAGAAAACCCTAAACAACTTCCACAAAATGATTCAGAATCTGATGCTTCTGAAGACGAAGAAAATGAGAAACCGTTACAGCGAAATTCTGGTGTTTCTGTTCTTGAAAGAGATGTCGAAGAATCAGAAAGTAGTACTAGTAGTTTGAAGAAAAGGAGAAGTGCTACTGAATTGGCGGAGAAGTTGATTCCGGAACATGAGTTGCGGAGACTAAGAAATATGGCATTGAGAATGGTGGAGAGGTTCAGTGTTGGAGTTGCTGGTATTACTCAGGAATTGGTGGATGCTATTCATGAAAAATGGATGGTAGATGAAGTTGTTAAGTTTAAGTTTGATTCTCCTCTTTCTGCTAATATGAAAAGAGCTCATCAAATTCTCGAGGTTTAATGCTCATTCCCTCTCATATTATCAGTTTACTTATTTGAGCTTATCTACTGAAATACACATGTCTGAAACTATTTGAAAGAGCTTATGAAAACAACTTATGAATAATTGAATACAGTCTGAGTCTTTTTTATCTTTGTTATAGAAACGACTTATAGTAAGAACTTATATGACGATCACTTATGATATAGATGCTTAATTAAGTTGATTGTCCAAAATGGGTCATACCTCACAATCCAACGAAGCAATCGTTTTCATTGCAGTGTGATTGCTTGCTTATAATATAACCTGTCCTTTATCAGAGAATATTTGAACTGCTAGAGCATTTATATTCATAGTATTATTTTCTTGCTTAATCAGAGTAAAACTGGAGGTATTGTGGTGTGGCGATCGGGAAGTTCCATAGTGTTATATCGAGGAATGTCCTACAAGCTGCCTTGCATAGAATCTTACACGAAAGTATACAATGGTAAGGAGAATGCTGTGGATAATTCAGTGGATGTTGGGAGTGGGAGAAGTGCTGAAATAAGTGTGAAAGAAATGGTTGGACCTATTGAATCTTTTAATCAAGACTCTGCAGAGTATTTGAAGGACATGAGTGAAGAAGAATCGATGGAATTGATCGAACTCAACCTTTTGTTAGATGAGTTAGGTCCGCGCTTCAAAGATTGGACAGGCCGTGAGCCTTTACCTGTTGATGCTGATCAATTACCTGCTGTGGTTCCAGGGTATAAAACACCATTCAGACTTCTTCCGTATGGGGTGAAACCTTGTTTATCCAACAAGGAAATGACTGACATGCGTAGGATTGCTAGAAGAACGGCGCCACACTTTGCTCTTGGTATGCAAGAAGCTCTCTAGTTATATTCATGTCTTCAAATTTCTCTTTCCAAAAGATTTACTATTCTTTACTGCTGCAGGAAGAAGTAGAGAACTTCAAGGTCTAGCAAGAGCTATAGTAAAGCTGTGGGAAACAAGCGCTATTGCAAAAATAGCCATCAAACGCGGTGTTCCCTATACATCTAATGATAGGATGGCTGAAGAACTCAAGGTATATCTCATAAACCGCTAGAAATTGGACAATATTACTGTTTAATTTAATTGTATCGGAATTTTATCATGCTTAAAAGGTATATAAAACAACCCATCTGCTCGGCGACCTCCTTGGCATGGTAGTCAAAATCTATTGCTAGCATTTAAAATCTTACGATTTTACGATGTTGCTCCCTATTACCGTGTTCCGTGCCGATTGGAATCGTAAATGGCTAGCAGACGGTGGAATCTCCATGCTAGGTGGTGGAATCTGTTACGATTCTACATGTTCTGCTATTTCTGGGTTTTCCTGGTCGGGTCATGCGGCCTGGTTTCAATTATCCCTATTTGGAAGCCTTTTGTTGTTTTTATAAAATTCTGGGGGGTTTCTCATGTTTTTGGTGGTTTTTAACTATTATTAAATGTGATTTGCTTCTGACTTGATACGATTTAAGTTGTTATATATATTTCTAAATTTGGTAGGATCTTACGATCCGTGTTACGATTCTACGATTTATGATCTTGTGACCCTTCCCCGATCTTACTTAGGATCCCGATTTTGACTACCTTGCTCCTTGGCTGTTAATTAAAAGAGTGTTAAGTTTACTGAGAGCTTCATTTCTTGTAAATGAGAATATCAGAAATGCTATTAGGATTTCAAACCCTTTAAACTTTTGTCTAATGCATCAATTGAAACATGAGCATATAGGTAGATGGATCAATAAAAATGAGACATGTCTAGCATCGTTAAGTGTATCTGACTATCTGGATTTTATTATTTTCATCTGAAACTAGCAAAGGTGAAACATCCACTTCATTTTCTGATAAATGTTTATTTTATTCTTTTATCATTTTGTTAGAAACTGGTACCGAAATACGATTTAACTGTAGAAACAGACTTTTTTTATGGCAGACTATGTTTATTACAACAGAAACAGAAATACACTCACTATAGAGAATGCAGAATTCACATGTAAACTAAGGAAATAGATAATTTACTATTACAGGAAAATTCTTATCCAAGATATTCAAGATTCTTGGTCTCTCCCTCCTAAAGTCATTCAAAAACTATCCTGTAGTCACTTTCTCCTTTCATTGCTCTATTTATTCCTAAAATTAAGCAACATAGCTGAAATAATAACTACCTAAAACTGCCCACAACGGCCATAACATAAGTATAACACATTTTTGTTTGCTCTAGCAACAAGCGAGTTTAAAGCTTTCAGGGAATTGAGAAAGTTAGGCTATGCCACTTACATAAAAAGTTAATAAAAAATGCCAAACACAGGCAAGTTGACTACATAATTCATTAACAAGCACGATATATTTTCCTGGGTAAATAAATGATATTCTATATGTAGAAAGAAATAGGGTGAATGCTATTATGTTTGTTCCTTGGCTCAAGGAGAAATTTTAGGAAATAGAAAGAGCATATTATGAAATAAAAACAGAAAATCTTTTGAATCATGGGATTTTCCAACATTATATCAGAAGACTAACAAGTTTGTTAACCTTCCTTCAAGTGTGTTATCAGTTGAAAGTACGAAATGAAATGTAAAAAAGCAGTATAAGTGCTGCATGTCTGCTGTATGTAGTTAATGCTAACTGAATCAGATGACCTAAGTCAATGGAATAGGTACTCTTAATAACAATGTGTGTGACTTTCATGGCGTCTGCCTTTGTTTTGGATCACAATTACATTGAAATTACTGTTTTCTTTTGTAAAATTATCAGGGTTAAAGTGAAAACAGCCCCTTTCTAAATTGCAAAAAACTCTTGGTTCAGAAATCAGCAACTTGACTCCTTGAACTTACCATACTGTGTTTTTTTTTTTTAGAGACCATACTGTGCTTATTCGAGTGAAATCAACCCACATGTAGAAAATCACATTATAGGTGGTCAATATTCACGGTTTGATAATATTCATGGGAGTGAGTTGCTATGTTTCAAACGACAAGTGATTTGCTGCAATTGAAGGATAAGCCTGAATGTGGTTCTTGCATGCAACCCCATATTGTTCTGACTTTTTTTAATGAGTTTTGGGTCCCATAAAAAATTTCGTTTGATTAATAATACCCAAAAGATTGATGCTATACTTTTGTAGCATTAGTGCATTTTGGAAGCTAACCACCATATTTCTAAGTCTTGTAAGAATTGTTAGCACTCGACACTTAAATGCTTTGACAGTCCTTCTTGTTCATAATTTATACTGTGGCAATATTGAAGTCAATAAATTGTTCCTTTCTTTAAACTTATGGTGTTTGCATTTCATGCATTTACAGAAATTGACTGGGGGAACCTTACTTTCTAGAAATAAGGAATATATTGTAATTTACAGGGGCAATGACTTCTTGCCTCCTGCCGTCACCAAAACCCTCACTGAGAGACAAAAACTAACCGTTCTCCAACAAGACGAGGAAGAGAAAGCACGTCAAAATGCTTCGTCGATTACTTTATCAAATAGCAAATCATCTCAAATGCCGTTACTTGCTGGAACCCTTGCTGAGACTAGGGCAGCAACCGCCAATTGGGGACACCAACCAAGTAAACAAGAAGTTGGGAAAATGATGAGAGAATCTATCTTGGATAGACTTTCTTCTTTGATCAGAAATCATGAGAGTAAACTAGCTCTAGTAAGTTACAAGAGACCAACTGAAATAACTTCTCAAAGACTATCTGTTGTTACCATATCTATCTAACTTTATAAATTATATGGTTATAGGCGAAAACAAGGTTCAGGAAGTCTGAGAAGGATTTAGCTAAAATACAGGGTGATTTTGACCCAGCAGACCTTCCAACTGATTTGGAGACATTAACTAATGAAGAGAGATCTTTGTTTAGGAAGATGGGTCTGAGTATGAAGCCATACTTACTTCTAGGTAAGAACGACAAATTTATTATAGCTTTATGCTTAGCTGCTTTGGTGCAAATTTATTATACAAAAAATGTTAAAAGCATGAGATTTTCAGGTAGGCGAGATGTTTATGCTGGCACCATTGAAAACATGCATCTACACTGGAAATATCGCGAGTTGGTAAAAATACTTGTGAAAGGGAAAAATTTAGCCCAAGTTAAGCATATTGCGATATCTTTGGAAGCTGAGAGTGGTGGGGTGCTAGTATCTGTAGACAAGGATACCAAGGGCCATATAATCATTATTTATCGTGGGAAGAACTACTTCCGTCCACAGGTTATGCGACCCAAAAGCTTGTTGTCACGAAGACAGGCATTGGCTCGATCTGTTGAGCTTCAAAGACGAGAGGTAATAAAGCAATAATTTCTAATAAACTGAGATTCTTAATTGCTCTTGAATCTTATGAAGTTTCTAATTTTTTTTTCAGGCACTAAAACACCATATATCAGATTTACAGGAGATGATTGAGTTGCTCAAATCTGAGCTAGTATGACATTTTATTTCTATATTACTCTACTGTAATATTTTTGGTATAAGTTCTATCATAAGTTTTTTGTTGTTGATTTCAGGAGGATATGAAAAATCAAAAGGTGACTGATGGTGGCAAAACTATGTAGTCAACAGTGAATAACAGCCATGTTTCTTCTCACGATGACTTGGAAGACCTAAATTCTTTATTTCCATAGACTAATACAGGTGATTGTAATGTACTAAGTAGTTACTAATTTTGCCATTTACTATACAGTAGCAATATTAAAAAACTTTCATGGAATGATTATTAATTTACTGTCCTTGTTCCTCTTATTTTTTTGCCCTATTATTCTTTGGCAAAACTAGAATAAAGGAACCACATTTATTTTGACAAAGACGACAGTGGTGACTATAACTTGAAACATCAAAACAAGCTATGGTCCTCACTTGGTATTGTAATACATTGCAATAGCTTGTAGAGGTTGAGCATTATGGGTAACTGAGAAGATGAACAAGAATGTGCAGTTTAAGCTACCAAGCAGAAAAACCTGACCCATGCCTATGATGTCTCCATCAGAACTTCTCAAGTCAGTAAATAAGGAGACTATTATCGTTACTTCCATTGTCGGAGTCATTTATAATAGTAGATTTCTATCCAACTTCTCAGTGGTAGGAATACTCTGAATTGATGTAACATATGTGATGCTTAATTCAGGTTGTATGGATGCTTAATTGATTAATCGGTTCAGTTCGATAGATGCATAAATATTTATTTCAGTTTAAAAATGATGTGGTTAAGTTTTTATCCGTGTCATCCATTTTACTATTCTCATTTTGTCTCTACAAATATTTGCTATCATTTTTAATAATCTACATGCATAAATATAAAGTTATAGTTGCTACGATAGAAGGGTGCAACTTTACCTACATCACATTTTATAAAAAAATCACACATGATTCTAGAAATACATATCCAGACAACTCAATTTTGTTTTCTTCAAATGTATACAATCTGAAGTGAAGTGATATGGAGGTGGGAAAAGTTCATCCCTAAGAAAGTGGTGATGACCAGAAAGTAGGAGAGGGATTAATCTGCGACAATTGCTTTTCTGACTTTCAATACTTCCTAAAAACACAAGTAAAAGACTAAAATACCCCCAACGGTAGTTAACTACCACTGACTTATAACTAAAAAACACGCCGGCAGTTAACTGCCGTTGGGTTTTTTGGTCATTTACTTGTGTTACTAAAACACAATGAATGTCAAAAATGCAATCTTCTTAATCTGCTGTAGGTCGATCCAATAAACAAACACAAATGCTTTCATGATTACATTGAATAGTATTAGGAGACTAAATATACATTGGCTAGATAATTCGTAAAAAGAAAAGAAAATTGATAGATCAAAGGCATAATGGGAACAAAGTGGAAAGCACTCTCAAAGCAGACTTCTGAAATGAACCACCATGCAGTATAGCATAACGGGCAGGCTCATTAGACCTGCTGCAGGAAACAAGTTTGTCACCGGTGACTCTTTCAAATTTTTGTGGACTCAAGACAGCAAGATGAACAATTACCATTTTATTTTAGGAAATTCTTGTGGTAATTTTCAATACTACAGCAAAAACTTAATATGCAGGCTAAGGTAGATAGATAACTAACTAAGCCTTAAACTTGTCCCTTTGCAAAAGTTTCTTTCATAAAATTTGCCACAATTGAAGCTAACTCAGCTAAATGCTCAGTATATACATGGTCAGCTCCTTCTACGATATGTAACTTGTGATTCGGTAGGATCTTGGCGAACTCAAGTGCGTCTCCAACAGGAATTATTGTGTCCGCGTCACCATGAACAGTAAGGAACCTGTCATGTATTATGAGACTGTATTACATGTCCATGTGTTATGGAAATGCCATAACTTCATTAAAAAATATCAATTTTCATTAAAAAAATTATCATAACTCATGTTGTAGCATCTTACATATAGACAAACGTAGCATCTTACATTTTAAAAAGCACGAGCCTAGCATCAATTTAGATATAAATATTATCTCCTTCACTAAATAATAACAGAAAAAATCATCTCATCAAAAATAAGAGAATAGATCAAAGTAAGACATACTACGACATATTATTATGACAAGTTCTTTAGACTCCCAAAATTCTTACCCTTTTCCATAATAAAAAGTTCTGACATGATCAATTGATAAGGATTTTGTTTTGTTTCAAAACTTTGCAGAAGCATATTTTTGAATGAGAACACTTGAAATTCTTATGATTTAAATTTTAAAAGAACAAAATAGATTTATAGAGGTAAAATGTCAATCGTCATCGCTGTACCCAAGAACCTTCACCATCCACTGATCCCACTGTATAGATTTTTGTAATGAAACTCTTGTAATGAAGATGAAAGGGTGAAACTGTAAAGGAGAAGCAAAGTATCAGACAATTTTTCCCTCACCTGCATTCTTTGTCAATCTGCAGGCATGCTTCGTGCATATCTATGCTTAATCGATCCTTCAAGCTTTCCTCGGTTATGCGATAATCAACACTTCCTACAAAAGAAGATTGATGTGATGCCCTCAAACACTGAAAACAAGTAATATAAATTACATTTTTTTGTTGTAAACAAAATTACACGTTCTCGTGTATGTGCTGTTTCACTTTCAAAAAAAGAGGTACCGTGAAGTAAGATGCTAAGAATGATGTTGTTGGAGCATTGCATCAAAAGTTTAAACAAAAAAAGAGCTCCAAGTTTTTTAAGAAAATAGTTTCGTAGCCTTAGAACAAGAATATAGAGTAAGATAAATCAAGGCAAGGTTTTGGACTTGCTCATTTCAGTAAATGCATTCAATAAATAAGAAGTTCAAAGTAGAGAAATAATAAGTTATAACTTATATGGATCCTGAATTTCTTGAAAGCATTTCTCAAATACATTCTTCTACTCTAATTTAGGTATTTGAACGCATGGCTGATTAAATGGACGGTCACCTGACTTAGTCTTCAACTCAATGAACCCTTCCTTTCTGATTCTCTCCAAAAAGTTGTTTCCAAGACGATCTTCAAGGCCTGCCTTTAGATCATAGCGACCAGAGAGGTTGGCAACTGTTTTAATATCATGATACTTTGAAGCATAAAGAAGCACCACATTAGCTCCTGCCTCAAGATACAGAAACAATTCAGACCAATTTCAACATACCTACACACTTCCTAAGAAACATTGGAACATGACAGAATTCTTTGACTAGTCCTATTCATGCTTGAAATCTCTGCTTCCCATTTTATATTAAAGCCCAAAAAGCATAAATTAATAGAAGATCTTCTTAAGTTTTTCAAAATGAAGAAATAATGTTAAGATCTAGCATACATATGAAGATCTTCTTTGACTAGTCATATTGAATGTCCCTTATTAACTGTTGGATGTTAACTATTAACATAAATGCATAGTGAAATATAATGAACTTGGAGTGATGTTTATATTTCTTTTTTGGGGGGGAGAATTGGTTTAAAATAACCAATGTTGCATTGAAAATGTAAAGCGGCGTTTATATAGAAATACTGTATTATTTTTCTTTTGCTAGTGTGACACTCAACAAGGGACGGTCTCCTCCAAAAGATATTGATTCACAGACTTCAAATAGACTTCACTTTAAAACAAACAATCAAATTTCACATAAATCCTATATATTCCCACGCATCATCATTAAAACTATTTGCAGGATGATAGGCAGATGAAAGATAAAAGTTTCATATTCGTAATTTAGCTGATCAGCTCATTAGATTAAGTGAAGTTTTTTTATTCATAAGTATGGACTAAAATGTATGGTTGAAGAATCAGCAAGTATCTGGAAATAGAAAAACCATTGTAACACGACAAACCTTTACTGTGCCCAATAATTGCCATAACTCTACGGTTTGCTTCATGAAAATGTTGAGCTACAGAATGTATATCATCAACCTCCCTCCAAAAGTTGCCAAATTCAAATGAACCTCCGCTTTCCCTGGAAGAAAAACTCAAAACCTAAATCAAAACGAAGCAATTAAACAATACTAGTGGATGAGATTAGATAGCATAAGTTTTGCAAATGGATGAAACCCTGACTTCTGTCATCAGGACAAGAGATTGACCCCATTTGTTGTAAATTTTCTATTGTGAAAGGAAAATAATTACTTTGTTATATATACAAAGAACAAAAGTATGTGTCTGCATTCCCTTATCAAATAGAAACCGAGTTTTGCATAAAATATATAGTAGTTATTGCCTAATGATGTGTTTTTTTTCTGGGAGAAAAATCATACCCATTTCCAGTGAAATCAAAGCGGAAAGAACTGATTCCTGCATTCTCTAGAGCAGCAGCAAGTTGTGTCATGATATTGTCTTCCTAGATATTGGAAAACATAATCAATCAATGAGAAATATTAAATCAATGTATTTATCTTTGAAAGGGATCAGATGACATAGAAATGTTGAGTTCATAATCCATAAAATCAGAGAAACTAACCTTGGAGGCTCGAAGACCGTGGCATAGGATAACAATCTCTTTGGTTCCAGCTTCATGTAATATGCCTACTAGTTTATTTCCATACTTGTTGGGTATTATGATTTTTGGCTGTTGAATGGCTGAGAAAGTAATTCAACAATTTAAGTCTTTTTTTCTTAAAACTAATTGATCATTCATAATGCTACTTAGGTTAATAATTGTGACTCTATTTCAAATACTACTATAATTTTTTTATATACGTAACTCAGCATTACTATACCATATTTTTCAAAAACATCTTTCAATATTTTCCTGCATGTTATTTGTATTGACATAGAAAATACACTAGTATTGAGAGATATTCTTTAATGAGCGTGTAACTAGGAAGTTGAAGATGCCAATGTTGATATAAAGAAATAAAAAATAATTAAAATGTGATTAGAAGCTTGCTTTTAAGCAAGAATTGTAATTATCTAATACATACAGATAGCTAGGAAGGATAATATATCAATCAAATGAGGTTTAGCAGCACATCGATTTGTGTATGTAAGATGGTGTGTTCTTACAACATGCTACGGCTAAGACCATCTCCAACGAAGGTTTCTCAAATCTCATGTGTGACCATTGGAAGCTGCGGATGTTAATGTTATATGTAAGAACCATTTTCCTACTGAAACTAAGCTAGGAGTCCAAATTATGTTATACCATTGAAGTGAAAACTAGTATGAGTTCTTAAAATCCAATCAAGCATTGTAGTGCTTACTAAAAGAGAGTTAAGAACCCAGTTTTTTTCTTGTTCAATATGTAAACAATAGAGTTTGAAGAGTTGAAAACGACCCAAAACCTTTGAACATAAAAGCTCTATTTGCATAAACAACTTAATTAAACGCTTTTAGCATTATATATAAACTATTCTATAACAAAAGACCAAATAAAGTCAAATTGTTTTCATATAAGTTGCAAGCTATACTTTCATAAGAGCTTATAGAAATAAGCTGAAATAGTTTATGGACATGTAATACGTTGTTTTCATAAGCTCTCTCAAACGGTCTTACAAATGATTATGCTACCAGTATATAAGCTCAAATAAGTCAATCCAAACATACTCAAATAACAAACTTTCTACTAGAATCTGCTATTTTAACTAGTAAATTTACATTTCACAATGTATTTTAATCGAGATAACTAGCAAACAAAATTATAATCTCAATCTGCTCCAAACATACAGAGCCTATGAACAACTTAAAAGCACTCAGAAAACATTTAACCCAAATGGAAGCATTTTTCAGTTTCATAGTTTGCATATGACATAATAAAATCAAATTTCAAAAGAAATAACTCACAAGGGTTTTGTACAGCTTCGGTCATCTTTAGTTACTGGATTTCCAGAGGATGAAAATGCAAAACGGGTCAAAAGAAATAAATACTCAGAAAAGCTTCCAAATAATTGAGTCTGTTTGGGTAAGAGATGACTGCACTAAAAATAATATTAAAATAATATCTACATTTTTAAATAGGAGATAAACTAGATTATATGTTATAATATGATGAGTAGAGAACTAATTTATCCTCTATATAAAAATGTAATAATGACTAATAATAGGCATTGTATTTGGGTGACTTTAGTTTTTAGAGATTTTTTTTTTGACAAAAATAAACGATATTGATTCATTCAAATTGATAGCATAAAACGGTAAAGTACCTATGCCTACAAATATGACTAATGACTATATTCATGTCTCCGAAATAATCATGTCTTCGGATTTGCAACGTTGACGACGCCAAAGTCATTGTCATTGATCGGATCTGCACTTGCTCGAAGCTAATCTTTCAACCTGAATCAAATAAACACCGCACTAAGACGGGAAATCAAAAACACACCGCACAAAGACAGGAAATCAAAACAAACAAAGCCGTTCAGAAACGACAAAATCACAAAAACAAACGAAAGAAAACAGAAAATACGTGAAATCACTTATTCAATTAGGATAGAAGGAAAAAACAATTTGGAGGGGTGATTTTTGATTCAAAATTGACCCTAAATCACCCCTCTAAAAAGAAGAAGAAGAAAGGGTGACGACTAGAGTTTGAGAAGAAGAGAAGAGAGAGAGTGCGCAAGGTATTTATTTATTATCAATTTTTTTTTGGTACAAATTTATTTATTATCATTACTCTCTAGTTTTTTGTGATATTGGTGACATCGTTTTTATATCTTTCTTAATTAATCATTCTCTCATCTAAATAATTTATTTTAATTATTCATCAATCATTTTCTCTTATTTAAAATAGGCAAATATCATCAATGTCACAAAAAACTATGTCACCCAAATGAAACCTCTAATTTAAGTTTTTTTTTAAAAATGATTAAATTAATTCGGTTGCGATAAAAAAAATTGTTGAAGGATTAAATTGATGTATTTACTCTTTTTCATAGTTTGTTTTGAAATTTTTTAGCTCGTTTAATACTTTAAGAATTAAATTAAAGAGTGATAATTTGGACATCAATTTGACTTTTTACTAAAACGTTTTTTTAGAAACAAAGAAATAATTTATTAAAGATAAACACATCACAAGGTACCAGGTGTACTTTGTGATGCAAATAGATACAAGAATGATCCAAAGAAGAAAAAATGGTTGAACTCTCAAATACTATAAAAATTAAGTGATCATTGTTTAATATGTCTCACGCTCTTCAACCTATCGGACTGTAACTCCAAATCAACATTTTTACATGTAAACATTTCGATCGATTGTAACTTCCAATCATTTAAAAAAAATGAACAATTTGAGGGGTCTATTTAATAATCATTTTAGTGATTGTTAATGTTTGTCCAAGTTTACTACTACCCAAATTGGCCCGACAAAGTCAACAACATTTAGATATAAATTAAAATGTTCACTTTCATCTTTCTAGAGCAACCCGCATCCTCACAAACTTCTTCTAACACTCAAACCCTAACATATTAACACTCCCTCGTGCTCTGTCTATCCCTCCCGCCGCAATAATACTCCTACCTCACGTCAACTACCAACCACAACTGCAATCTCAATCGCATTCCTCTTCCATCACTCCCTCTCCTTTACTACAACACCACCGAAAAATATAAAAGAGAAAGGTTTTTGTTGCATCAAATAATTATTTTTTCCATCTAATCTCTTGCATCTATCTATATTAATGTTATTTTTATATGTTCTTTTGATCTCTGCTAACTTTGCAGTCTCTATTTCCAGGGAAAAGCTCTCTCATGCTATCATTCATGATGGTTTCATTTCTTGGTCATCTATTTTGTCCTTTATTTGTGGTGTTTATTTCAACAAGTGTAATTTCCTTGATTAATTTGGTGCGTTATTTTCTTTGTTTGGTGTTCTTATTTAGAATTGTGTTTGTAGTTGTGAAAGGCTCCCTATAATAAGGCTAACTCTTCTGCTTTACTTCTATGTTAGGTTATCCTTGCCGTCCAAACTTCACGTTGGGTATGATTTTTTTTTTTTATTTCATATGCTTGTATATTTTTGTGTAGTTTATTTTCAATATGCGTGTAAAAATAAAATGCATTGAATTCTCTTATAGAATCTTCATAATAATCAAATCCTAAAAGTAAACCAGTCGGAAATCAACAACTTTAAATCATTTTTATTTCTTAACATAACATATATATGGAGGTCAAGTGCTATTTTTATTTTTTATTTTACTGGAATGTTGATATTCTAAAAAGTGAGAACCAAGTAAACATGTTTGGTATAAAGAACATAGCAATGACTTCAAAGTTTTTGGTTAGGTTGTGATTACTAGTAGTTTGTATTGCGGAATCACAAACTAAAGTCAGACGGCCTATCAATGTCTTAAACTACGGTGCAATCACGGATGGAAGAACAGATAACAACGCGGTATATAACCATCTTCCCTCCTCTTTTTATTTCTTAAAATTTTGATTACATCTAGCTAACTAATTTGTTACTCTCTTGTAAAGGCATTATTTTTGAAAGCAGGTCATATTTATTGGTTCATGCAATGGATTGACTAATGTCAAAATTCAAGGGACATCGAAGGCGCCAAGTGATCCATATTTTGCCATTGATAAATGGATCAAAATTTTCGGTATGTGAAGGATTTGATCATGAGTGGACCTGGCTAATTGGATGATCAAGGATGTCTGCTTGGTCGGTAAATGACACCCTCGATTCACCACACTCGTTCTTCAACCCTTCATTATTTCATCCTAAATATCTTATTACTACCTCATAACAACACCGAAACAATATAATCAAAGAAAATTATTATTACCTAATCACAACACCAACACAATATAATCCGAGTGAGTTGGACTAAGAAATTGGATTTAGCAACGGTTGAAAATATGGCAAGTGTGAACTTCATTAACACACCAGAAGAATGGATTAATCATCAACTGTTCTAAATATATTGTTGTCAAACAAATTTTCTATATACTTTTGTTGCATCTACTGTGAGATTCAGCTTCTGTTCTACTGTTGAGGATCCAATGCCTTCAGTAAGGAAAGGCGGTTTTATTTCTTAGTCATCTACATTGTGCTTTGTTTTTATTTCAACGACTGTGATTTCCTCGATTAATCTGGTGAGCTCAGTTTTTATTTCAATTGATAGTACATTACTTTGTTCATTCCTATTAATACTCTATTTTTAAAGATATTTACTTTTGTCTTGCTCTATCTTTATGTTCTAGGGTAAATACCTTGCATCATGGCAAGCGGATTCACTGTTTCGCAACCAAGGTATGGATGAAAGCATAATTCTTCTTAGTGTGGAAGAAGAAAACAAAGGCTTATTACATCAAATTCAAAACTGGGTTTGAATATAACCATGATACCGTGCACTTAAACCATCCGTCTAATCCCTCCTCGGTACCAAGGTGTTCAGGCTTGCTTGCACTCTTGCCGAGCTCTCTGTCTTTCTAGTTCCAACACTGGCCTTTGGTTATCACAAACAATCCTTTGAACTTCTTTTTCCTTACCTTATTGTGAGATAATAATAAAGTATCTACTTCACTTTTTGCGGCACCTCCAAATTTCTTTTTCCTTCTGGATGATGATTCAAATTTGGGAAACAAGTGTAATCTTGCGTAGAGGAAATGTAATACATACTTGATTGTTGTAAAAACGCACTGCTTGCATCTTGGAATAACAACTATTATTATGTATGTAAGATATTGTGGATAATGAAATGCATGGCCTTGCTAAATTTTAGTTTCGCTTAAATTAGCCAAATTCTAAAATATTGTGTTTTCCATTTTTGACCAAACTATAAATGACGAGTAATTACTGTTTTTTTTTTAATCATCCGATTGTCAGGATAAGGGTTTTAATAATTTAGAGTTCAACCAGTTAAGTAAATAAATTTAAAGCCAACCAAAAATTATTTTGGTCAAGATTTTAAATAAGTCATTGTATTTTTATTTTTTTAAGAAGTTATTATATTTTTTGTTAAATTTCCGTTAAAAAATATAGCGAATTTTGATTTTAGTCTCTAAAAATAAAAATTGCATGTTTTTGTCCTCTAAGAATTTTTTGTTGATTCATTCTAGTTACACCTCAATTTGACAAAAATGTCATTCAACTCTTTTAAAATTTTCAACCATTGGCCTCTCTAATTTCTTCCTCATTTCCATCTTATTTGGTCTCTTTATTCTTCTCATTTATTTCTCTGTCTATTGAATTCGAACTCAGTTTGTAATGTTCATTTTTTGTGTTCAATTTTCCTTCTAAGTCTTCGGTGTTTCGTTATTTCATTGTTAGTGAGGAATGTGGATCCGCTATACGTACCTGTAATTGTGATGAGACCATAGTTGTTGTTGGTTTCACAGGAAGAAGATCTAAGCATCCCTGCCAAATTACCAAGAGCATGGAATGCATATCAGTAACAATCAAATCATGAATCTCACACGACAATTGAAGATCAACCAAAATTAGAAATGCAATATTTGATAATTAATTGGAAAAACATAGTGACAGTGACCTAATGGATGCACTATCAGATCAAGCACACGATCAAGTAAAATTGAATCATGTTGTGAAATTGGAAAATATTTTGATCAAGCAGACGATCCAATAGAATCATAAGTACGGAAAAATGAACAAAAAATTGTTAAAAATATTAACTTATGCAATGAAATGGAAGATTTGATTTTTAATCTTTCATCAATTTTGTAACCTTCAACGAATATATTATGGGATAGAGAGGTGAAGCGTAAGATTGGAAGATGAAAATGCATTATTTGTAAAGGGAATATGAAACAAAGGGTTCTTTCAACAAAATAAAAAACAAATTAGGGTTATTTTAGTATTATGATAAAACTAGATTATTGACCCGTGCGCCGCACGGGTTTATTGTGAAAGGATTGACATACGAATAATAAAATGCAATATATAATTGGTAACGATGAAAAAAAAGAACAGGTGATAATCCATATTAGACAAAATAAAACAATTCATAAAATGTATAAAATCTGAAAATATTATAAAAGAAAATTCGGTAATCCTATGCATGATAAATTAGAATATCAGTTAAGCAATGGTATGAGAGGAAGGTTGTAAGGTCACGTCCTTCCATTTGCAAAAATCAAAGTATCAAAATATATAATTCTTCTGCTGTCTGTGTAATTTACCACAGTTTAGGGTTTTTTTTTTAGAGAAACACGGTTTAGGGTTTGCTATATATAGCCGAGTTTGCATGGAAATTAGGGTATTATGTTTGTAAACATATTAAACTAGACCATTGACCCGTGCTGACGCCCGGGTCATATAAGAGAACAAATACAGCGGAAATAAGAAAGTAAAAACTTTACTTGAATCGAAAAAATAGTATGATTCAGTTCATAAAATTAATTGCC
>Ga0315914_1004540_pt1 | contig 20714 bp, 8 predicted proteins | sample MpolenodulesMG_FD_203920 | JGI IMG/M metagenome (GOLD analysis project Ga0315914, IMG submission 203920) | Medicago polymorpha root nodule microbial communities from Los Angeles, California, United States - elongated nodules | ecosystem: Host-associated > Plants > Roots > Nodule | place: USA... | reverse complement strand
CCTCTTAGAAGGTTCAAAAGACCTTTCAAGGGAGAAAGATGAATGGTAATTTCGATGTCGAATGAAGCTGCAAACATAGGCATAAAATCTACACATTTGTTTCTTTCTCAAAAAGTGTGGTAAATTGCACCTCGATTGAGCCTCATTTGTCTGGTTCCCTGACTTAGCTCTACCAGCAGCAAATGAGTGCAAAAGAAAAAAGATGGGGAGGATGAGAAAAATGTGTGTTATGATGCGAAACTTATGATATAATAACATGTGAGTCTGATTTAGTGGAATAATGATCATGAAACATGATATCCTCTGTCAGTCTCATTTTAGTTTTCAAGATTTTTTACACACATATATATACAGCCAATCAATTTAGTTAGTTTAACGTGGTGTTGTTTAGTTTTTTTTGGTGGTGAAAAAAGAGTGGTGTTGTTTAGTTATTTATTCTTTAAAGTGTTCCTTTGATTTTATTTTATTTTTGTAGAAGGCTAAAATCAAAAACAAAAACAGAAGAAAAACAACAAAACCAAAACTACTCTTTAGGAAAGAAGGTTTCAGCCTCATCTCCTCTTAGAAGGTTCAAAAGACCTTTCAAGGGAGAAAGATGAATGGTAATTTCGATGTCGAATGAAGCTGCAAACATAGGCATAAAATCTACACATTTGTTTCTTTCTCAAAAAGTGTGGTAAATTGTGACAGAACTTTGCTCAAGCAACTCCTTTGAATCAAAACACCATAAACATGAAATTTGAAAAAGGGGCCTTTAACGAGGTTAATGCAGTTAAAAGAAAAAAAGATTGGTGATTTCGAAATCTTTGGCCAGTAAAGAGTCCCTTATAGATTGCATATAACTCGGCATACAATATAGAGCCTAACAAATAAATTTAGTTATTTTTAATAAAATTATTGGCCTTTTCCTTGTAATATCCTTAAGTGTTTTAATCTTTTTGGTACAAATTTATTATTATGTTTTGGTACAATTATTATTTGTTACACTTTGTTTATTATCTTATTTTATCTATTTTTCTCAAGTCTTGTTAATATGCATCTTAAAAACACATGTTAACGATTTCAAAAGAAACAATTTTACATTGATATGAACATCATTTTATATAAAGTTCATTTCCACGTGCTTATCATTAAGACACATGTTAGCATTCTCATTGTTTTTTTACAGGTTAGTAACTAATATGGACTTCATACATCATTAGTTGAATGAAATTAAAAAGTAAAATTTGTTTATATCTAGAAGCGAAGGCTAGAAGCGAAGGGGAGGGAGTAATCCAGTGGTTAGAATAAATGGAATGTGTCCACCAAATGAGATAATGCTCATGATAACAAGTTTCTATCATTCTATTTGTAAACTTGCAATTGAGTAGTACAATCAAATCCCAACCGTTGAATTAACAAAGTGGAAGACACTTTGAAAAAAAACCTTATTCCTTGTTACACTCACTCATAGTCAACACTTTGTCAGCTTTCCCAGTAAAGAGAAACACACAAAGCCTCTTTCTTCAACTTCTCACTTCACTTCCTCTCTACTCTCTCTCTCTCTCTCTCTCTTCATGTCTTCTCTCAAAAACCTTTCCTCTTTCTACCTTCTCTTCTTCATCTTCTTTTTCTGCAACAAAGCCTCAACAAAAACTATACCACCTTCGACTTCTTCTGATGTAGAACTTCTTTTGTTCAAAATCAAACCTTCACTTCAAGGCCAAACTGAAAATCTTGTTCTCTCATCATGGAACACTTCAATCCCACTTTGTCAATGGAGAGGACTCAAATGGGTCTTCACAAACGGTTCATCACTCTCATGCACTGACTTATCTTCACCACAATGGAACAATCTTTCATTCTTCAAAAACCCTTTTTTGCATTTGTTTTCTCTTCAACTACCTTCTGCAAATCTCTCTGGTTCTCTCCCTAGAGAGATTGGTCAGTTTCCTATGCTTCAAAGTCTTTACCTTAATATTAACTCATTGACTGGTACTGTTCCTCTTGAACTTGGTTATGGTTCTTCACTTTCTGAACTTGATTTGAGTGATAATCTTTTGAATGGTGTTCTTCCACCTTCTATATGGAATTTGTGTGATAAACTTGTTTCTCTTAAACTTCATGGAAATTCTTTATCTGGGTCTGTTTCAGAACCTGCATTACCTGATTCATCTTGTAAATTTTTGCAGTTTCTTGATTTAGGTGGGAATAAATTTTCTGGGAATTTTCCTGATTTTGTTACTAGTTTTGGTGCTTTAAAAGAGCTTGATTTAGGGAATAACGTGTTTAGTGGTGTAATTCCTTATGGTTTAGTTGGACTTAGGTTAGAAAAATTGAATCTTTCTCATAATAACTTTAGTGGGGTGGTGCCATTTTTCGGAGAATCGTCGAAATTTGGTGTTGATGTTTTTGAAGGGAATAGTCCTGATTTATGTGGTTCACCTTTGCAAAGCTGTGGTAAGAATTCTTCATTGAGTTCTGGTGCTGTTGCTGGTATTGTTATTAGTCTTATGACAGGTGCTGTTGTTTTGGCTTCTTTGTTGATTGGTTATATGCAAAACAAGAAGAAAAAGGGGAGTGGTGATAGTGAAGATGAGTTGAATGATGAAGAAGATGATGAAGAAAACGGTTGCGGAAATTCGGTTGGTGGAAATGGTGAAGGGAAGCTTATGTTATTTCCTGGTGGTGAGAATTTGACACTTGATGATGTGTTGAATGCGACCGGTCAAGTTATGGAGAAGACGTGTTATGGAACAGCTTATAAGGCTAAGCTTGCTGATGGTGGAACAATTGCTTTGAGGTTGTTGAGGGAAGGTACTTGCAAGGATAGGACTTCGTGTTTGGCGGTTATAAAACAGTTGGGGAAAATTCGACATGAGAATTTGATTCCTTTGAGAGCTTTCTATCAAGGGAAAAGAGGGGAGAAGCTGCTTATTTATGACTATTTGCCTCTCAGAACTCTTCATGATCTTTTGCATGGTTTGTTAATACTTAACTCTCTTCTAATGCATTTGCTTTTATTGCTTTTTATGTTTCATTCACATGCTTATATAAATAGCATTTCATAGTTATAACTGTCAGCATAATTTCATATTCAAATTATTTTTGTAGTGTGTTAGTGTCTGATTTGATTAATTACAATTTCATCAAATTGATAACTACTGTAATCCTTCAAATCGAAACTAGAGTAAAAATTCTGATCGTTTTCTGATCAAGGAAAAAAGAAATTGCACTTGCAGTCTTGATACCTAAAAATCATGATCAGAGTTTTGAAAAAGAAAGTCCAGCGACAGTCCAGGACCACAATTTCATGGGTTTTAATGTCTCCACGAACACGCCGCAATTGAGGCATATCATTTGACAGTGGTCTCGTTCTCACGTTGTGTATGTTTGGTTCCACTTTTAGAGGAGGCAAAGTTGATTCTATAGATGTATAATTGATATTGACATGTTTGAATGTTCTTCAATCGAATTGATTTTGTCTCAAGAATCAATTCTGACTTGAAGCTAGAAATTTGGAGCTTTTGCCTCTACAATTGAATTTTAGGTTCGAATTTATTGTTCAATCCACTTATACATGAATGTGTCCAAACATAAATTACTTTACATTCAACTCAAATAAGCTATCAGTAATGTCACCAATATGCCACAAGGTTTTCTTGGAAACCAGACAGGGTTTAAATGAAAATCAAAATTTCAACAAGTGAACTTAAATAGCTGTTTGATTTTAGTGATTTGAAATTTTGAACATTAACACTGTTGCTTGCCATTGATCATTATGTTATGATTTTGATTTCTACAGAAATTAAAGCAGGAAAACCAGTGCTGAACTGGGCTAGGAGACACAAGATTGCATTAGGTATAGCAAGAGGACTAGCATATCTTCATACAGGACTTGATGCTCCAATAACTCACGCAAACATACGTTCCAAGAATGTTCTCGTGGACGACTTCTTCGTTGCCAGGGTCTCCGATTTCGCCCTAGATAAACTGATGATCCCTTCCATAGCTGACGAGATGGTGGCACTTGCCAAGACTGACGGTTACAAAGCACCGGAGCTTCAAAGAATGAAGAAATGTAACTCAAGGACCGACGTTTATGCGTTCGGTATATTACTTCTTGAAATCTTGATTGGTAAGAAGCCTGGTAAGAACGGAAGAAGCGGGGAGTACGTGGATTTACCTTCGATGGTGAAAGTAGCAGTTCTGGAGGAGACAACAATGGAAGTGTTCGATGTGGAACTGCTGAAAGGGATAAGAAGTCCGATGGAAGACGGGTTGGTTCAAGCACTGAAGCTAGCAATGGGATGTTGTGCACCGGTGGCATCGGTTAGACCGAGTATGGAAGAAGTTGTGAGGCAATTGGAGGAGAATAGACCAAGGAACAGGTCTGCTTTATACAGTCCTACTGAAACAAGAAGTGGAAGTATTACACCGTTTTGAGCTTTGAATTCAACTTATTTAATCAAAAACTATTGGAATTTTACTTTAAGTTGTGTTTTCTGTTTTGTCATGAATGTGAGAGTAAATGCATTATGATCTAGTAAAGTATTTTGTAGTTTTATTTCTATGTTTTGAAAATCAAATATAATCACTAATACAATCATGCGAAATTGGTAATGTAGTATTAGGAAAAGACCCTGAGACATTTGCTAGAGATATGGTCTAGATAAAGCTTATAAAGATTAGACAGTTTTTTGTTTTATGGGATATAGATCCAAAATGTAAGATGCTATTAAAGTTTAACTTGGATCTATTATTTAGCTGCACATATTATAAAACCTATAAAACTTAGTGTGGAACCCTTTTTTTTTTTAACAAATTCACATTGCATTCATTTAACATCCTTTAATTTGGTTGGATTCTATCTTGTGTCAATTTGGATGGGCGAATTTAACTTCTTAAAAAAACATCCATTAATTTGACATAACATGTCAATTCATCAATTTCATATTCAATTAGGCCTTTAACAACCGTAAAATTATGAAATTTAATGTGATGAAAGTAGAAGATGTCTTCTTTCAAATGCAATTGGTCTCACTCAAAAAAAGAGCCTTCCTAACTCAAGATATAAATTATCTAAGCTGATTGATGCAGAAAACTTTATAAGATAGAAGGGACATTTTCATAATATCACAAAAAAATGTAAAAGTAGAGTAAATTAACAAAACTTTTAAGTATCATAATACTATAAGTTATCTTTAAAATCCAACTGGTTTCATTCAAAAATGAGTTTTATAGATCAAGTTATATGAATTTCAATTCTGTTATGTTATAACCATTTTCAAATAAATACAAATTTAGATTTTGTAACGATGTTCCCTTTTTTTTTCTTCACCAATTCAATTTAATTTTTAAATCATACTAACATCAGTGTAAGATTTTTACATACTTTATGTTGTTATATGATTTCATTATTATACCCTCTTCAGCGAGACTTAGAATCCTAAGATCATTTTGTGTTAAAATAGAAACAAACTCGACATTTTGTAATCCACCCTAATAGTGGCAAGTAACTTTGTTTAAAATGAGACATTTGGATTAATTGATAAATGTTGGGTTCCTCAACAAGTTAGGTTCAAGAAGTGGTGAGACTGAGAAAACTTGAAGGTTTATAGTGGAACGAGCTATACATAATGAGACAGAGAATACTTCAGAAAACCTATTACAATTCACAAAACCTTGTTAGGCTGATTTGCAACTCGAATGTTGCTAAGGATATGAGTATTTTTGTCATTCTTTGGAGTGATGATGGTGGCAGAGTTGTTCCTTGCCGTACTTATTGTTTCTCTAAAGTTTTCTCAAAGTCTAAAAAATGAAAAAGGTAAAGCATACTTATGTTTATAACACCATTTATAGGACTGAAAATTATAACACTCTTTAATTTATCTTTTGCCTTTTTTTTTTCTTTTTACTAGGCTAAGTTTATTTCCCGAGACCGAGTTTTTTTTTCCTTTATTTTATTCTATTTTTAATTTATATAAAAATGTATTAAGAAAAATATGTATAACATCACATTATACTTTACACACTATTAATATATAAATAGATCATTATCATTAGTGTGTGCTTATTTTATATTTGATTGTCTAAATGCTTATGATCACAAATATTTTTATAGCAATTTCTTATTATAACTAATTTGTATTCAATGCCCGTGAAAGAAATAGTCATAGTGCTATTTTAGTCACTAAAAAAAAGTGTTACAAAATATGGTGATGTATGCTTGAATGACATCTTAGACTAACATTTAGGGTGTAAGAATCAAACAAATTGCTCAACAAATCGGAAGTTTTAACATCCAAACCAATTAAACTAGTGACATTTCATACCAATTAAGCTATGTGATTAACTTTTTTATTGCATCTCACATGTTTTATATAAGTTCATAAAATAAAAGGTATTTTTGTAATTTAATTCAATTATTCATTTAACTCATACAATATTTATGATTATGCAATTCATACAATTATTTCTCATGAATTAGTTACACATTTATAATCATACAATATTTTTATTTTTGTGATCATGCAATATTTATAAATTGTATATATAATCATACGATTTCAATATAAATTTATTCATACAATATTTATGTATATAACATTTCATGATTGTACAATTTATTTTATATGAATTTCTTATATAATTCGTTAACACACAACATCAATTATTATAATTGTTGATCTTAATTGATCAAGAACTTAAATGTAATTATATGACACAATATAGTTGTAAGTTGTTATAAAGTTTCCAAATACTTATTTTAAAATAGTTTTTGAGCTTTTGAAATATATTTATAGAAATATAATATTTATAGAAATTAATGAATATTTATATGTATTTATTGCATGTAAATACAATAAAAAATTAAAGTTGGTCATTGAAGAACATGAGATTATTTTTTATTTTCCAAATAAAAAATATATTGTATAATATAAAGCTTTTCATCCAGTAATTTTTAGAATTCTTTTTTTTTTTAAAAATGAGAATATTATTATTAAAGTAGATGAAAAACATAGATTGTTTACTAAAATTGATTCATTCAATATATTGTTTCAACATAATATATTTAAGTTTTGGAAAAGGCTAAAGTGCACCATAAAAAAATTGGTCAAAGTTGCATGAACGTGTTGTTTGTGGCAATTTGAGTTCTCTGCTAATTATAGTTTTACTCCAAATGATCGCCTTAGCCTACCAAACGCGTTTGTTTATGCTAAATTGCATTCACTCTTCTCCACATCAATGTAGCATGAGAGTTTGTGATCTCCACTAAATTGCACCTCACAAGGCTAAATACCAATGTTTGTCTTTCTTTTCTATTGTGTGTATAACAACTAGACTTATATTTTATTTTTAAATATTGTAAGTCGACACTCATTAAAAGAGAGAATCACTTAAAGATGAATGTGTCGTGTAAATTGGTGTGGCAAGGATGTCGTATCGTGTATCAACGTTTTTAAGTTTTATTTGAATGATATAAAAATATATTTTAAAAGGTTTTATCGTTATCTATATTTATACATCTATACTATATATAAAGAGGTTGAACCATTTAAGTGTAGCTTGTTTTTCTTCCTACTATATGCTTAATTTAAAGGGAAATGTTAATCAGTGCTCTGGGGCACTAGTTAAGGAACCAAATATAGTAGCTTTTGTATTGGAAATTGTGTAATCCATTTTTCAAAAGTCAAAAAAATGTTATTTTTAATTCAAATTTTCCTATTTTAGATTCCTTAACCAGTGCCCCGGGGGCATAGGTTAACAGGACCCCAATTTAAATTGTTATTTTTAGAGGGACCTTCATTTAAACTGATGTGTTTGCATTTTTATAATATTATTTGAATCATCAATTAGTTAAATCATATTGAAATAGGAATTATTCCATTATAAATAAAACTTATTTTAATCTTATTTGTGCAAAAATATTTGAATGTGGTATATATACAACATAATACCATAGAGTGCTACTATATAATAACTAAACAATTTGTCAACAAAAATAACTATAACTTAAAAAAAAAAATATTATAACTAAACAATCAAATCGTTTAAAAAAAACTAATTTTCAGGATTTCACATATAATAGACAATATTTATTTTTTACAAGTTTATTTTTTTGGTGTCCGGAGTTCGAACCCTGGACCTTGCATATATTATGCATTGTCCTTGCTAACTGAGTTATGCTCACGTGGGCTATTTTTTACAAGTTAATTAACAATTATTAGTTATTGATGCCTCATTAAATGGATTAGTTAAAAAGATTTGGCAGAATTTCTAACAAAAAAATATATTTATGAATAAATTATTATTTTTTGGTGATAATATATTTACTAGAAAATTAAATAATAATAATAATAATAATAATAATAATAATAATAATAATAATAATAATCAAAATATCCAATTAGTGGGGACGATATATTACTCGCATCGAGTGAATAATAATCATAATAATAAGTTTTATATACACATATGCATATATGTCATCAACAACATAACATTAACACCGATTATTAAGGAAAATGTAACACATCTCACTGTTATTCTATCTATTATTCTACAATCATCACCATGTACGCTATGTTTCGTGAATTATGTTTGTAGTAACAAAAATGAAATCAATCGAGTTCGTGGTTTGGTAATCAATCGAGTTCGTGGTTTGGTATAATGATTGATTGTAGACAACACTGTTGTCCTTCATCGTGATGTAGTTCACATCCACAACATGGTGTCTTCCGTACTTATAACGAGACTCTTTAATCATTTGATCGTGGATATAAACATTCCTCGTTAAATTTTATGTCGTGGATAGGATATGCCATTGATTATACTGTCGCCAACTTGGATCAATAACAAGAAAGTGAATTACCAAAAGTTATTTCTTTGAATTCTCCGATTATTAGGCAGCATGAAGATTTTGGATTGAATCATACAAGTGGACAAAAGTCTATTCAACAATTTGAACCAACAACTAAATAAAAAAATTAATCAACATCAATATAGTAGTCATGATGCTCAACAAAATCTGAGTAAAATCAATTGTCGGATGTTTTGACGTCAATTTTGATGCCTCAACATTCTTGCTCTCATTTGTTTCGTAAAAACTACATTCTAAATCATCTTGTTTTAGAAGCACATTTCATTTATGTCGAATAAATGTTTAATTACAATATTATATATATACTAATTTAGTTTATGTCATAAATATTGTGTAGCAGTATATTTCTGATAGGTTTTTTATTTGATGAAAAACATTTTTTTTTCTCTTTCAATTTTTTTCGTTAACGCCACTTTTTTCTTTATTTTATGATCAATGGTATATGTTTTTAATTAAGCTAAAATATGATATTCGTCCCTGCAAATATGGCTCGTTTGGGTTTTGGTTCCTGAAAAAAAAAACTTTTAAAAAACGTCATTAGGGGTGTAACGGTTCGGTTTGGATCGGTTTTTGGTCAAAAAAATGTCCGAACCAATGAAATCTTCATCGGTTTGGTTTGGTTGGTCTTTACTATTTTTAACAAAAAGAAACCGAACCAAACTAGTTGGTTTGGTTTGGAACAGTTCGGTTGATCGGTTTGTTTGAAAATACAATTAAAAAAAATCTATATTTTCACAATTTTGTATTTTATGCATACAACATACTCAAATATTTTATAGAACTTTGTTTTCCATGTTCTCTGTTTTTCAAACTACTTTGTATAACAAACATGAAAAAACTAATAAGAGATGAACGATTCCAGCAGCGAAGAGGAACAATGGTTTAGGTGCGACCGACAACTAGTGTTCTTTTTTAGTAGAAATGAAATAGACCGTGAGTGATGAGATGAGATGATAATGAGAGAAAGTGAATGAATTAAGAAGTATTTTATGTTGGACTTTAATTTTGAGCTTAATCAAAAGTGTGTCTGAGGAGAGATAATATTACTAAAATGGGGAGTGAGGTTAGCATCGGTTCGGTTCATTGGATCTCAAAATCAAAAGCCGAAAATCGAACCAAACTAGATCGGTTTAGGTTAGTTCGGTTTAGTATTTAACCGAACCAAACAAGGTTGGATTCTTATTCGGTTTGGATTTTCGGTTTCATTAGTTTTTCCCGAACCACTCACACCCCTAAACGTCATTGCAATTTTTTTTGTTTTTTAAAATAGTCACGAGGTTAACTTTCTTGATTCCTTGGCACATGTTGACAGACGTGGCACATGCTAACTGAACCAAATTGGACACATGACACATATGTGGCTTTTAAATATTTTATAACATTTTTATAAATCACTTAAATAAAAGTAAAATTGTTTTTCATAATTATACAAAGATTTAATGAAACATAAACATTTTTTTTTAACAAAGAAATATAAACATTAGCTTCTTTTTCTTTTATCAGGGGTTTCTTCAACACATACAATCCCAATTATAAACTCCACACACATTTTCACATTCATTCAATGCCTTCTTCAACAAACTCAACAATCTCAACACCCTATTTTCAATCTTTACCTTTCGCCCTCAACAACACCAAAATAGAGAATCCATATTAAAAAAAAAAACGAAAATTAGGATGAGGAAAACAAAATAGAGAATCAAAGAACACCACTCATGTTGTCCTATCTTCGCTTAAATTCATTTCCATATTCTGAGCAGGTATAAACCCAGGCCATATGCTACAAGTTTTTCCCAACTAGCGTATCAAATTTTCCACTTCTGAACATCGAGTTCAAAATTTCCAGACTTCTAAACTAAATTGTGTTCGGGTATCATCAAATCTTCCTCTGAGTAGTATCTTCTCACTCGAACATATTCTACTATAGTTGTTATTCCTTGATAGGACTTCAATTCCAAATAACATTTCCTCGATACCTCATTCATATATGCTGCCTCATACCCAACTCTCTAAATTCTGCTATTTGAATAACATATTAAACTATACTTGTTATTCCTTGATAGGACTTCAACTCCAAATAACATTTTCTCGATACCTCATTCATATATGTTGCCTCATACCCAACTCCCTAAATTATATTATTTGAAACATTTCTTAGCTCGACTCACAAGATTTCTCATAACATCCATGCCCCGAAGTATCAACTTCTAAATACTCCTTGATTTCATTCTTGGTTAGTCTTCCACTGCGTCCTCTGATTCTAATACCTCGCTCTAGGTTAGGAGTATTAAACCACCATTACCGTATGAACTTTCTCATTCGACTTAACTGCTTCATAATTTCCCAGTCACAAGGACAAAACCATTTCATGGCTCGTTACATTAATCACGATCTTATTACTACACATTTGTCCAATTATCCTAGTTGTCCTCTAGGGCTTGCACGCTAATAATAGAGAGGCCAGCTTCATGCTACATATGATGACAAGCCATCTTATGTTATTCTTAGCATGTTTTTTAGTCATTTTCAGTAGGTTTTACCAACAAAACAGAGGAGTATTAGATCAATTACCTATGATTTCAGGACATTTATATTTTTTTAATTATTTTATATTTAAGTATGTAATTCTATTCTTTCCGAAACATTGCAATTTTAGGTTCTTGATGTAATTCACGAAGAATTAAGCAAATCAGGGAAAGCAAGACATTCGAAGATTTATGTGGTCTTAGGGAAGATGAAGAATGAAGATTCAAGAGGCCTCATGAGACTTTACAGAGGGGGGAATTTTGTTCCTAAGTTCCAAGACATCTTACATTGAAGAAAACACCTAAATAGGCGACGAAAACTGACATTTCAGCACAGAAAACGCATTGAAGCGCCCAGGCGCACCAGAGGGGTGCTCGGCGTCCCGATGCTATTGCACAGAAGCGCCAGGCGCATGCCAAGGGACATTTTCTTCATTAAAACCAGTCTCTCATTATTGCATTACCTCGATTTCTGCTAGACATTAGACCATAAACTCTTTTGAAGTTATTATCACTCTCCTTGTGCCATAGTATAAAAGTCTTTTTCCACTGAATACTACATTGGATCTTCGGAAAAGAAAGCATCTAAGATGACGATGACCATATAAAAGCCTTTGAAAATTGCTTTTCTGACATTCATAACTTCACAATGACACAAGTAAATGACTAAATTACCCCCAGCGGTAGTTAACTACCGCTGAATACTTATTAGTCAAATGACTACTAAGTGCTTCCATCACAACTCTGCAAACAAAATTTTCAGAAGAAATCAATTCAATTCTTTTAAATTCTCTCAACTTTTCCTTTTCCATAATTCTTTCAAAAGCAAAACTTTGCCCTGTTCTTGTTTTATGAGATTAACATGAACATTTTTGTTTGGTTTTTCATGAAGTAAACACCATAAAAGAGAAGGGTTTGGTTTTGAATTCAAATGGAATGAAAAATAGTATTAGTGAGTGACCCATTTGATGAATTTGTTGAAGATGGCATAACATCATTTAACCCCAATGATAAACCAGCTTGTGCATCCATGGATAGAAAAATTGAACATGTGAGAATAATACTCAATTCAACGTGAGAAAAATTGAACAAAAAATACCCAATTCAAAAAATTTGTAGCATATTAGAAAGAGAATGCATGAAAACGAAGAATTGGTAAAAATGAGAATGTGGAAAAGGGTTAAGAAGAAGATGAAGAGTGAAGAGAATTAGGGGAGAATAAGGTAGCGTAGAGAATATGCAAAAAATTGAAGAAAAGATTTCAGCGGTAGTTAACTGCTGCCGGGTCTTCAACGGTAGTTAATTACCGCTGGAAGCATTTAAATATTTTACTTGTGTCATTGTGAAGTTTTTTATGTCAAAAAAGCAATTCTCAAATCCTTTTGTCATTGCATACTACCATGGATCTTTGAAAAAGAGAGCATCTAAGATGACAATAACTGCAATTCCTCCCTCTATTCCTCTTTTAAACATGCCATTCTTTCTTTTATTTATATTTATTTCATACTTAATTCAGTTTTATTAAAAATATTCTTTTTTAAAAAAAAAATTCTTAAAATATTTTAAACAAGATTTCCCAAAAAATTAAAATTTCACCCAATACACATGACTCATGAGTTGACTTAAAACATGGACAACTAATATATATAAATCAAAATACATTAATTTATTTATTCAATGACTTTAAAAAATCATTTTCTTTTTATTAGGAGTTGCCAACAAAGAAATAAAAGGTAATCTTGTAAAAAAAATAAAAGGTAATATTGAAAATAAAATGAAAATAAAAATAAAAAATCAGCCTAGGACTTGCATTGGATCAACCCAAACCAACGAAAACCACTTCATCATAACAACAACGTCCGATTCATTTCATCGCCGGAGACTCATCTTCCTCCTACACCGCCGAACACCGCACACGGCGGCGAAAAACCTTCCACAACCATCAAGATCGAAATTCACCGATGAACCGCCTCCAACCACTGCCACCACCTTCTCATCTCTCCCACTCCGCACTCACCTTCCTCGACCACAACTTCCACACCGCAACCGTCCTCACCGAGTCTCCCAATTTCGTTGCCGAGCTTCAAACTCAGTGCTCCGAGTTGGATCGCGCTCTTGATGACTTGACTCGGAGACTCGGTGCGGGTCTTGCGAAGTACGCTTCGTTTTCCAGCGAAATTCATAGCCTCTTTGATGGTGTTAAATTCAAATTGAGTAACCTATCCGATACTTGCTCCTCCGGCATTGTGCAAGGTTTGAATCAAGGTTCAATTTGAAGGTTTTTTATTTTAGGGTTTTTTTTGTGTGTTTTTGAATGTTGTGAAATTGTTTTTTTGTTTTTGTGATTGAAGATGGAGGAAGAGGAGGACGAGATGGGAAAGGTTTTAGAGAAGAACTTGCGACTTTGGCGAAGGAAGTTGCTAGGTTGGAGACTGTTCGTGTTTATGCAGGTTAGTTTTTTTTTTTTTCTTTCTTTTTTTGTGATTGAATTGTGCAAATCACAGAACATTTTAGAGAAAAAAAATGAAAGGTGTTTTTACTCATGTTTTGAGTGATTGTTATTTATGATGCATTCCATCGGACAACAAAGTGTTGGGAGGTTAAGGACCAACACGAAAATCAAGTAAGCATATCGGAGATGGGGATGTTGCGTTGGATGAGTGGTAAGACTAAACATGATAGGATTAGGAATGACACCATTAGAGTGAGAGTTGGGGTAGCACTTATAGTAGAAAAGATGGTAGAAAATAAGCTTAGTTGGTTTGGGCATGTAGAGAGAAGACCATTGATGTTGTAGTACGAAGAGTAGATTAGATGGAGGAAAGTCAGATTAGAAGAGGTATAGGAAGACATAGAAAAATTATAAGAGAAACTTTTGGAAAGATTTAGAGCTTAATGAGTTGGATCCAAATATGGTTTCAAATAGAACATTATGACGCAGTTTGATCCATGTAGCCGACCTCACTTAGTTGGATAAGACTTGATTGTTGTTGTTGTTGTTGTTGTTATTTATGAAGCATAGAGGACACCGGGCACGACATTGACACAACGTCACATGCAATAATTTGATAACATTGAAGTATATGAATGTAAGTACATGTGCCAACACATATGTTGCTGCTGTGTCCATGTTGGACTCTTACACTAAAACATCTTCAATCTGAAGTGTCGGTGCTTCATGGATTGTCATGATATGTTTTGTTTTCATTATCAAGAAATGCTAAAAAAAATTAATTTCAATGACTGGTTAGTGTCTTTGATATGATTTCTTTGGCAATGCCCTTATGTCAATGTTGTTACTTCTATTTTCTTATGGAGATGGCACACAAGCTTGATATTCATTGTAAATTTCAACAATATTTTGTGAAGAATATGAGATGATGTTATGATTTTCTTTTCCATTATAAAGAAATGCTATGATTTTTCAATGATAGTTATAATCTTAGGTATGATTTCTTTGGTATTTCCCTTTTTATGTCAAGTGTAGTTACTTATATTTTCTTATAGATATAGAGATGGAACAATTTTTTTACATATTCATCGTAAATTCGAACAATGTTTAGGAAAGAATGGGAGATGATGTCTTTCTTGAAATTTGTGTTTCAGTGCTTTTATGATGAGTTTGTTGGGATTATTAAGAAAAGTATTGCTTTTTTAGTAATTGTTACCATACTGCATTTGGTTTAATTTCTTAGGCATTTACCTTTTAGCTTCTTAAAAGTCCTTTGTGTGTCTTCCAGAGACAGCACTGCAACTTGATACATTGGTTGGTGATATTGAAGATGCTGTATCGTATACTATGAGTAATAAAAACATAAAGAAGCATTCTTCTGACGAGAATTCAGGAGTGAGCACACTTTCATAATATGAATCTGATGATATTGGGAATTCTAACCGTACTATATCCCTTAATTTATCTTCAAATTTTGCAGGATATGCGTCTGTTTGCTATTAAAAAACTTAAAATGACAGAAGAAACATTGACTTCAATTACAAATATACACCCTCAATGGAGGAATCTTGTATCAGCAGTTGACCATAGAGTAGATCGAGCTCTAGCCATTTTAAGACCCCAGGCAATCGCTGACCATCGGGCACTTCTATCTTCTCTTGGATGGCCCCCACCTCTTTCTGCTTTAACATCCTCGCACTCAGATGCAAGGATTGCAAATCCTCTACAAAGCATGCACGCCGATCATAAGCTCAGGTACTCAGAAAATTTTCTTGCTTTGTGCAACCTACAGGAGTTGCAAAGGAAAAGGAAATCTAGACAACTTGTGGGCCATGATAGGGAGATTGCCCTACGACAACCACTTTGGGCAATTGAAGAGCTTGTGAATCCCCTATCATTGGCTTCCGAAAAGCATTTCTCAAAATGGGTTGATAAACCAGAATTTATTTTTACACTTGTGTATAAGATCACAAGGGATTATGTTGACTCTGTGGATGAAATGTTACAGCCATTGGTTGATGAAGCTAAGGTAGTTGGATATAGTTGCCGAGAAGAATGGATCTCAGCAATGGTAACCTCCTTATCGACATACTTGGCAAAGGAAATTTTCCCTAGTTATATTACTCAACTAGAAGAGGAGAGTGTTACAGGTATTCAGTCATCTTCTAGAATATCATGGCTGCACCTCATTGACTTGATGATAGCTTTTGACAAAAAGATTATGTCTTTGGTAGAAAACTCTGGGATTTTGCTATCTTTAGATGATGATATCTTGCAGCGAATTTCTTCCCTATCTGTATTTTGTGATCGTCCAGATTGGCTTGATTTGTGGGCAGAAATAGAGCTAGGTGATGCCCTAGATAAGTTGAAACCAGACATTGAAAACGAGAATAATTGGAGAAAGAAAATTGAAAGTGTAGCTCTTTCATCAAATATTGATGATCACAAGTCTCCTCTAGTTTCCAGTGCCTTTGTTCGCCATCTAGCGTCTGTTGTTGAACGTTGTCGGTCATTGCCTAATGTTACTTTGCGGTCAAAATTTCTCAGATTAGTAGGTGTGCCTATTATAAGAAAATTTTCTGATTCCATACTAGTCCGTTGCCAAGAAGCTGAAGGGTTGACTGCTCTAACTGATAATGATGCTTTAATTAAAGTTGCAATCTCCATCAATGCCGCTCATTACTTTGAATCTGTTTTAAATGAATGGTCTGAAGATGTCTTTTTCCTTGAGATGGGGGTGGACGAGGAAGACAAAGTGGAATTACCTAGTAATACAAACAGGGATAGTGAAGGGTCACCAGATAGTTCCAATAGAGTTATCTTTGATGATGAAATAAAAAAGTTGGAAGAGTTTAGAACAGAGTGGGTTGAAAAGATAGCTGTAGTTATTTTGAGAGGATTTGATGCTCGTTCTCGAGAATATTTGAAGAACAAAAAGCAATGGCAAAAGAGTGAAGAAGGTTGGACAGTGTCTAAGACTCTAATAGAGGCCTTGGATTATCTGCAAGGTAAAATGGCAGTGGTGGAAGAAGGTTTGAATAGCAGGGATTTTGTTGGGGTTTGGAGAAGTTTGGCCGCAGGAATAGATAGGTTAATTTTTAATGGGATTCTCCTAAGCAATGCAAAATTTCATAATGGTGGCGTTGAAAGATTTGGTAGTGACTTAGATGTTTTATTTGGAGTATTTGGGGCATGGTGTTTGAGGCCAGAAGGTTTTTTCCCTAATACAAATGAAGGTCTTAAGTTGTTGAAGATAGATGAAAAGAGAGTGCAAGAATGTATGACAGGGGGAAAGAGATGGTTGAAGGAGAATGGGATCAGACATTTAAGTGTATCTGAAGCAGAAAAGATTTTGAAGAATAGAGTATTCGCGAGTTGAAGCTTTTAGTTTACTGTTTTTTACACATGCAGAGTAGAGATTGCACAAGGACGTGTGAAAATGTAGAGGGAGAATACTTTAGACCAGCTGCACTAATTCAATTTTGCAAATTTGCAATAAAATATATTCTTCATTTAGAATATGTCTGGTCATTGCCTTATAAATCAAATCTGAGACAAGATTGATATACTATTTCTTGATGCCATTTATACATTTATACTGTAAATTTGCCATGAGGATTGTGTAAAACTATTCTCCCCATTCATGTAATTTTATCATTCTTTTGAACTGGAATTTGAATTTTGAGATCAAACTGGGAATTGTGATAGTCCAGCTTAAGCGTTGGCATATACTGAAAGAATGACTATTATCATTCGTTGTTCTTTGAAACATATCTGGTAACATGTTCCATGATTGCTAAATATTCCAAAGGTTCTCAGTAACATAATCAATCTGATGCTTTTGTGCACATATAAATCGAGAGCTACATTTCGCCCTGCCCTCACTAATAAAAAACCTGTATGTTTCCACAAATATACCTCTGGATGACGTAAATGATCCAAAACTGTACTTTTAGGCTATACAAAATTAGTGCTTTTTTCTTCTTCTTTCAGAATGTGTACATTTCAATTCATGTTGGAGGATAAGGAAAGTTTCCCCCTTATAAATATATTTGAGTTTGCAGTTCACACCCTGTTTTGAGAGCTGACCATCTTTTTGAGAATCATACAGTAACCATGATTAGTTCTAAATATTTAAATGCTGTTATTAATGTTGAACTCTGATGAATGACATAATTGCGTCAGCCCTCAGCATTGTATATCAACAGTGTTTGAGACTTTGAACCGTATGGGAAGAGAGAAAATAAAGTAGAAGAAAAGAGAATGGCAAATCAGATTATGTACACACACAACCTGGTGACAATGTGATATAGTATAAGGAGAAAAAAATATCGTAAATCATAGAATTTTGGTATATGTTGTCCCTTTTCAGTTTGGGATTCATGTTTTGCATTCTTTTATTCCCATTTTATGGAGCTTCTAAACAATGAAAGGATTAATTTAATTTCCCAAATATTTCTTTCTCTAATTTATTCCTTTAACTTCGGTGGCAATCGAACGAAAAGTTAGAGCAATGTTATGCTTGTTATTGTTAACAATATTCATAGACAAGAGATAAGAGGATAAGGGAAGAAAAATGCTAAAGTTCAATAATATTCCACAAATCGAGTGTTAACTCCTAAACTCGTCCGAGTTTACGTTTTTAGATGCAAAAAACGTGTTAACTCAGAGGTAAATTCGGTTTTCCCTTCTTTTAAATGGGTTCTTTATGTTACATTATATTTACCCTTTTAAAATCGGCTAGTGCAATTCGAATCACATGGTTATTATAATCTTTGTCCAATAATAACTCTTCATAAAACATTCATCGAACCCTATGAACAATCTACATTTAAATTGTTGTTGCCGTGATTCGAAATTGTTGGGTTTTCTAAGATTCAAATCGTGACACAATTTTGAGGCAGAATGCGGATGAAGCCACTAGAAGAAAAATCGTGGTGCGATGAGAAAAATTGTAGCGCGATTTTGGGATAAGGATGCAGTACTGCTCTGTGTACTAACTTTATCATGACACAATTTAGTCAAATCGTGACACAATTTTGCACTAGTTTGAGTACTATTTAAGGCTTCATTGTTCATTTTTTATGGAGGACTTCAAGAGAGAGAAACATGAGAAATCAAAGGTGGCAACTTTAGGGTTGAGAGGTTCTATTGAGAGGTTCTCTTGGGTTGGAAAACATTTGTAAACTTCTTGGATTAGTGAAATCATTGAGTCTCTTATTCTTGGGGAGAGATTAGAAAAATGGTAGAAATTATGTTCTGTTCTTGTAGAGCTTGTTGAAGCTAATTTCTTGTAATCATTTTGTATCTCTTTGTAAAGAACTCATTGATAGTGAAGCGGAGATATCTCTCTCCCTCAGAGTAGCTCATTGTTGGACAAAACTAAGTAAGCATTTCTTGATGTGTATGTTTCTCTTCTCTCTTTATCTTTTGTTTGTTGGTTTGTGCTTTACATTTGGTTTCTATATTAGTTCTAAGTCTGTTATCGTTTGTTGCTTGATGTTACTTTGATATTGATTACTAGTTTTCTTTTGTGCCACACATCTAAGTTTATTGATGTAATTTTGAGTCTAAATTCACAATAGTTGTACAATATATGATAATTTGGTAATAAAGGTGTTTTCACATAATCAATTTCTCTAATCTCCTCCACTTGCAAAGTAGCTTTAACAATCAAGTTGACCGTGATTTTGGGTTAGATCTTAGCACCCATGATAGTAATTTGGGGAAATGGTCGACCTTAAATGACCATAGACATAATTTACTAAAATTAAAATGCCAACGGTACAAATTATAACATAAAGAATCAATTCGAGACAGAAAAATAAAGAATCAATTAAAAAAATGTCAAACTCAAAGGATAACAAGCATAATTTTGCCTAAATAATATTAAGAGTAAATATAAAAGCAATAAGTAAAAGACTAATATATATATCCATAAGAGAGAAATAAACATAAGCATAAAAACCTACTATCTTCATACTTAAATATAGGACTCATTACAAGAAAATTTGTCGATTATATCACATTAAGAGTAATGCTATCAACAGTCTCTTTGGAACACCCTCTCTAATACTCACTCTCTTATTGGTTTAAATTATTATGGGTTTACACTTTGAAAATTGAACCTACACAAAATGGTGGGGCATACATGGATTTAATCCAATAAAAGAGTGAGTGATAGAGATAGTGTTAAAAAATAAGTGTTGCTAGCATTCCTCGTTACATTAATTAAGAAAATTGACAGCAATATTAAATTTATTAACAATAGATATTGTTTTTACACATTTATCTTTTAAGAAAGAATTAGATTATATTTTTATCATTGTATTTATTGTTGGTTGTAGATAAGATGTAAAATAATTATGGATATATTAAAAAAATAATTAATACTATCGAAAAATTAATAAGGGTTCTATAAAAATTAAAAAGGTACAAGAACCAACACGGTGTCACATAAATGATAGATACATACTTGAATCTTTTAACCATGTTGTCCAGGGGTTCGATCTATGAGCTATGTGTATGGAAAAATTTATGTTGAGAGATTTAAATTCCTAAAATAGATCTCAGTTACCTCAAATCTTGTGTAAAATATACTTTAGTTCACCAAAATAAAAAAGACAAGAGAATTTCTTAAAAGAACTCTAAATTTAGCGGCGAACATAATATTACCTAACTTTACATGTATTTTAATGTAACAGTATAACCTAATTTTATCTTAACTATAGAGTTAGAGTGTTACTTTTCCCACTCTATGCCCTTCTCACGCGTCCTGCAAAAATTACTAAATTGCCCTCCGAAAAACAAATTCCGAAAAATTAAAGATCGGTCTGGATTATATATTCCGGACAGATTTGAAGTATAAAAGGGG
>Ga0315914_1004537_pt1 | contig 20724 bp, 4 predicted proteins | sample MpolenodulesMG_FD_203920 | JGI IMG/M metagenome (GOLD analysis project Ga0315914, IMG submission 203920) | Medicago polymorpha root nodule microbial communities from Los Angeles, California, United States - elongated nodules | ecosystem: Host-associated > Plants > Roots > Nodule | place: USA... | reverse complement strand
ACCAAAGGGAGAGCACTGCTGATCATTCAGAAGCAATACCGGTTGAAACACAGGATATTAACAACGATGAAAGCACAAATGTTATTCCTGCAGCCATACCGACACCTTTGGTAATCACTACCTCTCTTAGCCCAGTTATTCAGAATAATAATTTAAGCATGCAACTAGAGAATGTTTCCGATGACAGAATTCCTACTGACTTAGAGGATCACCATTCACATATTTTATCTCCCGTAAAAAATAAAATTCCAGATATAAGTAGTATTGTAGCTCCGGCTGATGCTCAGATAGATTCGGTGTTACAGAAGGACATAAATTTTATGCAAGATTGGTTATCAAAGGCAGCAGCTACGGATAAACCTTTTATAGATGTTGTTTCCAAGCCAAAGAAAAAAAAGAATTTACAGAAGGCACCATACATAACCCATTCTCAGGGTCCTTGTCCACCGTTTAAATGAATATAATTTTTTGGAACATCCGGGGTATCGGTATCGTCTTAGAAACCGTTGGCATAACTGCACTCATCAAGGTTTGATGGTTATTTGCTCTCATATTTTTCGTGAAGGGAATTGTTATGCAGACGGCCTTGCAGCTATGGGACATGAGATTAATGACACTATTTGGTTCAACATTTTACCTCCTTCTTTGTTGGCAGACTTTGTGAGGGACAGACACGGGCTTCCCAATTTCAGATTTCTTTAGCTTTGTCTGTTTCTTTTCTATTTATTTTTTTCTGTCTGTTTTCTTTATTATTTTGAGAGCCTTGGCCTAGTCCCCCCTCTTTTTGTACATATTTTTCCTTTTTTTTTAATAATATTACCTATTGGAAAGGCAGTAGAGGATGGGGGTGTTTGTTGGGTGCCAACCTAGTTGGGATGCTCCAGACTCTCCCGGATGCCTAACATTTCTCTTGGCCTTATCAAAAAAAAATTGACTATTTATTTATAGTTAATTTATGACCCAATTCAATGTAGCATCTATTTTCATCAAATGTTGATAGTTAATTGTCACAAAATGTAATTAAAAAGATTATAACTAATAGTTTATTGGCAATGGCTATAAAGATTAGAGATGTTTATTGTCGATAAGACTTACAAATAAATTCTTTAAACTGAAGGATAGATCTATTAAAACTATTATAAACCCTAGGAAATGAAACATGAGTTCATGGAGAGGCAAGAGGGGCAGAAACACTTGCATTATTCTCCATTAGTGTGGTGGCCTTCTTCTCAGCTTTTTCCACCTTCATATCTTAAAGATCCGATAGGCACCAACAGCTGACACCTACATTAATTTGAGTTCAAAATTCAGTGACTATATAGTTCCTGAATAATGTAAACAAGACAAAAATGAACCAAAGTTTACATAAAACTAGCATGATTTTCAGCTGAAAAAGTCCTCAAAATTTTTGATAGTGATAGTGTTCAATATTGTATTCATTACCCTAGTTGGATGAACAATTGTACAGATGAAAAATTCATGCATCCACCATCGTGTCATCAGAGCTCGATTTCCTTGCCCACTCCAGTAAACAAATGTGTTCTTTCTCGCAAACAATTGATTGTTTGAAAGAGCATAATCCTTGTTCTTTTCAACTATTCTCCATGCACCATTTCCAGCTCGTCTTGCATCCATATTTTCGAACCCACTGTTCCTGAGATCAAAGAAATAGTACTTCCTATGCTCCAAAGAGTACCTATTACCTGCAACACAAAAAAACAAATTGAAATGACCCAAAATGAATAAATCAATTTGTGTTAATTACCCACATAAAAACATCATATAAGCATTTCACGAGACATAAAAAAAATTGAATTTTTAAGTCGCCTCCCCTCCAATTTCATGTCTAAGACACAAAGTTCATTCTCAAGATCAATGAAAATCCAAAGAACACTAGGAAAATTTGATTTTGATAAACCACAATGGTCATAAGAAAGAGAATAAAGGGCTTAAAAACATTAGAAAATTAACTTTTTTTTTTTCTTTCACAAACCTCCTAGGAGCCTCCATGGCTCAGTTTGAAATACATCAAATTCTGACATGACATTTGGAAAAGGTTGGTTGCAGATTTTCTTCGTGAGGTAGCACTCAACAAGTTCACGATCGGTTGGATCAAACCTGAATCCAGCAGGTAGATCAAGCTCAACATTAGCTACAGCCATGATTGACACCAAAAGTTTTTTTCTTTTTGAAGAGGACACCAAAAGTTCTTGGCCACTGAAGAAAGAGTTCTTTGGATGAATCTCAAGCTAAAGCATTGTCTTGAATTTATAGGTGTAAAGAGACATGCATTGTCTTGAATGAGAGAGAGAGAGAGAGATGGTAGGATTTTTTTTTTCAAACATTGTCTCTATCTTCACTTTTTTATTGTGTAAAATTAATACGAATCTAAAATTTTAGAAAGGGTAAGAACATAATGAGAGTGTGAAAGAGATATTCAAAATATTATGGCAAAATTACACTTTTAGTCCTTTAACTTAATTTTAGGTAATAATTTGGACTTTTATCTTTTTTTTTATTTCAATTTTGTCCTTTTGGTCCATTTTGATAAGAATTTTCAAGCTTCAAATCTAATATTCTTATTTAAACATAGATGAAGACCATAAATTTGAAGATTGAAATGGCATATAAAAATAAAACCATGAATTTGAAGTTTGAAAATTATTATGAAAATGGACCAAAAGAACAAAACTGAAATGAAAAAAAAAGATAAAGGATCAAATTGTTACCTAAAATTAAGTTAAAAGACAAAAATTATAATTTGGCCAAATATTATTTATCTTATTTTAATGATGTACGAAACAAACAATTAATTTAATTTATAAACTTGCAAGACAATTATTAATTTAACTCTTTGATTTATGCAATTCGTGATGTTTTGATTTACTTAGTGGCTAAGTTTAATACTTTAATATACAATAAATATGTATTGATATTTTAAATGGATAAACAAGTTTATGTATTTGATTCAAAATTCAGTTTAAATACATCAATTTTTTCTTATAAATAGAACTGGAGGGAGTACAGTGTAAAGATCAAACATCAGATGAGTAACATTAAAAGTAAAATGTATTTGGTCTGAATTCAGATCAAATTCATTTGACTAGTTATTTATATTTGACTCTCATTATTTAATACGGTGTAAAGGTCAAACGTTAGATGAGTTACACTAAAAGTAAAATGTATTTAGTACAAATTCAGATCAAATACATTTGATTATTTATTGATATTTGATTTAAGATCCAATTGTCACTATTGACTCACTGACACCGAATAATATGGTAATCCAATCAATAAAAAATACAGACAAATGAAGTACTTGTCTCTCATTATTTAATACAGCGTATAGATCAAACGTCAGATGAGTAACATTAAAAGTAAAAGGTATTTGGTACGGATTCAGATCAAATTCATTTGACTATTTATTTATACTCTCATTATTAATACGGTGTAAATGTCAAACGTCAGATGAGTAACACTAGTGGCGGAGCCGGAAAAAAAGACTTAGGTGGGCCACTAAATCATGAATTTTTTTTATTGTACATATGTTAATTGGAACAATTTTTAGTTGATAGATAATATAAAGGAGGTTCCTTCAAAAAAAACAAAAAGTTAATATAAAGGAGGCTGAAACCCCACAAATTAGAAGGTATGTAAACCTCCGCTAACCATTCAAACATAGGCATGACAAAAAAAATCACGTATGCCACTTGTGGAACCGCCAAAATCTAAAACCGTTGAAAAATTGTTTAAAATCTCACAAAATGAACCTATGCTTTTTTATTTTTTATTTTTCTGGGTAGGCCGCTAGACCACTTTACAGGAATTTAGATGCGTCGAAAACAAAAAAACATCACAAAACTATTCAAAATCTCGCAAAAAAGACATAATTATTAAGTTTTTTAATTTTTTCAAGTGGGTTGTGGCATACTCCAGCTCAAAAAGGGCTCCGCCCCTAAGTAACACTAAAAGTAAAATGTATTTAGTACGAATTCAGATCAAATACATTTGATTATTTATTGATATTTTATTTAAGACCCAATTGAATAGCATCAATATTTCTTCCAATGTTGATATTTAAATGTTGTTTTATGTTATTCTTCTGTCTTTGTTATTTTCCTGAACATGATGTTACTATCAGTTACATATGTTGCAACTGCTTTGGTCGATTTTAAACTCTGCAGAAGAGCGTATAATGATCTATTGTTTGATATCTAGGAAGCTGCATAATTGCTGATGCCAGCCTCTTTTGCAACGAAAGTACGTTTAGGTTGCTCAATTGCGCCCTCATTTATTTGTCTTTATCTTATCAGCTTTAATGCATAATTTCCTTGAATTTTTATTTGTGATGGCTCGTTTGTAGGATATATTATCTAATGTTTGCAAGATGGAAGAGACTTGCATCAATGAAATACTGAGATTGAGATTGAGTAGGATTAAATGTTTCATTTTAGGTTTTAATAAGTGTCCAACCTCCACTCTGAATGTGGTGGAGACACAGGAATGAGGGATTTGAACTGTGTTAAGTATTTTAATATCTTTTCGTTAAGACATAACTTTAGACTTGATTCTATATTGGAATATAAGCTCTTACAACATTCTATTATCTATGTTGGTAAATATGTTGGAGACTCTATCTTGTTTAGCATTTACGTCCAACACACATGAGCATAAAATTTGTAGACAAATTAATTGTTTCTTTGCTTTATTATCATCAATCAAAAAACAAAAAGATAAAATACGAATCCAAATTAAAATATTAAATTAGTTAGTTAATGAACCTTTTGCATAATTGTGCCCAATTGCAATCTAGTTGCACATATTCAATTAAAGGCACAAATCTAACTTATAATAATCTAAATAATTCTAAAAAAGAAAAAAAAAAGTAAATAACTCAATAAAGGGCATAAAACTAACCTATTTTCCTAATCTAATTAATTGTAAATAATTAGCAAAACAATGAGAAATGAAAGCTTAAAAACCCTTGCTAATATAGAGGTTCTTGTCATCTATCAAGAGTGACTCGTGTGTATGTACTCTGCTCATTTTGGACCCATTTTATGCAGCAAAAATATGTAATCTTTTCCGCACATACCCACAACATTCTTTAAAATTAGAGATCATAATACTACTCGTATCAAATATATACAAAAAAGTATTGAAAGAAAAATTGAGTTGTGTGTGTAATTTGTGTGTAAATTGAGTTAAATTTGAATTAAGTGAAAAGATCTGGTTACTTTAAATATGCATCAATGACTAGATATCTTGCATATGTATTGTGTTGTACTTGGACATACCAGCGGATACGTGAAATAGGATAAGACATGATATGATTTGTTTAATCATACAAATAAAAAGACTACTTGCTGGAATTTAAATAAAAAGGGAAATAGGATAAAATACAAATCAACGATTGATATATCGATATACGCTGGTGTGTGCACTTGTATAGACCAAAGTGAATTGATGTTTATTTAACAGTGATTAACACAAGTACATGAGCAAGTACCTGCCATTTAACTACTTTGATATAGTATAAGTTGGTTTTATATGAATATGTTTACATGTTAGAATAGCTAGTTAAGTTGTTCGCCAAAAATTAATGGCGAACAGTCGAACTCAGAGTCAACTGAATTCCCTTTAGTTGAATGAAGAATAATCGAATTTAAGATTGTTGAATACCAAGTTGGCAATTCTTAACAAGTCGATAAAGATTCACGCAAACTATGGGAGTGCCATAAACAGTCAAAGACACATAAAACTTGACAATTCATCAGTTTCCCTATGTTTTGTGTTTATAACACCATCAATCGAAAGAACTATCTTCATAGAGATCATTTGAAATAATGTAACACACGTGGATAAGGAAACAAAAAAAAAGATGTGAGATACGAGAAACATGGCCAAATGTTTGTCATAAAAGGATCCAACTTTGCATCAAACGAGAATGAGTTTCAACCCAAAATACTACTTTGCTTATACCCTCAAGCTTTCACTAAGAAGAATATGTTTTTCTCTCTTATAAAAGAATTTCATACATGGAGTATTGAGTTATATTGAAAATCATGTCCATCAAATTTTGTGTTGATATGTTTGCTCACCAGTAGTGACACTTGTTTGCTTAACCAGTTTGAATAAAGGTTATCACTTTTTGTTTTGTTCAATTAAGAGTAAGACATCAAAAAGAATACAAGGCATCCTTCTTTTTTGTATCGGTGTATTTTCCACCGATGTGATATTCATATTCCTAACCGAGTGTTTACTTCCTCCAATGTGATGCCTCGATGTGAAACCTAATCTTTTGTTAATATATTCATTTTGTTGTTGCTGCATATAAAAAACAATCAAAGCATATATAAAAAAAACATATCATGATGAATCCTAGAAATGATGGCAACCAGCCCAGCTAAATATCTGATTCTAGATGTTAAGCTCATCCTTACCAAATGGACTAAAAGACCATGTTCAAAATTCTTCCCAAGAGAAATAACAAGCAATCTAGCGGTCAAAAGAAAATAACTTGCACAAAATGTGTCTTACAAAATTATACTTTACTTTTCAAAATTAGAAAACTTGATGATTCTTGTGCCATTAAATTGGGCGTAAAGGCATAAAGGCCTTAAAAATCTTATCATTATTTAATAGGGCGTAAATGCTAAACGTTAGCTGAGTAACACAAAAAGTAAATTGTATTTGGTCCAAATTTAAATTAAATGCAGTTGGACTATTTATTTATTTATATTTAGTTTAAGACCCAATTCAATAACATCTTTTTTTTTTAAGTGTTTATATATTATTTTTTTTGGTACATTTAAGTGTTTATATTTAATTGTCACAAAATGTAATTATAAAATGGGAGTTTTAATTAATTGGATCGCATTATATATAGGCTTTGTTTGGTAAATATAGGGGATAACATATAGGCTAGCTCATAGGTTATAGCTAATGACTGATAGCTTATGGTCGTTGGCATAGTTAATAAACTAATTAAAGTGTTTGATAAAATTAACGTTCAACTAGCTTATAATTGTAAAATTAAATAAAAGTACATTTTTAATTTTAATAAAAATTATCAATTAATATTAAAGATATTTAGTAATTTAAACTTATTAAGTTAATTTATATATATATTACTACATATATTATCAAATTGGTATTTTTTACTAAAATTTGATTTCAACTAATATTTGTCTTTGATTTCTTAGGATTGACATGATTGTTGACATAACAAATAATCAGTAAAACACCGTCTAAAATATAATAGTTGCTTATTAGTATTATTGAGATGAGTTCAAATACAAAACTCAATTCCTAAAACTATAGAGATTAAAGATTGTTTATTGTCCATAAGACTTACAAATAAATTCTTTAAACTAAAGATGGATCTATTAAAACTATTCTAAACCCTAGGAAATGAAACATGAGTTCATGTAGAGGGAAGAGGGGCAGAAACACTTGCATACTCCATTAGTGTGGTGGCCTTCTTCTCAACTTTTTCCACCTTCATATCTTAAATATCCGATAGGCAGCTATAGGTGACACCTACATTAATTTGAGTTCAACTTTCAGTGACTATAGTTCCTGAATAATGGAAATAAGAGAAAAATGAACCAAAGTTTACATAAAACTAGCATGATTTTCAGCTGAAAATACCGAAACACATTATTTCTTTAAGAAAAGTCCTCAAAGTTTTTGATAGTGATAGTGGTCAATACATATTATATTCATTACCCTAGTTGGATGAAAAATTGTACTGATGACAAATTCATGCATCCACCATTGTGTCATCAGAGCTTGGCTTCCTTGCACTCTCCAGTAGACATATGTGTTCTTTCTCGCAATTAATTGATTGTTTGAAAGAGCATATGTGTTCCTCTCATATCTTCTCCATTCACCATTTCCCGCTGGTCTGGCATCCATATTTTCGAACCTACAGTTCCTGAGATCAAAGAAATAGTACTTCCTATGCTCCAAAGAGTACCTATTTTCTGCAACAAAAAAAGAATTGTTGTTCATGAAAAGACCCAAAAACGTTTTTTTATAATTACCCACATAAAAACATCATATAAACATTTCATGGGACATAAAAATTTCGAATTTTTAAGTCTCCTGCCCTCCAATTGCATGTCTAAGAAACATCGTTCATTCTCAAGATCGATGAAAATCCATCAAAGAACACTACAAAAAATTAATTTTTAATGATAAATCACAATGGTCATAAGAAAGAGAATAAAGGGCTATAAAAACATTAGAAATTTTTTTTCTCTTTCACAAACCTCCTGGCAGCCTCCATGGCTCAGTTTGAAATACATCAAATTCAAACAAGTGAGTTGGAAGAGGTTGGTTGCAGATTTTCTTCGTCAGGTAGCACTCGACAAGTTCACGATCGGTTGGATCAAACCTGAATCCAGCAGGTAGATCAACCTCAGCATTAGCTACAGCCATGATTGACACCAAAAGTTTTTTTTTATTTGAAGAGGACACCAAAAGTTCTTGGCCAGTGAAGAAAGAGTTCATTGGATGAATCTCAAGCTAAAGCATTGTCTTGAATCTATAGGTGTAAGGAAACAAGCATTGTCTTAAATGAGAGAGAGAAACTAGATGTAGAGAGAGAGAAAATGTGTGACAGACAACAATAAGGAGACATGCATTGTCTCTATCTTCGATTTTATCTTTTTTTAATTTCAATTTTGTCCTTTTTAGTTTATTTTCATAAGAATTTTCAAGCTTTAAATCTAACATTCTTATGTAAACATAGATGAAGACCATAAATTTAAAGACTGAAATGTCATATGAAAATAAATCCATGAATTTGAAGCTTGAAAATTCACATGCAAATAGAACAAAATGACAAAATTAAAATGAAAAAAAAGATAAAGGATTAAATTATTACCTAAAATTAAGTTAAGGAACTAAAATTGTAATTTTGCCAAATATTATTCTTAAATGATTGCACAGATATTATTTATCTTATTTTAATGATGTATGAATAAAACAATTAATTTAATTTATAAACTTGCAAGACAATTATTAATTTAACTTTTTGATTTATGCAATTGGTGAAATTTTGATTTACTTAGTGGCTAAGTTTTTTTTTTTTTGACATAGTGGCTAAGTTTAATACTTAAATAAATAAGGATAACATTGGAAACATACAATAAATATGTATTGGTATTTTAGATGAATAAATAATATGAGATAATGAAATTTTCAAATAAGATATTTAATATAAACAAAGGAACTAATATATTGATCTAAGTGGTAAGAGATTTGAACTCCTTAAGAAAGTGTACATATGTTTGATTCTTTACTCTCGTGCATGAATAAAATTTGGTTGGAAGGAGAGAATACACTTTGTGTGTCCCTATTGACTCACCGACAACGAATAATATGGTAATCCAATCAATAAGAAAATACAGACAAATGAAGTACTTGTCTCTTATTATTTAATAAGGCGTAAAAGTCAAACATCGGATGAATAACAATAAAAGTAAAATGTATTTATTCTGAATTTATATCAAATACATTTGACTCTTTATGTATATTTAATTTAAGACCCAATTAAAAAGCATCATTTTTTCTTCAAATGTTGATATTTAATTGTCACAATAAGTAATTATAAATATATATATATATATATATATATATATATATAATATAAGTTTATACACATTTTTTTTATATTTTAAAAAAAATGGAATTATAATTGATGTAATTAGAAAATTTCTTCATAAAAATAAATGTAATTATAAAATCTCAGTATTTCTAATGTTGATTCCTTACTCTCGTGCATGATTAAAATTTGGTTGGAGTTCACTTTCTGTGTCACCATTGACTCACCGGCACTAACAGATATTAGTAATTCCTAAACTATGGTTGGAACTTCATATACCAAATAATATGGTAATTCAGTCAATAAAAAATACAGACAAATAAAGTACTTATCTCTCATTATTTAAAAGAGTGTTAAGGTCAAATGTCAGATGAGTAACACTAAAAGTAAATGTATTTGGTTCGAATTCAAATCAAATACATTTGATTATTTATTTATATTTAATTTAAGACCCAATTGAATATCATCTTTTTTTCTTCCAATGTTGATATTTAATTGTCACAATATGTAATTATGAAAATATATATATATAATATAAGTATATGCATAATTTATTTATATTTTTAAATAATGGAATTATAAAATTGATGTAATAATAAAATTTCTTCATAAAAATAAATGTAATTATAAAATCTCAGTATTTCCTATGCTGATACCCTACTCTCGTGCATGAATAAAGTTTGGTTGGAAGTAGAGAACTCACTTTCCTAATCACCATTGACTCACCGACACTGATACTAACAGATATTAGTAACTGCTAAACGGTGATAGAAACTTCAGACCAAATAATATGGTAATTCTGTCCAAAAAAAATTACAAACAAACGAAGTACTTGTCTCTCATTATTTAATAGGGTGTAGAGGTCAAACGTCAGATGAATAACACTAAAATTAAAATGTATTTGGTCCGAATTCAGATCAAATACATTTCACTATTTATTTATATTTAATTTAAGACCCAATTGAATAGCATCATTTTTTCTTCCAATGTTGATATTTAATTGTCACAATATGTAATTATAATATTTATATAATACAAGTTTATACATATTTTATATTTATTTTTAAAAAATGGAATTATAAAATTGATGTAATTATAAAATTGCTTCATAAAAAAATGTAATTATAAAATCTCAGTATTTCCAGTGTTGATTCTTTACTCTCGTGCATGAATAAAATTTGGTTAGAAGTAGAGAACTCACTTTCTGTGTCACCCTTGACTCACTAACAATGACATCAACGGATATTAGTAATTGCTAAACATTGATGGAAACTTCATACCAAATAATATGGTAATTCATTCAATAAAAAATACAGACAAATGAAGTACTTATCTCTCATTACCCTACTTGGATCAAATATTATTTATCTTATTTTAATGATGTATGAAACAAACAATTAATTTAATTTATAAACTTGCAAGACAATTATTAATTTAACTTTTTGATTTATTTATGCAATTGGTGATATTATGATTTACTTAGTGGCTAATCTTTTTTTTTTTTGCACTTAGTGGATAAATTTAATATTTAAATAAATAAGGGTAACATAGGATACATACAATAAATATGTATTGGTATTTTATATGGATAAATAATACTCCCGTCCTATTTATAAGAAAAAGTTGAGTCAATAAAAGTTGATGTATCTTTACTGAATTTTGAATCAGATACATCAACTTTTGTTGACCCAATTTTCTTTTATAAATAGGACTAGCGGAAGTATGGGCTAATGAAATTTTCAAATAAGATATTTAATATACTCAAAGGAACAAATAATATATTAGTCTAAGTGGTAAGAGACGTAAACTCCTTAAGAAAGTGGACATATGTTTGATTCCTTACTTTCGTACATGAATAAAATTTGGTTGGAAGGAGAGAACTCATTTTGTGTGTCACCATTGACTCACCGACACCAAATAATATGGTACTCCAGTCATTAAAAATTACAGACAAATGAACTTGTCTCTCATTATTTAATACGGCGTAAAGATCAAACGTCAAATGAGTAACATTAACGTAAAACGTATTTGGTCCGAATTCAGATCAAATTCATTTGACTATTTATTTATATTTGACTCTCATTATTTAATACGGTGTAAAGGTGAAACATCAGATAAGTAACACTAAATGTAAAATATATTTGGTCCTAATTCATATCAAATACATTCGACTATTTATTTATAGGGAGCTTCTACGGTGCAGTCAAGAAATTGACTGTTTTGAAAAAGTTAATTTTGACCTTAATGTTTGATTCATTTTTAAATTGTTGATTACTGATTAATGATCAATAGCAATTAATCTAGTAATGTTTGCAACATCTTGGACTTACAGGTACTATTTTATCGTTGGAATCTTTAACATGCAAACAGAGTTGATGATATTATGTGATAGTCTTAAGTGTTACACTTTGTGGGGTGTTACGCTTATAACAAGGTAGCATAAAATTAGATTAAGTGTAGTCTTATTAATCTGATGAATTGATGATACTATGAAGACTGGACTTTTGATGTCATTGTACAAACAGTGGGGTGTTACTCATTACATTTTTGATGTTATAGTCATTTTCATAACTTCACCGTATAATTTTCCTTATTTATATTTGATATAAGACCCGATTGAATGGCATCAATTTTTCTTCCAATGTTAATATGTAAATGTTGTATTATGTTATTCTTCTGTCTTTGTTATTTTCCCGAACATGATGTTACTATTAGTTACATATGTTGCAACTGCTTTGGTCGATTGCAAAAAGAGTGTAATGATCTATTTGATTTGTTATCTAGGAAACTTTTCGACTTAAGTAGTTTTGATGAAGCTGCATAATTACTGATGCCTGCCTCTTTTGCAACGACAGTACGTTTTGGTTACTCAATTTTGCCCTCATTTATTTGTCATTATCTTATCAGCTTTAATGTTTGCAAGATGGAAGAGACTTGCATCAATGAAATACTGAGATTGAGATTGAGTAGGATTAAATGTTTCATTTTAGGTTATAATAAGTGTCCAACCTCCACTCTTAATATGGTAAAAACACAGGAATCAGGAGTTTGAATTGTGTTAAATATTTTAGTATCTTTTCGCCAAGACAGAAATAAGAAAACACTTTTTCATTACAACGTTTTCCACACATATTGTTTTTTTATGAAATCATTTTACTTCATTTGATGACACAATAAAGATTGAATGAAACTATAAAGAAATTGTGCATAATAAGTAAAAGACATAATGGAAAAAGGAAAGACAAGAAATTTTATACTAGTTCACACTCTACCTGGCTACTGATCGGGACCAAGGGGTAGTAGAGGAATATTCACCTGTTGTCATTGACTACGCCTTTCGGCCTGATCTTAGGCCCTGACTCCCTAGTCCCCTCCTCCGAGAGATTTTGCCTCATTATAGTCAAGGACTTAGTCCACTATAATAAACTAATTACAATCACTAGAGTAACTTCTGCCTGCCAGACTATATATATATAATATGGATTTTCTACAAAGTATGTCATTCCAAAAGAAATTTGCTACTCAAGAATTCGGCTTTAACAAGAACGATGAGTCTCATGCAAAAATCATGACTTTATCTGAATTGACTTTGTCTTCTCGAATACCATGACTCATCTGAATACTTTCACGTCTCTTTGAACCCCTTTAGGATGGAATGTGTTTGTCGTTGCTAACCTATTACAGTAAGAGGAATGACTTTGCAAAAGTCATACAAAGTATAAGGATTTTTTATAAATCTCACCCTAAGAGGATATCACACTATAGTCCTATATCAATTCATGGATTACAGCTATATATATCTTGATTGTTATACAACATGATCTAATTACTCTCCTTTGAGAAGATATACAATGAAGTGTACATTCTACATTCATTTTCATGACTTTTTCAATGACGATTCTTTGTATATAACGAAGATAGCCACTTTCATTCTATTTTTATTATGAAGCTAATGTTAATAATTTTCTATGATAGTAACTTTTTTGGTCTTGAGAGATATTACATCAGAGGTTCGTAATTTGACATTGCTTAGGAGACTCTCTTTAGACTTTGACTATCGTTGATTTGCTTTCCAGGATTCTTTTTCATTTCCAGACAATAAACTTGATTCTATATTGAAATATAAGCTCTTACAATATTTTGAATAGAGCTATTCAAAATATTACGGCAAAGTTACACTATTAGTCCTTTAACTTTATTTCAGGTAATAATTTGGTCTTTTATCTTTTTTTTACATTCAATTTTGTCATTTTGGTCCAATTTCATATGAATTTTCAAGCTTCAAATCTAATATTCTTATGTAAACATAGAAGAAGATCATAAATTTGAAGATTGATATGTCATATGAAAATAAAACCATGAATTTGAGGCTTGAAAATTCATATGCAAATGGACCAAAATTACAAAATTGAAATGAAAAAAAAAAGTAAATGGCCAAATTGTTACCTAAAATTAAATTAAATGGCTAAAATTGTAATTTTGCCAAATATTATTCTTAAATGATTGCACAAATATTATTTATCTTATTTTCATGATGTATAAACAAACAATTAATTTAATTTATATACTTTAATTTAACTTTTTCATTTATGCAATTGGTGATATTTTGATTTACTTAGTGGCTATTTTTTTTTTTTTTGGACTTAGTGGCTAAGTTTAATACTGAAATAAATATGGATAACATTGGAAACATACAATAAATATGTATTGGTATTTTAAATAGATAAATAATACTCCTTCCAATCCAATTTATAAGAAAAAGTTGAGTCAACAAAACTTGATTTATCTAAACTGAATTTTGAATCAAATGCATCAATTTTTGTTGACCCAATTTTCTCTTATAAATAGGACCGGAGGAAGTATGAGATAATGCAATTTTCAAATAAGATGTTTAATATAAACAAAGGAACTAATAATATATTGGTCTAAGTGGTAAGAGACTTGAACTCCTTAAGAAAGTGGACATATGTTTGATTCCTTACTCTCATGCATGAATAAAATTTGGTTGGAATGAGAGGATACACTTTGTGTGTCACCATTGACCCACCAACACTGACACTGAATAATATGGTAATCCAGTCAATAAAAATATATAGACAAATGAAGTGTTTATCTCTCATTATTTAATAGGACGTAAAGGTCAAACGTCAGATGAGTAATACTAAAAGTAAAATGTATTTCGTCTAAATTCAGATCAAATACATTTGACTATTTATTTATATTTAATTTAAGACCTAGTTGAATAGCATCATTTTTTCTTCAAAGGTTGATATTTAATTGTCACAATAAGTAAATATAAAAGTATATCTAATATAAGTTCAACACATTTATTTTACATTTTAAAAAAAATGTAATTATAAAATTTCTTCATAAAGATAAATGTAATTATAAAATATCAGTATTTCCAATGTTGATTCCTTACTCTCGTGCATGAATAATGTTTGGTTGGAAGTAGAGAACTCACTTTCTATGTCACCATTGACTCACCGACACCGACTGATATTAGTAACTACTAGACAGTGGTGGAAACATCACACCAAATTATATGGTAAGTCAATCAATAGAAAATACACACAAATAATGTACTTATCTCTCATTATTTAATAGGCCGTAAAGGTCAAACGTCAGATGAGTGACACTAAAAGTAAAATGTATTTGGCCCGAATTCAGATCAAATACATTTGATTATTTATTTATATTTAATTTAAGACCCAATTGAATACCATCATTTTTTCTTCCAATGTTGATATTTAATTGTCACAAAATGTAATTATAAAAATATATATAATTTAAGTTTATACATATTTTATTTATATTTCAAAACAATAGAATTATAAAATTGATGTAATTATAAAATTTCTTCATAAAATAAATGTAATTATAAAATCTCAGTATTCCCAATGTTGTTTCCTTACTCTCGTGCAAGAATAAAATTTGGTTGGAAGTATGGAACTCACTTCCTGTGTCACCATTGACTCAACGACACCGACAGATATTAGTAACTTCTAAACAGTGATGGAAACTTCGTACCAAATTATATGGTAATTCAGTCAATAAAAAATATAGAAAAATAAAGTACTTATCTCTCATTATTTAATTGGGCTTAAAGGTCAAACGTTAGATGAGTAACACTAAAAATAAAATGTATTTGGTCCGAAATTCATATCAAATACATATGACTATTTATTTTTATTTAATTTAAGACCCAGTTGAATAGCATCAATTTTTCTTCCAGTGCTGATATTTAATTGTCACAAAATGTAATTATAAAAATAAATATAATATTAGTTTATACATATTTTATTTATATTTTAAGAAAATGAAATTATAAAATTGTTGTAATTATAAAACTTCTTCACAAAAATAAATGTAATTATAAAATCTCAGAATTTCCAATGTTGATTCCTTCCTCTCCTGCATGAATAAAGTTTGGTTGGAAGTAGAGAATTCACTTTCAGTGTCACCATTTACTCACCGACAGTGACAGATATTAGTAACGGCTAAACAGTGTTGGAAACTTCATACCAAATAATATGGTAATTCAGTCAATAAAAAATATAGACAAATGAAGTACTTATGTCTCATTATTTAATACAGCGTAAAGGTCAAACGTCAGATGAGTAACACTAAAGTAAAATGCATTTGGTTCGAATTCAGATCAAATACATTTGACTAACTCCTTAAGAAAGTGGGCATATGTTTGATTCCTTACAATCGTGCATGAATAAAATTTGATTGGAAGGAGAGAACTCACTTTGTGTGTCACCATTGACTCACCGACACTGAATAATATGGTAATCCAGTCAATAAAAAAATACAGGCAAATGAAGTACTTATCTCTCATTATTTAATACGGCGTAAAGGTCAAACGTCATATGAGTAACACTAAAGTAAAATATATTTGGTCTGAATTCAGATCAAATACATTTGACTAACTCATCAAGAAAATGAACATACGTTTGATTCCTTACACTCGTGCATGAATAAAATTTGGTTGGAAGGAGAGAACTCACTTTGTGTGTCACCATTGACTCACCGACACCGAATAATGTGGTAATCCAGTCAATAAAAAAACACAGAAAAATGAAGTACTTATCTCTCATTATTTAATACGGCGTAAAGGTCAAACGTCAGATGAGTAAAACTAAAGTAAAATGTATTTGCTCCGAATTCAGATCAAATACATTTGACTAACTCATTATGAAGGTGGACTTATGTTTGATTCCTTACACTCGTGCATGAATAAAATTTGGTTGGAAGGGGAGATCACTTTGTGTGTCTCCATTGACTCACCGACACTGAATAATATGGTAATCCAGTCAATAAAAAAATACAAACAAATGAAGTACTTATCTCTCATATTTAATACGGTGTAATGGTCAAACTTCAAATGAGTAACACTAAAGTAAAATGTATTTGGTCCGAATTCAGATCAAATACATTTGACTATTTATTTATATTTATTTTAAGACCCAATTGAATGGCATCAGTTTTTCTTCCAATGTTGATATTTAAATGTTGTATTATGTTATTATTCTGTCTTTGTTATTTTCCTGAACATGATGTTTCTATAAATATGTTGCAACTGCTTTGGTGGATTCTAAACTCTGCAGAAGAGCGTAATGATCTATTTGATTTGTTATCTAGGAAACTTTTCGAGTTAAGTAGTTTTTATGAAGGTGCACAATTGTTGATGCCAGCCTCTTTTTCAATGACAGTACGTTCAGGTTACTCAATTGTGCCCTCATTTATTTGTCATTATTGATCAATTTTAATGCATAATTTCCTTGAATTTAAATTTGTGATGTCTCATTTGTAGGATATATCATCTGATGATTGCAAGAAGGAAGAGGCTTGCATCAATGAAATAATGAGATTTAGGGACCATTATCTGATTTCTCAAGTAATTTTCCAGCTCTAAATGTCATTTTATTGTTTCCATCAAAGATAAAGCCGAAGTGTTGCCAAACTGGTTTAACATTGACACAATCTCATAAAAGGTGTATGGAATAATAATAGTTTAATGAGTAGGACTGAATGTTTCATTTTAGGTTATAATATTAATAAGTGTCCAACCTCCACTCTGAATGTGTTGGAAACACACGAATGAGGGGTTTGAATTGTGTTAAGTATTTTAATTTTTTTTGCCAAGACATATATATGTAAACTCTTTTTCTTAACAACGTTTTCCACTCATATTGTTCTTCATTTGATGACACAATAAAGATTAAGTGAAACTATAAAGAAATTGTGCATAATAAGTAAAAAGAGATAATGGAAGAACGAAAAACGGAGTATTTTAAACTAGTTCACACTCTACCCGGCTACTACCTAGTCCCCTCATCATAGAGATGTTGCCTCATTATAGTCAAGGACTTAGTCCACTATAATAAACTAATTACAATCACCGGAGTAACTCCTGCCTACCCGACTATAATATGGATTCCATACAGAGTATGTCATTCCAAAAGACATTTTCTACTCAAGAATTCGGCTTTAACAAGAACCCTGAGTCTCATGCAAAAATCTTGACTTCATGTGAGTTGACTCCGTCTTCTCAAATATCATGACTCACCTGAATACTTTAATGTCTCTTCGAACCCCTTTAGGATGAAATGTGTTTGTCGTTGATAACCTATTACACTGAGAGGAATGACTTTGCATCATAGTCATACAAAGTATGAGGATTTTTAATAAATTTCACCCTAAGAGGATATCACATTACAATCCATATCAATTCAAGAGTACAATGATATCTTGATTGATATACAACATGATCTAATTACTCTCCTTTTAGAGGATATACAATTAAGTTCTACATTCATTTTCATGACTTTTTCAGTGACTTTTGCATAATTTTTCCTAATCGTAATTATAAATCTAGTTGCACATATTAAATTAAAGGCACAAATCTAACTTATAATAATCTAAATAATTCTAAAAAATAAAAAAAAGTAAAGAACTCAATAAAGGGCACAAAACTAACCTATTTTCCTAATCTAAATAATTTTAAACAATTAGCAAGAGAAAACAATGAGAAATGAAAGCTTAAAAACTTTTGCTAATATAGAGGTTCTTGTCATCCATCAAGAGTGACTCGTATGTATGTACGATGCTCATTTTGGATCCATTTTATGCAGCAAAAATATATAATCTTTTCCGCACATACCCACAACATTCTTTAATGAGTATGTGTGTAATTTGTCAAAAAAATCACATATAGATTATGCTAGGGATTTTAGGTGTTTAAGTGTGTTAATGTGACAATGGATTGCAATTCATTTTTAATAAATATACTATTATGCTTTTTGAAGATATATATCGGGTAATTTGACAACGTGGGATACAATTTTTTTTCTTCTATCAAGAATCATATTGTCTCAAAATTCAGATCATAAGTGAGGAGTCAAGGTTCAAACTCTGTCCCCTACATGTTACATGCAATGTCCCTTCCAAATGAGTCATGCTCATGGAGATTGGGATTCAAACTTTAACATGTTAATTAATGTTTGGAATTCACATGCTTTGAGAGGAAAAAGATATAATATGTGGTAATGTGTATGTTTTGTTTGAGGGTTATTCTTGCAGTTATTGGTATTAAAATAAGGTATAATATCAATATGTGAGATATGTTTTTGGCAAAAAGCACTAGTTTGCAGATCGCATTTGGTTTGAATTCCACATATTTACAAATTCAATTATTATCATATAACCTAGTAACTTTTCGTTAGATAAATACGTTTTAGATTTAAACTTCGAAGGTAGATATATGTAATATATACACTACGAGAAAATCAGTGATCTGCTACGAAAATAATAGTAGCGAATTCGTAGCCCTGGCAAAACACATTTAATTAGCTGTCATATTGGCCTTAGCATGGATTGGGCGGAAAATTATCGATCAAAATATTTCCTAGCTAATTAGCAACTAAAATTTAAAAAATCCTAGCTACTTTCAGACTAATACGTAGCAATATACTATACAAAGGATTATAATTCCTACCTATTTAGTTAGGGTATTGCCGCAATAATTTTGAAGTAAACCACTAGCTGCAAGTTGCTAGCAATATATGTTAGAGTTAAATTTGAATTAAGTGAAAAGATCTAGTTACTTTAAATATGCATCAATGTCTAGATATCTTACAAATGTATAGTGTTGGTAATTCATATTCTAAAATCGTAAAGTCCACTTTTTACATGGACATACCAGCAGATACATGAAATAGGAGTGCTACATGAAAATAGAAACGATGATAAGACATGATATGATGATTTGTTTGATCATATAAATAAAAAGACTACTTGCTGGAATTTAAATAAAAAGGTGAAATAGGATAAATACAAATCAACAATTGATATATCGTTATATACGGTGGTGTGTGCAATTGTCTAGACCAAACTGAATTGGTGTTTATTTAAATGTGATTAACACAAGTACTTGAGCAAGTACCTGCCATGCAACACCTTTGATATTGTAAAAGTTGGTTTTATACGTAAACGTTTGCATGTAAGAATAGCTAAGTTGTTAGTCGAGAATGGCACACGATCGATCTCAGAGTCAACCAAGTTCCCTTTAGTTGAACGAAGGATAGTCGAATCTAAGAAAGTCAAATACTAAGTAACTAATTAAGTAGGCAAATCTTAACAAGTCAACAAAAATTCACTAAGACCATGGGAGCGAGTGGCAGAAACAGTCAATGACACATAAAATTTGTTATGTGTTTATAACACCATCAACCGAAACAACTATCTTCACAGAGACCATTTGAAATAATGTAGCACAGGTGGATAAGGAAACAAAAAAAAAATAGATGTGAGATGTGGGAAACGTGTCAAATATTTGTCAGAAAAGGATCCAATTTTGCATAAAACGAGAATGAGTTTCAACCCTAAATACTATACTTTGCTTATATCCTCAAGCTTTCACAGGAAGAATATGTTTTTCCCTCTTATAAAAGAATTTCACACATGGAGTATTGAGTTATATTGAAAAGCATATCAATCAAATTTTTGTGTAGATATGGCTGATAATCGGTGGTGATGCTTGTTTGCTTAACCAATTTGAATAAAGGTTATCACTTTTTGTTTTGTTCAATTAAGAGTAAAATGAC
>Ga0315914_1004530_pt1 | contig 20744 bp, 9 predicted proteins | sample MpolenodulesMG_FD_203920 | JGI IMG/M metagenome (GOLD analysis project Ga0315914, IMG submission 203920) | Medicago polymorpha root nodule microbial communities from Los Angeles, California, United States - elongated nodules | ecosystem: Host-associated > Plants > Roots > Nodule | place: USA... | reverse complement strand
TATGAGTTGGAGGACACATTTATTTCAGTGGGAGAAAAAGTTAGGGGAGAAGTGTAAATCATTGTTGTTTAATATTTAGATGAGTAGTTGGGTTTGGAATTGACAAATGTTGAGTAATAGATTGTATACTAAAGACAGTTTGTTTAGATGTTAAGCTGTAGACATAGATGTTCAGCTTTGTGTGAGCTAATGTGGTTCTGAAAAAACTTGTCTGTCATTTTTTAAGGATAATCATTGCTTTTTTGTTGTTGAAAGCAAAAGTTACCAACTGGATTTGCAGCGTGGGTTTTACCAACATTATTTTGGAGATGGATTGCAAAAAATTTGATGATGACATGCATCATCAAAGGCTTGATGCCTCTTAATTAGTGGATTTTTAAGGAGTGTGGGTCACTGCTTCCCCCTTTTCATAATCTCTCTATCACAATTTTCTTTTCTTCTTCCTTTTGTTATGAATCTTGGGATCAAAGAGTTGAAATGAACTTCATAAGAAAAGTATTTAACTAACTAACTAACCTCCTAAAAACAAACTCTAACTACTTGCAACCGTATTTAACTAACTCTAGTTAACTCCTATATTCTAATAGCTTTGAAGAGCCTAGTAGCAGATTTCACCTACATCTTGTGTTTTTTTAGCAATTTTTTACCACAGTTTTAAACTTCATTTACACTAGCAACTTTAATCACCCCACAATGATATTGCAGAGCTCCATAAAAATCAGGTTGCTGAATCATTTGAAATGTCAATACTAGATTTGGGAATTGGGATGTTTTAACAAAGCATGTACTTGCTATTTGAATACCTTCAATACCCATCGTGCTGAAAAATAAATAAGACATCTATTTAAAATTAAAACTATGATTCACTTGATATCTGTTTGGTATCATAGTGGATTTGCCATTCTACAAACAACAACAACAACAACAACAACAACCATTCTACAAAACTATTGCAAAATCACTATGGCTCACCGTAATTTTGACAAGCCACCATGATATCAAACATGCACTTATCATCATTAATATGTCAAACCATCTGAGGAGTTGGTTCATCCAAGAACTTATTAATTACCTCATGCTTAATGCCAGAAATATAAACAACACTAAATAGTTCTTGTGACCGAATATTTTGTATTATAGATCCAAGATTTATCCAGAACATTAAAACCCTCTACCACCCGCAAGTTTGACTCAAATTAAAGTACAACAAGTCTCAAATGTGATTAACTCTGTCTTACAAAGGCACAATAACAACAAAACAACAGCTAAGGAGACCGACTTTGTGAGAAAATTGAGTATAAGGGTGACTGTGGGATATATAGCTCAAACATCAGAAGCCTTGGGAGAGTTTTCTGGAGTCTTCACAGTTGTAGAAGCCTCGCCCTTGTGTGCTGTGATAGCAGTCTTGAAATCCTCCACTATGGACCCATCTTTGAACTTCAATGCAAATGTTGAAAGACGGTCTTTTCCTTCAGAGGCACATGCAAAGGTAACACCCTTTTTCTCCATATTTGTGAGCTTCATTTCAGGGTAAAGACGCGCATTTAGAATCAATCTGTAATTTCCCTTAGACCTCATAAGGACTCTGGCCTTCTTTTCTGTTCCACTAGTTACATTCACTTTCACTTCTCCTTTTCCGCGTTCCTTCCAACCTCCGTCTGCAAACTCAAACAACACTGAATCTGCATTAAAAACCACTTCCTCGTTTTCTTCACCGGTTTCAACAACCACTTCCTGCAGTGTTTCAGTCTTGGAAACAGCAGATGCTCCTGATGTTCCAAAACCAGAACTTCCAGCGTTAGATAAACCAAGACCCAAAGGCTGGTCAGGTTTCAATCCAAAAATAGAACCGGACCCACTACCCAATGCAGACCCATCATTTGTTGTAGACCCGAAGGAAAATAAGGAAGAAGAAAATCCAGACCCAGCAAGACCAGTGAAGGCATTTTGATTACTCGAAAGCTGTTGAAATGATTTGAAAGGGCCACCTTCAGCAGTAGGCTCGTCACTTACTTTGTCTTCCTTATCCTTGCTTTCACTTACTTTGTCTTCCTTATCCCTGCCTTCACTATTTCCGTTCTTATCACTGTTCTCAGTATTTTTTTCTTCTGCAGGTGGTTCTTTATCGATCTCACCGGCACTCTCATTATCAGCAGCTTCCTTCTTATCCTCATTTTCAATCTTACTTTCATCCTTACTCTGTTCATAATCTACCTTAGAGTTGTCACTGTCACTCTCCTTCTCCGCAAGCTCCTTACCTGCATTGTTTCTGTCTGCAACATCGTTATTTGAAGTAGATTTGTCCTCCTCCTCAGGAGCTTTGCTCTCTGGCTGCTTAGTTTCTTCATCTTTAGCTTTCTCTGGCTGCGTTTCAGTAGTAGCTTCACCAGACTTGGCAATGGATTCAGTAGGGGCAGGCAAGCGTATACCAGCGAAGGGGTTTGGAGCAGATTTATTCTGTTGGCGACGTGCTACTTTGACCATTCTTCTGGTTGCAAGAACCTCCTCACTGGCTTTCTTGAAAGTCCCGGCTTCAAGGTCAGCGTCATCTTCCTCATCGTCAATAGGAGTGTCTCGGGTGAGCTCCCGTCCAGCAGCCCTTTTCTTTGACGACTGTAAGGCATTCTCAGCATCCCCCATTACAGAAAGAACTTCTATTTCCACAAGTTTCAATACAACAAAAATTGCAGTCAGAAAGCACAGTATGTATTCAACATAAGAGTAAACTACGCTACATGAATGACAATCTGTGTGTGTTATATACGTGCAAAAGCTTCATATGCATACTATAAAGACGAAGAGACTGTTAAAAATCAGCTCAGAAATCCCAATATCATATTGACAACATCAACAACCAAGCCTTTTCCCACTAAGCGGGACATTATATTATTACAACATTTTAGTTATCCATCCAAACCAAGAACCCAAGCCAATTGGGTTGCTTATTCATAAAATAAGACTTTGAAAGTTCAAACATTTCAATTCAGCATCCACCATTATAGAAAGAACTATATTCATTCAATGAATGAGTAAATTAAGCCACATGGATGACAATATGTGCGAGTGTGCATGTATACAAAAGTTACACACAACTACTAAAAAAGCCCACAACATTTATATATTAGCTCGGAAATCCCATTAAGATGACACTGACAAAGAAGCCTTTGAAACAAAAAACATAAACAGAAACTAAGAAGCCTATAGCAACTTAGGAAGCACATGCAAAACGAAAGCATAGTGGTATCTTCTAATTAAAACCATAGCAGTCAATAGCGGCACTATAGCTGCCGCGCGTAGCATAGCAGCGATGAACCGCTACGCTAATCGTCGTAGCGGCGTGGAATCAAATAGCGGCCGCTTCAGCTGCTATAGCGGTATAGAGCGGATAGCGGCCGCTTCAGCCGCTATTTGATTTTAGTAGGAAATTTTCAAATTGACCCTATTTTTAAAATCTCTTTTTAAGGCATTTTGAGGATTTCGTAAACCCTAACATTTTTTAACTTTTTCTCTCTTCTCACCTGTGCCGCGAAACACACTCTTCTATCTTCTATCGTATGGTTTCTCTTGTTTTATGATTTTTTATTTTAATTGTTCCTCTATCTTTTGTTTTTTTGGTGTTTTGATTTATGAATGTCTCGTGAGATTTGAGTGTTATATTTAATTTTATATTAAAGATAAGTTTTTTCGTTGTTGGAAATATATAAGTTTGTTTATAATTTATAGTATTATTCATGTAATTTGTCAAAAAAATAATCAAATATCGGTGACCGCTATTCGTCATACCGCTATACGCTATCCCACTTTTGGGGTTGGCCGCTATGCACCGCTATCCAGGATTGACTACTATGATCAGAACATTATAAGTAGCTTACAACAAATTCGGTCTCATCTAAGCTAACAGAAGTTACACAACAATCTTAACAACATAAAAAAAACTTGAACATATATTTTTTGCGCTAAAATTAAATCCTTATCAACTAATAAAAGTCCTCCTCTAATACCGCTGTATATGGATGAGTGACAATGTAATAATGTGGGTCTATGCATCTAGATATATACATCCCAAAGTTACACACACATACACACTAAAAAAGCGCAGGAAACGTCAAAAATCAGCTCAGAAATGCCGCCAAAACAAAAAGCTTACAAAGATTTGGTACCATCTAAGCTACCGAAATTTACACAACAATCTCACCAAATTTAGACAGCAAAACTTCAACATATTCTTTTGAGCTAAAATAAAATCCATCACAATCAATTCAAAATTATGATACTGTTGCATATATTTATGTTGGAATTCAACCATGTCTATACATATAAGCAACAAAATAACAAAAATGAAACAATTTCAAAAGCTAAGTTTAACAATCACAATGCGTAAAATTCGAATAAGAATCAGCTCAGAAATCCCATTAAAAACAAGAACAAACTAGAATCTACAAATAAACAACTTATAAGTAGCTAATAACAATTTGGTACTATCTAAACCCTAAACTATACCAAAATTTACCCAAAAATCTCAGCAACACAAAAAAACTTGAACAAAAATATTAATCAAAAAAGAAATCAGTCTGAAATTAACAAAATTATGATACTTTTGTATAATCCCTTTTAGCATTCTATATCAATAATAAGAATTTTGAAACAAAAGCGGTGTGGAAATGAAAAAGAAAAGCATCTCGGTGAAGTTTCTCACCGTTTTCCGGTGGCCGACGAGAGATTCCGGGAAGAAGTATTCGACGATTCGATGTATGTAGCTGCTTCGTTTTCGTTGTTTTTAGGGTTTTAGTTCTTCTTACAGTGAAACGAAATCGAATGTGTTCGTTTTTTTCTCTCTTTAGTGGATCATGGGCTTTGGATTATAATTATGTCTTGAGATTTACTTTCTCCACCCTACTAATTTTTCACGCGTCTTTTAATTTGACCATTTTACTCTGTTCAGATTTTATAATTTGAAACGTATTAGATATTTTTCGGATTATAAAATCCAAATTGTCTTATTATAAGTGTATGAGTATTTGACCCCTTCATTTTTACTTCATCAAACATAACTTTTAGAGTAGTGATATTTATACAACCATTTGAGACAATTTTTGTGATAGTGTTTTTTTTTTTTAAAGAAAGAGAGAGAGAATAAAAACATAATGCGTATGAGAGAGTTGTCGCAAAATGATTGTACAAATATCATTTCTCTAACTTTTATCCTCAAGTTAAGTTAGACTTAGTTTTTTTTTTTTTTTAAGCTACGGTATTTGGATACCCCTAATTTCCCAACACTCATTCAACTTCTCATTGCACTCTAACTTGGTGTGAGTTGAGTCCCACCAAAAAATCATAAACTCTATCATGTTCTCTCTAGCCATCTTTTTCTATCACATCACCAATATATCACATCTATCATACCATTATTTATACTCCTTTCTCTCGCAAGGCATGTTATAAGTGTATGACTACCCAAGAAAAAAATTCCTTCCTTTTGTCGATTTTGTGTCTAATTTAATATATTATCTAAAAAACTTTAGATAATCGTCCTTCGCATTCATGTACATGCAGAGAATACCTTGTTTACATATCAAGAAAAAACTTTGACATATACATGAATGCAAAGGACGATTAGTTTTCTGTCAAATTTATTTTAAAATTGTTATTTCAAGACAATCAATGTTATAATTTTCAACATCTTAACTAATAACTTGTCGGTGTATAAGACAGTTCTTTTCTACATTTCAATGAGGTACTGACTCATGAACAAATTTGGATAACTGAGGAAGTTGACATGCCTTCAAATAAAGTTTTAATAGAATTTTATATCAAAAGTTTAATACAATTTTTTGAAATATATTTCAAAATCATTAGAGGGACTTGAATGAATTAGATATGTATTTCTCCAACAATTAAATAAGTATTTTTACAAAGAAAGAGTTGTTTGAGATGCACTAAAAATCTCCTTAGATAAAAGATACAAGTTGGGCTGATTCTTCTAACTGTCTTAAATTTGTTACTAGGCACTATTAAATATTAATCTTCACTACTTCATTGACTCTTTACATTTGAAAGGTATTTCTATGGAGTATCTTTTTGCCTGATAATTTCTACTAGCATGAGTGACAGCCATGTGGGAGTCACTGCATAGAGACATCTCGATGGCTCCGAGCTCTGCTGCCATATGTAATCCACGAACGCAAACTTCTTACTCGGCTTGATGTTCAGAAGGCAAGAAAGGGAAATTGAAAGTGTTCATATTCTGTTGCATGTTGTAAGTTTTCATATTCCTTCAGTATCTCCTAAAGGAGAATATAGAAGCAACAATCCACTCAAATCCGTTGCATGTTTTAAAAACTTCTCAGCCATTTCTAACAAGAACAGATAATACAGTATGCTGCAAAAATCAAACATGTGCTCCAACGCCTTAACCATGACTAGAATCAGCACCTACAACTCATGGAGATCTTAGGGAGTTTTGAATGGAAGTAGAGTGTGATTTGGAATGGCATTGAGTAGAATACTGCTGTTGCCAGAATGTCATCACTGGCTCTCTTGAAAGTTCCAGCAGCAAGGCCACAGGCATCTTCCTCATCATGAGGAGGAATGTCTCGACTGAGCTCCTGTTCAGCAGCCCTTTCCTATGAAGAAAGAACTTGTATCACCCCAAGTTTCAGGACAGCAAGAATTACAGTCATAAAGTACAGTATACATTCAACGGAAGAGAAAACTGAGCTATATGGGTGACTGAAAGTGTGTGTCCGTGCGTGTGTGTATGATGAATTCTAACATGCACAAGCAACACAGGTGTTGCATCCTGCAAAGTATTTATTTACCACTGGATAAAGGAGATCCATCATATTCAATGGTACACTCTCCTTCCCCGTCTCCCTTCCGATCATACCAGAGTATATGGTACGAAACATGTCATTCCCTTATGCAACCATAGTGCTCTTTTGAAGGAGCGATCTGGTACTTATTAGTCATTAACTTATAGTAGTAGAAACCAAGATCGACCAATCCAGCATGGTTACAAGCAGTCAAAATACCAATAAACGTCACATAATCCGGTATTAAACCAACACTGGAAATGTTCTCAAACAAGCTAATAGCCGCTTGGCTGTAGCCATGTTCGGCGTACCCATTAATCATTGCAGTCCATGATACAATGTCATTATTTTTTATACCATCGAAGATTTTTGAAGCCTCTTGTAGATTTCCACTTCTTGAATACATACTAATTAGAGCATTATGAACCATTGTTTCATGATCTAAACCAATGCACAAGGCATGGGCATGCACCTGTTTACCTGGCTCAAGAAGTGCCATGCTTCCACAAACACTCAGAACACTAGCAAGGGCAAATTCGTTTGGTTTCAGACCTTCCCTTCTCATCCATGACAGATAGTTAAAAGCTTCTTTTGCGTGATTTCCTTGACAATAAACAGAAATTATAGTGCTCCAAGAAATAATATATTTTCTAGTTATACCATCAAATACCAACGAAGCTTCTTGTAACAGCCCACATTTCGAATAAAGAGTGATGATAGAATTTGATACCGACAAGGCATCTACCAAACCTAGACGCAATGCATGGCCATGTATTTGTTCCCCCCATTTAGTAATAGCGAGATTTGCACACGCAGAAATTACGGATGCAAAAGTGTACTCATTCAGGCTGACATCAGATTTTCTCATTCTTTTAAATGCGTCCAATGCACGTTCTTCACCACCCATCTGTACATAAGTCATAATAAGGTTCGTCCATGAAACTACATCTGGGATCAATTTTCCAAATAATCGCATGACATAGTCTGGTTTTCTACATTTACTATACATGGTACCAAGAGTATTAACAACATACGCGGTTTCATTGAACCCTTGTTTTATTGTTTGTGCGTGTATGGCTTTCCCATAATGTAACAAACCTGAATCAGCAGATGCCTTTAAAGCAATAGCAAATGTATGTGAATCATAGCCCACTTTTGATCTCTACATTTCTGAAAAGTACGACAGTCCGTCCAAACTGTAACCAGCATGTACAAGCCCCACAATAACGACAGTCCATGATACTACATTTCTTGTTGTCATATTTTCAAAGACACTACAACCTTGTTCCGTTTTTCCTACTTTCATGTACATGTCTACAAGGGCACTACTGACAAAAACCGAATTTACCAAACCAGATTTCACTGAAAATCCATGCAATAATTCTCCGAAATATACATTCATGCCAAGTGCACAAGCCTTGAGAGCAACACTAACCACGAATTGATCCTTTTGAAGTCCAGAGTCGACACACATATTTGAGAATAAGATCAATGCTTCATTCGAGTTTGCGTCCAAACATGAATACTTATGAACTATTATTGATTAATTAATAATTCAATAAACTGACGCATTAAGAAAAATCTCTCAATCGAAACCATATTGTTTTAATTTTGTTAAAGTAAGCACATGCAAGAAACCATGCTTACTAGACTCAATTAGAGTTCAAATGACATAAATCAATAATACTTAATATAAGATGACACTAAATTTGTCAAACTCTTCCATTATAAAAATATAAACAAGTAGGAGAAAAAAATAGCACATAACAGTAGACAGTGATACAAAGTGTTATCTAATTCCTTCAGCAACCATAGGTTAATAAATCTAAAATATATGCATAAAACAGTAAAGAGGAAATAGACATTTTGGTCTTTGAATGTGTAAGTCATTGTTACTATAGTCGTTGAATGTATCAACATTACGAAAGATGCCTCAACGTGTCTTTCATTAATCAATTTGGTAGTCGTATGTGTCTTTCAATGGTTAGTTTGGTCCTCGGATGTGTCTTTCGTTAGTCATTTTGGTTCATGAAATTGCTAACAGAAGACACTCAGGGATGTCTTTTTAATTTTGAAACAGTGATTTCCAAAATCATTTTTTATGCATTTTTAATTTTATAAAAATAAGGTTGCAAATATGTACATGAAAGTAGACATAAACAAACCTTAACACGATATATTTAATTTCTCAGATAGCTTCACCTAAATTTGAATTTCAACTACTTAACCATAGCCTCATCATGGACTTCTAGTATGCCCATTAATAAAACATCTTGAAGTCAAGCATATTCATGTAAATTTCCACAATTTTACTCAACCATACAAGAAATAATGCATGTGCTTATGCTATAAGCTGCAAAATTTCTTAATGGTTTAATTTAAGATATAGAAACTATTTTTAAATTTCAATTTTTAATAGGTTTTTTGACACATAAATGTAGTATTTGCTATATTTGCTTCACTTTTTTTTTTTGAGGGAGATATTTACTTCACTTATATATGTTAGTGCAATAACCTAAACGGTTTTTTTACTTCTTATAATTGAATAAGACCCATAGTTGTAACAAAAGAATAAAAAATAAACTCCATAGTTATTCATTTGAAATTATTTTATACTTTCCAACACCACTAATTAAGTCTTATCCCACTAAATTTGATCGGCTACATGTATCAAATTATTTTATACTTTTGTGAAGACTGTAAATAGTCTTAACAATGAATTCAAAAATTTAACTTTCAACGTTTGTTCTTCTAATATTTATCACTTTTATTTATTTATTTATTTGAAGAAATCACTTTTATTTATTTTGAAATTGTAGAATTCAAATTTTAAATTTGATGGAAAATTTGTTAAAAACAATTATCCTTGGTTTTTCCTTAAAAAATAAAAATAAAAAATTCCCTTCTTCATGCATGCAGGTAACCGAAGAAAAAAATATGCATTAATATTCATCAATTTGTAGTTTTAATATTAGAAAGAAAATTGTACCAAAAAAAAATATTAGAAAGAAAATCATACAAATTCAAAGTCACAACTTTTTATATTAATTAATAAGAACAATGTCAAATCCCGCGAGAATAATAACAACAAATCTTTTGCGAATTACAAATACCAAAATACCTCTAAAAAATATATCAAGAGAATAATACAAAAGTATCTCATCCTCGTCTACCACTTTACAACATTGTCACCACTAATGAATGTGTGATCAAGCAACCCCTCAGGCCTCAACCCCTTTATCATCCTCTTCATCCCTGCAAAATGTTTACGATTTAGAAGTGTCGTCGCCATTGACAGATTTTTTCGAGTGTCGTAGAAGTTCTTAAATTTAGTGACGGTGTTTTTCCACTCAACCTACGGAAACCATATCGTTTTATACTCCATTTGTTCATGTCTTACAGCTTCCATCATAGCAAACTTTGTCACGTTTATGATAATTTTGCTTGATGACGAAAATGGTTTTTTCTTTGATAAAAGAAAGTTTGGTTTGAAGAGCTTTATTTCCTTCATCAAGGATCAATGTTTTGTATCACTCTCGAAAAATTCTCCTTCTTGCAGATCAAGAGGAGTTTTTTATAGTTAGATTTTAAGATTAAACAAAAAAGGTATGTATTGTAATAAATAAATTAAAAAGAAGATACTAAACCAAACAAAAGAAAAAAGAAGTTCACCAGAAATGCAAAACAAAAAAGGTATGTGTTGTTATAAATAAATTATAAAAAAAAAAATACTAAACCAAACAAAAGAAAAAAGAAGTCCTCTCAAAAAAAAAAAAAGAAAGAAAGAAAAAAGAAGTTCACCAGAACCGCAAAAAGAAGCTAAATTGACTTTCATGGAATTCACGATTTTTTTTCCGCTCTTAACATAATATTCAGGCACACATTTAATAAAAGAAATTGTAAACTACAATATTAGATCTTTCTAAATAATTTGTCTAGGGCCACAAAATCCCTAAGAATCAATCACTACCCGAATCATAACAAACATCACAATAATGGTCAAATAAATATGATTCGTAAACATTATTAGAACAGTGGAAAACCATTTCGCAACAATCTTTTGTATTATTTCTTCGTATAAAACAATCGAAAATCTGAAACAACCACAATAAACTGATTCAATACACTAAACAAAGTTTGAGCGAAAAATAAGAGAGAAAGAGAAGTATGGGCGTAAGAATCAAGCACAACATAAATCATAACAAATATCACAATAACGGTATAAACAAATATGATTCATAAATATCTTCATCGGAACGGCAGGAAACCAATTCAAAACAATCTTTTGTAATATTTCTTTGTATGAAATATTTGAACATATAGTATTATACTCTAACATGTATATAGTTTAAAAATAATTTTAGTTACGTAAAATGCAAAATTGATTTTTTTTTTTATAATACATGATTTTATTTTCACAAATTAAAACAATAATTAACTTTATTTTCACAAATTAAAACAATAATTAAAAAAATCCAAAAACATTATAATTTTTCAAAAAGTTATGTAATATATAAATTAGAGTCGAAAAAAATATATTAGTCATGTAATAGGTAAATTTGATTGGCTTATTAGAGTTCAAAAAGAAAAATTAATTTACTGTATTGTTCTATTTAATAAGTAATTTTTTTATTATGTATGATTTTATCTTCGCAGATTAAAAAGATCATGAAAAAAATATAGTTACCTAATAATTTTTTTCGTATGTAATTGATCCTAAGTAGAGTACATTTGGTTTAAAATTTTGTTTTGTTTTTAAAATTGAGTTGAATTGGTTTAATAATTGCATAATAAAATTGAGGATCCCAACATGTACATCGATTGGTTTTATTGTCTAACTTTTTTATTTTATTACGTTAATTATAATAAGGAACGGAGAAAAATACTTTCATTTATTATTTTAATTATATATTTTCATTTATATACTAAGGAACGGAGGAAAATACTTATCCAATTTTCAACCCCGACAAGGTTGGAGGAGGTGGGACAAGTTTCTAGCAAGGAGTCGAAGGTGGTGAGGATAAACTCACCCTCGATTTGCCGGGTTGTCATGGCTTCATACCTACCTTCCCCCTCAAGTTATAACTGAAGCAATCATGCAACACTGCTGTTACATTGTTGCTCCTATTCCATGCATCTGCGCCTAATACAAGGTCCACAAAATGACACCCTTCTTTGATGTTTTTTCAACAAAAAAAAAGAAAAAAAAATCCTTCTTTGATGTAGTTCAAAATTTTAAATATTTTCATTTTTAAAAAAAAACTGTCGATGAAAGCCTTTGTGTATTGTGCACGATTAAAAGAGTCTAAGCAAACTAATATTTATATGTGCAAGTTACATAAAATGTAGTTGATCAAAATTATATGCTTTCCACATAAAAAAACTCTCATCCAAAACTAACTACTAAAAGAACAACCCGCATACTGATTTCACATCCAAAACTTTGAAAACGGCACTACGCAGACATTGTTTCTATCCTGATGTCAGATAGCAAGCATGAACCGACTGCCATGAGACATTGATGGCAATGCAAGAACTGTCAATAAAGTAGAGTACTCCAGTGAGGACGAAGAATAATCTTATCAAAACCAAATTTGAAACGGAAATCCGAAATTTAAAAGACATATTCATTACTATGGCAAATAATATAGTAAGGAAAGATTACGAAAGTTTGTTTGCAGGTATCATATCAGAAAACTAATTTTAAAACGTGTGTAAAGTGTATAAGAATAAAAATGAGTGAGACAAAAGTAAGAGTAAACGTATACCATATTAAAAAAAAAAAGTAGGTATTTCGGACTAGAGAAAAGATTCCTAGCATAGCTTGGAACCTCTTAAAACTAAAAGATGAAAGAAAATTAAGATTTAACATAAAACTCATTTTGATATCTTCTCAAAGCAACAAAGAGAGTCTGCAGGAAATATTAGGCATAATTATACCCGCATGATTGTTCAAAAAACAAATGCTACAAAAACTCAACCAATAGCCGCACAAAATTATGAAAAAAGAATAGCTCAAAAAGTTGGGAAATTTAGTACCACTGACAATGGACCTAATTTTACAATATCATATCTAATTCCCAAATATACAGCCTAGTTGTGGTAAATATTATGATACACAATAAAACTATAATTGGTAGAACTCGGTGGGTAATAGTTGCATTAAAATAACTAGCAGTCAAAATGGGAGTTAGCAAAGGCACATCAGAAACAATCAATCACCAGAGACAAAATTTGGATTTTCACGCTGTCCCAGCCAGATGCTTTTACACTGATCCTTCTTTATTAGTACTCAACTCTTCATCAGCCTCGTTACCATTAACAAGAACTGTACCGTCAGAAGAATCGGCATCAACTACAACTGCATCCTCTTGGCTTCCTTCCTCTCCATTTTGTTCTTCCTGCTCCTCAGTATAATCCTCTTCTCCATTTTGTTCTTCGTGCCCCTCTGCATAATCCTCTTCTCCATTTTGTTCAGTCAACTGCAACAAGAGGACATAAAAACAACATAAAGTAACAGTCTAGTACATACATTCACGATCAGTAGGTGTTGTAGATTGTTCCTTTCATTGCAGAAAACATTAATTTATGGGAACTTGCTGGAATCAGCATTGTGAGTATTGGAAACAGTAGAACATTTAAAGCTTTAGGCTCAGATTCATATGAAGTGATTTTGCTCTTGCATATTTAGATATGTACCAAGATAGTTAGTTGGTACTAGTATCTGTTTTCCTTGTAATAATAAAATAAATTTAATAATAATAATTTAGTATACCTCGTGATTAGAGTCCCCATTCTCAAGAGGCTGATCCCCTTCTTCGATCTGCATATTTCTGAAAGCATCAACAAGGGTGACATGTGATTTACCAGCATGGTTAACATACTCCTCTGCAGGATGGTAAACACCCCTATAATAAAAGAATGGAATTAGTAAGTCAAGAACATAATGGAAATGCATAGTACACAGACTATATAAGTTGCAAGATAATGTAAGAAAGTAAGCATTTCCCAACACACCTTGTTTCTGCAGCTTTGGATTCAACAGCAAGTGCAACTTGCCAATCATCAAACAAATTAGGATACTCCTCAGGATCAGCCAAAGATTCAGCAGCTTTTGGATTAACCTGAGGGTTTTACCACATAAATATAAGAATTTATTCACTAAACCCACACGCTGTCTGTTAATAAGAAGTTACCTTGCTGAGATCTTTTCTCCATATTGCCACTATCTCTGAGACCTTGCTTGGAAGATATGATCGAGCCATCAAGGCAGCCTCTGGAATCCGATTGCTGCCAAAAGCATAAGTCAGCTACATGTAATGACAATCTAATCAACCCCCACCCCCCCGCTTAAGTAATGTCATCAATGAAAAGAGTGCAATGGTAGAATTTTACCTTTCTACTAACAATTGAAGGCAGTCTTCAAGTTTACCCAACATAAATAAGCAAAGGTAAGCAACATTGTTCTTCCCTTGCTCTTTAGCAAGAGTTGCAAGTTTTGATATTCCTTCCGCATCTCCTATAGAAGAATATAGAAGCAACAATCCACTCAAATCCATTGCATGTTTTAAACACTCCTCCGCCATTTCAAACTGCAAGAACAGAATACAGTGAGCTGCAAAAAACAAACATCAAGTGCCTCAAAAATCATTACTTTTTATGACAAGAATAAATAAATATTCAACGCCTTAAGCATGCACTAGAGTAGAGTCGGCATCTACAACTCAAGATCTTCGGGAGTTTTGAAGGGGAGTTTAGTGTTTCCTAATGGGATTGAGTAAAATACTACTGTGCATTTTAGAAGTTCTATAGAAGCAATGGAAGGAAGCTACTCAACTCAACATTATTTGAAAGTCACAACGATGACTAAAAATGCGGTGTCTCCAGAACTATCCTTTTAATGACATGGTTGCAGGAAAAGAAGGGAACTTTTTTTTTTTATGACAGCAAAAGAAGGGAACTGGGGGTACCGCGAACAAACATTTTTATAAATAAAAAAAGCGGAGAGTAATTTTTTTTCGAACCATTCAAATTGGTATGAAAATGTGGGTGTACCTACTTGACCATTCCACGCTATCACTTAAAAGAGCTCCCAAACAATATGTTTTTGGTATTCTATCCAATCTTAGAAGCATCTGGTATCTATCATAATGGATGCATGGGAAGGGCCAAGAGCAGGGAGTGGTCCGACAACTCCAAAATTAGACGAGTAGAGTTATAGGTGGATGGTCCAGGTATGAGTATTTTGAATGCAACAAAATACATTAAGATATGAGAGTGCGGTGGGACTGGAACATTTCCACATGAGGGCAAAAGCTTTTGAATGGTGGTCTTCTAGGAAGCAAAGACAATCCAAATGAATCTTTTGGACTTATGAGAAGGATGTGTGTCAGCAATTCCAACCAGGAGTTTGGGATTGTCTACCAGATTAAGAAAATGTAGAGCAAGAAAAAAAAGACAGAGATAAAAAGGAAAAGAGCAAAGAAGAAGACCGCCCAGTGGTAGATATGGACATGAATATTTAGATATGTAACTCATAGATTTAAATAGATTTGGACATGGATATTTAGGAGCGTAGTTCAGTCAATTACTAACAGAAAACACCAAAAACATAGATTCGTTTGACAGGGGAGAAAAATACATTTCCAGTAGACATGGCTAATTCTCCCAACTGCTTCCATTTAGACTCGCTCTTCACTTCTATAGCAATTGCCTGCAAAAAGAGGATAAACATTACTCCCAACATAAACTGACAAATCAAACTCATTAAAACGAGAAATGAAGAAAATAAAATACCGAAGTTATGATATTTCACAAGTCAAGTAATATTGCCTTCCTGGGACAGAAGAACTCACCTTTGCAACCTCTAATCTTCCAAGCTGTATGGCTAGATCAAATCTGTACTCAGGATCAGTAGCTACTTCAAGAGCATCCTCTATCATGCCTCGTGATTCGAGGAAATGAGCCACGCTGCCATAAAAACAAATATTGCAGTGAGGATGGATACGACATTTGTGTTCCAAATTTTAAAACTGATGAACTAGTAATTAGTAACACTGTAATAGAAAAAAATTATAAACATACGACATGTAAAGAACATGCACTGCACTACATATCCCATACAAGATTATACATTAAATGATAAAAGCATGCCAAGCAATGATAAATAATATGGAAGCAGACTAGATAGAGTCCAGAACATATCAAAGTGAGCAAGAAGCAAAGTGTCACTAGTATGCAAACTAATAGCCTTTGCCAAAAAAATACAAACTAATAGCTTAGGATCATATAAATGAAAAAAGATTCTCTGTCAACCACATAAGATCCACTTTTATTTCTCAGCAGGTAGACAATTTCTTAGAATATGGGTTGGACCTGACTCAACCTTACAACACCGGCTTGTGAGGTGAGGACTGTCCAAGCTATATATAAACACTATATAGGCCCTATCTCTAGGCAATGTGGGACTAAATCCACCCATTCACACCCAGCACAATGAAGGTGTTGGAGGCTACAATGAAGGCTAGGGGCGGACAGCAATGAAAGCGGAATTTCCAACACACAACTTAACGCTTCGGACCCAATGAGCCTGAAGCGTGGAGGACGGGGGAAGCTCAACAGCAGATTTAGGATAGGCTCTAATACTATCTTGGAATTTGGGTCGGGCCTAACTCAACCTTAAAAAACTGGCTTGTGATGAAGGCAGAATTTCCAACACACCCCCTCACACTTTGGCCCCAATGAGCCTGAAGCGTGGAGGACAAGGGAAGCTCAACAACAGATTAGGATAGGCTCAAATACTATCTTAGAATTTGAGTTGGACCTAACTCAACCTTAAAAAAGGTTAGGGCTGCACAAGCTTTATACACTACATAGGCCATATCTCTAGGGAATGTTGGACTAAATCCACCAATTCACACCAACATAATGAAGGTGTTGGAGGTTGCAATGAAGGCAACTTAAATCCTGCAATTAGGTGGCTAGGGCGGACCAAAATGAAGGCGGAATTCCCAACACATTTTAATAGGAATAAGACTAGAACAACTCTAGCAGAAAGATAGAAAGGGCATGCAGTGCATGACAATTATCTTATATACACATTTTATTTTTCAGTAAGTATTTACATAATTTTAGTAAGTATAACACATTCAAGGAAAAGCATTTCTTAAAAACATATTAAAACATAGTTACATAATAATAAAAGGAAAGGTTATTATGCAACAAAGTACCCAAAAAAACTACTACCTGTTATGATGCTCTTTTGGAATTGATGGCAGAATTTCATTAGCCTTTTCCAAATCACCACGCATCACAAGAGTCTTGTACTCAATCAAGCTTAAAAGCAGTGTGTAGCCCACAACACTGAAGAACAATTGAGAAGAAAAAAAATAATCAACATTACTGCAAGAGATATTATGAATAATGCAAGCAGCTGCCCCACTTACTTGAATTCTTTGTCAATCAAATAAACCCTACTTTGGCTGGCAAGATATCCCAACAAGTACATTGGACGGTCCAAGTGAAACATTGTTGTTACCTTGTAATTCAATAAATATAGATATTTTAATTATTTGATAAAAGAAGAAATTCATTACGACAAAGAGGCAATAATTACAAAGGGTTCAATAAATAAATATGGAGTTGATTTGAAGCTAAAAGGAATGAGTTAATACCTCACCACCAACACAGTAATTAAGCCTCCAAGAAGAATTGGTGTAGATAAAACAATCCCCAACCCAGATCCCTGTCCTGACACGTTCACTCATTTCATGCAGGAGCTCGAAGGCATCTTCAACACCTTGCTCATCCACAGATCTCCCACTATCTAAGTATGATGAAACAACATCACGCTGCAACAGTAGAAATAACATGTTTACTGTGGTTCACTAAATATCCATTCAACCGAAAAGATAGGGAAAGCATAACGCCCTTAAGAAAAAGTGAAAAACTATAAGAAAATAAAGTCAATCAGAATACTCACGTTGTACTTTAGAATGTAGAATGATGCATCACTAGCAATCGCCACTAGATCACCGCTATCAGCCCAGTAGAGGTTCTGACCCAACAAAAAATTACAAAATTTACAAGGCATGAGATCAGGGGTAAAGGAAAAAAAATAGGAATCAGTTTGGTGGTAGAAAACGTTCTTTTTCATATTATTTTCAATTCTAATTACAAAAATGTCCCATCGTTTTCAAGTTTGAAGTTTTCAACGTTTTCTATTAAAAACAACGGAAACAACTATTAGTATTTTCACTCTTTAATGTACAAAGTTTAAAGATAGGATACAAAGTGCCATTTTTTTAATTAAACCAGAAAATAAAATAAAAAACAACAGTCCCTAGATGTCACTTCATGAAAGCACTTACTTTCACATTGACATCAATGCGCCTAATCAATCTGCATTCTGCCCAATCGTAAAAGCAGATGAAATCATTTGAGCACATCGCCAATACAGTGCCACCAAATATTCGTTCTGCTGAAAAGGTCGGTCGGATACTCTTCTTTTCCTGAAATACAAAAAAACATCTCAACTTCAATTATAACTTCCTAGAGAAGACTTGTTTCAGTAGGCAGACAGCTATGCAATAAGAGAAATTTATTTTGAGAGCCAAGCCAGGCTTTGAATTTTTTTTATGTATTTGTAAAAAACAAAAAAAAAGTTATTGACAGCATTGACATTCCCCAGTTGCTTGTTAGACAATTCTATTTAGGAAAATCAATTGCCAACCTAATTGTTTTTGTTTGGTCCTTTCCCTAAATAGTAAATCAATAGAAAGACCCATTTCGCTCGCACTTCGAAGAAATATTAAGGATTAGTTGGCTGTCGTCATTTTCAATCATAAAATGGGAGTATTTCAAAATGAAGTTCAAACCTGGAAAGTTTTGCCGAAAATTTTAATCTTTGAAGTAGTTTCCCTCACAGCATACTCTCCATCCGAAGACCAAACAATTTCCAGTGCTGAACCAAATGACCTATTTCTCCATGCCAAGGCAGTATATATAATATACTCACCATCCCCACAAACAACAACAAACCTTCCATTTGGATTGTGCCTTAAACTCTGAAAATAAAAAAGTAAATCACAAGTCAATATACATGAAGAAACAAATTAACAACGGTAATTGAAGCCAAAGAACTGATTAAACTTGTTTCTTCAAGTATGGATTGAAGACTTCAAGATGATAGTTCCATAATATAATGCACTTTTTCTTGTCATTAACTTTTGAATTCAAAACTCAAAACTTACATAATATACTTGTGTCAAGATTGTGTCACATTGAACCCTAACTAATCCGAGTTGGAGCTCGATGGACCTGTATTGGGGGATACTCTCCCAACACCTATTTTTTCCATCATCCCAGACCTTGATTAGGGAAAATCAAGCTCCTCACCACTTGGAGCAGTAAATGTTTGTGTTAGGAACCCAAGCATTGGATTCCAAAGAAACACCACTTTATTTAAGAAATGCGATAGAATAGGAGAGAATCTCTCCTCAAGGGTTTCCCCTTACAATAGAGAATACTCTATTTACAATTACAATGCCAATATTCAAAGATACCCCCAAACTTTTGTGCTCTCCTATTTATACACGTATTTCTCTACCTAACTGATTCTTCCGATTCTAACTCCTGACAGTTTGCACATTACATAATAAATCCTATCTTTATTTAAAACATACTCATTTATACCCAGATTATGTACTACAGATGAATGGTGAAGATCAATTGAATCCTATAAAACAATAACAGACTTTTTGCATACAGTATCAAAACGTTAAAATATATGGCCAGGTTTAATAAAAATGAAAAATAAATAAATAACTGACAAAATATATCAAAATGCCAGAATTGCTAAATAATGTAAATATGCTTGTTCCCAAAAATCTGTTAAGAGAATTGTACAATGTGAGCATAAACGACAGCAAAGTAAATAAGCAGTGCAAAATAGTAAGAAAAAGGATCTTCACTCACTTGTGGATAGAGATCACAGGTGCCCAACTCCTTAATAGCCAATGGTAACCTTTCTCCATCAGCAATCTGAAAAGCACAGTACTCGTCTTTGTCATTAATAAAAAATTAAGTTTTCATTTCTTCCTCGCATATTATACTGCCAAATAATGAGCCCATACCTCCGCATCTGCTCCTACACTCCTTATATTGACAGTTTGAATCTCGTTATGCTTAGCCCAAATGATCTTCCCACTGTTGTCCATGCTAGCTACGGGTTCTTCTCGACCAAGTTTGACCATTATAGTTCCTTCATCATACCCAATCACAACTCTACAAAAATAGATTTTTTGTAACATAGGTCATACTCATCAAGGATGATCAGAGATATGATAATTTTTTAAGATAAGAAAAAGTTATGGAGATTCTGCATCTGTGGAGCGATCAAAGCAAACAAGATCACATTAAGTATAAGAGAAATTTTCTATTCAGATAAAAATACTTCATTATAGAGGCAATACTTGACACTATTGTACCAGTCAAAATGATTCAAAGGCCTAAGTATGAGACTCAAATTACTTGCAGATATTTTTTTATGGAAGAAAAAAAAAAAAACTCACCGACGTGAACCCTTCAGGTACCCAATAGCCCAAACTCTTTCAAGACCATAGTTCAATGTGTTCTCAAGCCTGCAAGCAGATTAAACCACCAAGAAGTTTTTTTAAAAAATTGACAGGAATATATTATATACATAATCTCAATATAATTTTAGTAAAATCTTAAAAAGTAAACAAAATATAATATAATAATATACTAGAAAAATTAGAAAACAAAATCCAGTCTCTGCTAGACAAAATTTCAATGCTATGTCAATTCTCACGTGAATGTCAAAAGTCAACCTAATAGGTCATCATAAGATAGCTAAAGCAAGCAACAAGTAAAAACAAAAGACATGCAGGGATAAGGTCTCGTTCTAAGACC
>Ga0315914_1004527_pt1 | contig 20750 bp, 10 predicted proteins | sample MpolenodulesMG_FD_203920 | JGI IMG/M metagenome (GOLD analysis project Ga0315914, IMG submission 203920) | Medicago polymorpha root nodule microbial communities from Los Angeles, California, United States - elongated nodules | ecosystem: Host-associated > Plants > Roots > Nodule | place: USA... | reverse complement strand
TGTTGTAGTTATCATTTTTAGGGTTTATGTATAATTTGCACTCCAAGTGTTTGATGAAATGTTTGAATGAGTTTTTCATTGATTATTTTTAATTTCTTATTCTGTAGATTTGAAATAATGGTCGGGTGGATCGACGTTCATGCACAATTCAACGGCGGAGAACCTCAGGGGTTGAAGGTTCGGTGCCTTGGTGTAACGTTAAGAGGTCTCAAAAATGAACTGAATGAATTCTACCAAGGAGTCAACCCGAGAGACATAAGGAGGGTGGAATACGTTCGGTATAAACGTCCAACGCTAGACGAGGGGAGAGTATCATTCAGTTGGGTAGAATTAACGAACGACGAAAACGTGATGAGCATGTTTTGGGAGCACAGTATGTTCCAGTGGATCGATATGCGGGTAACGTTGCTGAGATCAACTGAAGATATTATCAACAGTTTGATTCCGCCAGAAGATCGTGATTAGGTTGAAAAATGCACCTTCCAACTACAACAATTGTCATCCTCTGAATGAGGTAATTCAAACTGGTTAAATGACAGTTCCCAATCATCCACCCGGAAGTGTTATTGTTTCATTCAAAAGATTAAATTCATGTTAGTTTGGTTTAAATGAATGTATTGAAGTGTCAAGGACTAGACCTCATTCTTTTGGCACTTGAATATCATGATTTAAACCAAACTAACAAGAATTTAATCTTTTGAATGAAACAATAAAACTTCCGGATGAATGTTTGATAGTTGTTGTTTAGCAAGTTTGAATTTATCCCATTCAAAGGTAAGATAATTGTTGTAGTTGGAAGGTGCATTTCCGAACGTAATGTAATATAATTATAGGACATATTTAGGAACTTTATATAATGTAATATAACTTTTATTTAAATTTATTTAATGCGCAACTTTATTCTAATTTTTTTAATACAATTCTTTATTCGAATTCACGCCGAGTTTAATTAGTTTTTATTCGAATTTATTTATTCAAAACCTACCTATGGCACCATTAGTGCATGCAAAAAAAAAAATCTGCCCACCATCTTAGCTTGAGTTAACCCACGCTGGCCCATGCTTGCCACATGCATTAACTCACGCTCGTGTTAAACCCAACGTGAGTTAACTCACGCCAGTTTGGCCGGTTTAAAAACTCAAGAAAACGTTTTTTGGACTTTGGTCAGTTGTTCAACCTTCATTTTAATGATTTTTTACACGTTTTTTGTACAGTTTTTTGACTGCATTTAGTGCATATAAAACCTATGCAACCATCCCCCCTATAAATACCCCCTTAAACCTTCATCATTTTCTCACATTCTCTCCTTCTTCTTCTCACTCTTTCACCTTTGTAGTTTTTGTTTTTTTTTTTTATAGCTTTTTTGGGGGCCAATTTAGGGGTAAAAAAGGGTCAAGGGAGGGTGTAAAATAGGCCAACCGACTTGGGGCAAAAAGAGGTCAACCTTGGGGTAAAAGTAAATCTCCTTCTTTTTACCCCAAAAACTTTTTACCGTGGATAAAAAGACTCTTTTTTGGGGTATAAAAAGAACCAGATTTAGATTTACCTCGAAGGGATGATGTCTTTTTGCCCCAAGAAGGATGGTCTCTTTTACCACCGCGACCTTGATCCTCTGTTACCCCTAAGTTGGTCTATTTTAACCTCAAAGAAGCATATTTATTTTATTTCAATAAAATGTATCAAATTATGTATTATGTAATTGTATCAAAAAATTAATAAAATGAGGTTTTGTATTACCATTTATATTATTAGCATTTATATTACTAGCATTTATATTATTTGTATTACCATTTAAATAAATTCGAAATAAATATTGCATATTTTGAAACATGAGTTAACTCACGCAGCAGTATTTGTAAATTAACACTAGCGTGAGTTAACTCACGTAGCGTGTTTTAACTCACGTAAAAAATACACTGGTGTGAGTTAACTCACGTATGGGCATTTTGGTCATTTCACTTGGGAATGAGCAAACATGTTTGGGGTAAAGAGCAACTCTCAAAATCATTTTTTTTTAAAGATTTGAAGCTCTTACACTTGAGTTCTTTATATTTAGAAAAAAATAGATTTTGAAAAAGCTACTTGAAATAGCTTTTCATTTTGAGGCTAAAAATGATTTTTTTAGCAAAACGGATTTTTTACAAATCTAATATAAACACTAAAAAAATAAATAAGTAATTTTTTTTAGATCAAAAAATAGATTTTTTTTCAAAAAAATCCAAAACAAAGGGGCCCTAGATTTCACCATAAATGTCGGTTAATAGCATTTAACGATGAACTATTTCGAGTTGGTTTTTAAATCGTTTTTTAACATTACATTTATCAAATATTTTATAAAATAAATCAGTGGAAATTTGTAACCTTTTCTAATTTGTTGTCCGTGGCTAAAGGCTCTGACATCTTGATCAACATATACTTGGTGACAGGGGCGGAGCCAGGATTTAAACATCGAAGGGACCAAGTTTAAAAGGTAAAAATAAATTCTCAACCATGGGGGGACCACTGTTCTACATTATACAATATTGACTATATCCTACATAAATATTACTAGTATAAAAAAAAATTGCAAAACGTGGGGGGGACCACGGCCACCCTTGGCCCCCATGGTCCCTCCGCCCCTGCTAGGTGAATTTTTACAAGATCTTGATTAATAACGTCAATAGTGCTATTAACAAAAAAGACGAATATTAATATGTCCATCCTTTCGTTTTTATGTTGCACTTAATTGTATATAGGATATTTTTTTACAAATAATTTTTAAATAAGTTTTTTTTAGCGTCAAATATTGTTATAATTGTTGTGGATTGTGTCTATATTGTTGTGGATTTTTTCTATAAAATAGTTTAAATTAGAGGTATAAATAAAAGAAAATTTTCAAAACAAAAAATTGTATTTCTTTATAGATAACAAAATGTTTTCACCTTGATTAAAATTCCTCCATGCTTTGTTAATGGGAACAGAATGCTGCCTCGCATCAAAGAGAGGATTAAGCGTGAGTAAAGCAGTCCTTAATGCTCTTCAAAAATCTGGTTAGGATAAACCAAAAGATCTCCGAATGATATTTTAAGGATAAATCCAATTAAGGATGGATCCAAATATGAAAGGATTTACAAAGTTGATGCGAATATTCATGTCGATGACAAAACTATCGAGGACATGGTATAAAAAAACATGTTTTTACTTGGTGAAGCCTTTCTATATCTTACTATGTATATGTATAGAGGATATTTGCGGATTTTTTCTTTCAATTTTATCCTTTATATAAATTATTTTATTTACAATTTAATATTTATTTAATTAATTAAAGGGTTAAATAAGTAAATGATCTTTCTAAATATATCAACATTGATTTTAATTCTTCTAAAATATTTATGTGGGTCCTGCTATCCGGTGCCCCCGGGCACTGGTTAAGCATACCATAAAAGGGAATTATTACCATAAAAGGAAACTGTTTTTAACTTTATTGTAAATTAATTACACAATTTCAATGCATTAACTACTATATAATTTCCTTTTTCATATCCTTAACCAGTGCCCCGGGAGCATTGGTTAGCATTTTCCTTTTTAGAATAGTAATCTTTAACTTTACATATATCATTCAATACATTCATTTTAAATGCTACTAAATATATCAAATATTTCTCTTTAATCCATCAACTAACATGTAATTGACAATCATATCAACGACATCAATCATAATTCTCCAATGCAAAATCGTGTTTTCATTTTAAAAGCCACAAAATATATCAAATATCTTTCCTTAATCTATCAACCAACACACAGTTGATGACCATATCAATGACATCAATCAGAAATCTCCTCTGCAAAATCGTGTTTTCATTTTAAAAGCCACAAAACATTTCAAATATTTATCTTTAATCCATCAACCAACACGCAGTTGATGACCATATCAACGACATCGATGAGAAATCTCTCTGCAAAATCATGTTTTCATCTTAAAAGCCACAAAATATATCAATCATCTCTCTTTAATCCATCAACCAACCTGCAATTGATAACCATATCAATGTCATCGATCAGAAACCTCCTATGCAAAATCGTGTTTTCATTTTAGAAGCCACAAAATATATCAAATATCTCTCTTTAATCCATCAACTGACACCTAGTTGATGACCATATCAACAACATCGATCAAAAATCTCCCATACAAAATCGTGCTAAATAGAACTGCAACGACATTCTAACAAATCGCATCGAAAAAATTGACTTGACTTTACGATTCGCTATGATAAAAGAGAATTTATTATTGATTAATTTTTTCCGTATGAAATACAACTCTATCACCACAACATTATACCTATATCATATCATTCACCCCAAAAACAAAAATCAAGAAAATCATTAGATATACATTTGAAAGAAGAAGAAAATAAAAACTTGGTAAAGGTCAGGTCAATTCAAAGTATTGAAATTTGAAGGCCCAGTCTAAAAACGGCGTCGTTGAACATTCACCGCCTGCAAGAAACTTTATTATCCCTTTTGTATCCTCATAACACAACAACCCCTCTCTCTCTCTCTCTCTCTCTCTCTCTCTCTCTCTCTACCAAACCCTAATCCTAATTTCCACCGATTCTCCACCGATCCTTCAATCCAATCTCACAGGTCAATTTTCCCCCAATTTCTTCTTCTTCTCTTCGTATGTATTATTATCATTATTTCGTTCTTTGATTTTCATCGATCTGATTTTGATTTACACCTTTCAAATTTTTCCTGAATATAATTTTATTTTATGAAATTCCTATGTTTAAGAGATTCTTAGGAGAATTTAATTTACGAATTATTAAGTTTAGTTTTTAGGGTTTATTTTCTGTTATTTCAATTACGTTTTTTATTTTAACAAATTGATGATTTTAGTTATTACGGTTAATGTGATGATTGGTGTATTTTGTGTAACGATAAGGGTGTTAAGCTTTTATTTTATTTCTGTTACTTAAAATTTGTTCTTTTGTTTTTAACTAAATTTTTTTTTTGTTGGTTTTGTGCAGTTAAGTTTAGTCAATGAATGTTTGATTGATGGATGATGATAGTAGAGATGGATAAAATGTCTGCTCCTTCGTCTCGGGAGCGTGCACAACGCCTTCTGGACAATGTAACGTTCTTTTGCTCTCATTTTGACTCATTGGTACCTACGTTGTAATTGTTGTGATCATCAAATTAGGGGTTGCATGTGGGAAGTTACACTTTGCATGATATGCTCTGGTTTTTGTTGTTGATTGATTTAGAATGGAATGAGTTTATTGGTCCGTTTTCTTCTTTTAGGGTATGTTTGGATGGAGGGTTTATGAGGGGAGGGTTTAATTTTCTCTTTTAATATACGGACACTGTAAAATGCTTTTTTTCCTAAAAATCAATTAAGTGTGTTTGAAGTATTATATGCTCATTTGTCATGTTATTTTTTTTAAAATATCAGATATATTTTAAAATATAGACTTAGCCCTCCAAATCCCCCTCCCAAACAGACCCTTAATTGGAAGATAACTCTATCTTTCATATGCATGTACGAAGTTCACTTTGGAAGATATACCATGTCGTTTTGTAGATTGTGATTTAGAGGAGCAGGTTTTTATGGATTGGTGTTTTCTTATTCTTCCTCTAATGGGGAAGATAATTAGCTTTTTGGTTTGTTTTGGAATTAGTGATAGACCTTGTTATCAATCCTTTATTGTATTGTTGCCGAAAACTGTAGTATATTTTGGTGTTTTGTTTACTTCGGACTTATTTGTCCCTTTTGCTGCCAGATTCACACTTGCTTGTATACACTTGTGGATTTCTTGAATGTTAATTGATTATAAAATGAAAACCTATAACTTCCTGTTCTCTGCTTTGGAAAACCCTGTAGAACATATAACTCTTGTTGTTTTTATGCTGTGGCCTACATGTTCTTCTAATTACTTCATAATATTTTTATGAATTTTTTTTAATTGTTTTTCTTACTAGGTCATTGAATTGGAGAAAAAGCGCCGTAAATCAGCTCAGACACAGGTCCCGTCAGATCCCAATATTTGGCCGCAGTTGCGTGAGAATTATGAAGCAATAATTCTTGAGGATTATGCTTTTTCTGAGAAGCACGGTATTGAGTTTGCTCTTTGGCAATTGCATTACAAACGGATTGAAGAGTTAAGGGCATATTTCAGTGCTGCTCTTACTTCTGCAAGCTCAAAATCATCTGAGGGTGGGAAAGGTTCTGCACGACCAGACCGGATAACTAAAATAAGGCTGCAGTTGAAGACTTTCCTTTCAGAAGCAACTGGATTTTACCATGATCTTATCATGAAAATCAAAGCTAAGTATGGGCTTCCTCTTGGTTACTTTGAGGACTCGGAGAATCGAATTGTGATGGAGAAAGATGGAAAGAAATCAGCTGAGATGAAGAAAAGTTTGATATCCTGTCATCGTTGTTTGATATACTTGGGTGATCTTGCTCGCTACAAAGGATTGTATGGAGAAGGTGACTCTAAAAAGCGTGAATTTACAGCAGCTTCTAGTTACTATATACAAGCTGCGTCTATTTGGCCTCCAAGTGGGAATCCCCACCATCAGGTTTTTGGCACTTTTTTTTGCATTTGTTGTGATTTATTTTGGCTGTCTCGCATCTCATATTTTGGGATGTAGTATATTACTATTATGGTGTTGAGCTTGCAACTATTACTATATGATTTTGATTTGATAAATTTATCATTTTCAGCTGGCTTTGTTGGCTTCATATTATGGTGATGAGCTTGCAACTATTTACCGATATTTTAGGAGTCTGGCTGTGGATAGTCCATTTACAACTGCTAGAGATAATTTAATAGTTGCATTTGAAAAGGTAATGCAACCATGAAGTTGTTTCTGAAACCTAATATTTTTATGTTCAAAAGTCTCCTAATTTTTGTTTCTTGTTCAAAAGTCTCCGCTGTTTGATATGTTGGTATCCTGTTCTTTTTTTTATTTGTTGTTCAACTGTGATATTTTTTGGCTTCCTTGCAAACTGATATACGACTATGACGTTTCAAGCTCTGTCATTTATACTACCAGTGTTTGATTTTCAAAGCTAAATGAATTAGAAGTTTGTAAGCTGTAAGTTTCGGACCGGCTTACAAGTTAATATAGCATTGATGTTTACATGTTTTTCAGACATGATTGTCGACTTTGTGTGTATATTATTAGTGATTCAAATCAATAATGTGAGAGACCGTGTGTAAGGGACAATCATGTAAGATAAATTTATAGTTCAAGAATTAGGAAGGGAACTAACTGGGTAATTACTAAATTTCTTAATAGCTATATGCCTATTTCTAAACAACCTAGCTGACTCAGGATGAGTCTGTTATAAGTTATAACAGACTTCAGTAACTGTCGTATGAGTAGTTCTGCTAAACAACATGTAGTTACATACGATTTTATTTAAAACTTCAATACCGCGCACCTTCTCAGGTGAAAAATATTGTTTCTTTGGTATGGCTCCTGTTACGGATGAGGAATTTTCCCTTGACTTTGATCGTCTATCTGTTGCTTTAATGTATGGTGTTGTCTTTTTTCCTGGTGATTGTTTTCCCTTGCGTATGATCTTTTTGGCGTTATGGTTTTATTTTCCTAATAATCTTTTTACAATACCATGATAGAATCGACAAAGTTACTCTCAGCTTTCTGGTGAAGTTAAAGCTGTTGCAGTCAAGGAATCGTCTGGGCAATTAGCTGGCAAAGGAAGAGGAAAAGTGGAAGCAAAACTTGTGACTAGGAGTAATGGTGTGCAGGCCTGTACTAAAAATGAAGGAGCATCCAATGTACAAGAGACTTACAAATCCTTCTGCACTCGCTTTGTCCGTCTAAATGGAATCTTGTTCACTCGTACAAGGTATATATTTCAGAAGCACGCACACTGTTTTTATGCATTACACCATTGAGGATGGATACATTCTGACTTATTTCCTTTCTTTATTTTTTATTTTTTCATGATGATAGTCTGGAGACTTTCACTGAAGTTCTCTCTCTTTTATGCACTGGCCTGCGTGAACTTCTGTCGTCAGGCCAAGGTGAAAAGCTGAATTTTGGTCAGGACACTCTTGAGAATGGTCTTGCCATTGTCAGAATTATTTCCATCATCGTCTTCACAGTTCATAATGTGAATAAGGAATCTGAAGGTCAAACATATGCAGAAATTGTACAGCGTGCTGTTCTACTTCAGAATGCATTCACTGCAGCTTTCGAACTGATGAGTATTATAATAGAGAGATGCAGCCAGTTGCAGGATCCTACTTGTAGTTATCTTTTACCAGGCATTTTGGTTTTTGTTGAGTGGTTGGCATGTTACCCTGATCATGCTGCTGGCAATGATGTGGATGAGAAACAAGCGGCCATTAGATCAAAATTTTGGAATCATTGTATTTCCTTCTTGAACAAGCTACTATCAGTTGGGTCTATGTCTATTGAAGGTGATGAAGAGGATACTTGTTTTAGTAACATGAGTAGGTATGAAGAAGGGGAAAATGATAACCGGCTTGCTTTGTGGGAGGACTTTGAGTTAAGAGGATTTGTTCCACTTCTCCCTGCACAAATGATCTTGGATTTTTCAAGGAAGCATTCCCTTGGAAGTGATAGTGAAAAAGAAAGAAAAGCGCGGGTCAAAAGGATTTTAGCTGCAGGAAAGGCTTTATCTAACATTGTTAAGGTTGATCAGAAAATGATATATTTTGACTCCAAGGGAAAGAAATTTATAATTGGTGTTGAGCCTCGTATCTCAGACGATTTTGTTCTTGCCTCTGCCATACCTGTCGAGGATGGGTTATTGAAAGAAAATACAGCAGACAACCCAAAGTTAGGGATTGTTCAGCCAGACCGCCACGAGCATGTGGAAGAAGAGGATGATGACGAGGTTATTGTTTTCAAACCTATAGTAGCCGAGAAGCGAACAGATATGGTAGTTTTATCGTCAGGGGAATCCCACAAAGGCTTAGAGCCTGTCCCAACAGCTTCAGGAGGGAATATAAAATTTAACGTCAATTCTGCTTTTAACCCTTCCAATGATGTAAACCATCAAACATTTTTGCCTGCTTCTGCTGGTTATATGGGGCCTCAATACTTGCAACCTGTTCACCAACATTCCTCAAGGTGGGTAGAGGAGGGAATGTCTCTGGCCAACAGTTTTGATGGTCTTGGATTCTTGGAGAATGGGCATGTAGTAAAACCTGAGCTCTCACTGCCTGAAGCTGTACCAATCATTAACCATGCCTCACTTACAGTTCCTATCCATCAATCTGTAAGTACTGGTGCTAATTCATTTTATGGTCTCTCAAAAGCTGAAGACTTCACGATACCTTTCAAAGTTGACACTGTTGCATCTTCCGGAGTCATTGCTGATAACTCTTATGTGAAGTCATCGTCAGTTTTGCAAGCTGGTTTGAAAAAATCTCCAGTCAGCCGTCCTTCTAGGCACCTCGGACCTCCCCCTGGTTTCAGTCATGTTTCTCCTAAGCTAGACATGGAATCTACTGTTTCAGATTCAATTAGTGGGAATCCCATTATGGACGATTACAGTTGGTTGGATGGATATCAGTTGCCTTCATCAACCAAAGCTTCAGGTCCAGATGGTCCTATGACTTACACCCAAACAAATACCCAGCAAATAAATAACAATATTTTGAGTGGGCCAGCTTGCTTTCCCTTCCCTGGAAAACAACTTCCATCTGCAATGCAGGGGGGTATGCAGAATGGTTGGCATACTTCTGAGCTATTAAAAGCACACCATCAACAGCAACTGCAGCCACCACAACCACTCACAAATGGAAATCAGCATTTTACTTCACTGCCTGAGCAATTTCAAGGACAGTCAATCTGGACAGGTCGTTACTTGGTGTGATGTCGGTTTAAGAATATTGACGGTATGTTTATAGTCTGGATTTGCTGCTGTTTATTTGCTGGTTACCTTTTTTTATTTTAATTTTTGGAATTACTAACAGTTATGTATTGGAGGTTCTTGAAGGATTCTTACAGATCCATTCAAACTCCAACTCAGCTTCTTGTCAGTGACTGTTACTGGAGTTTATTTGGCCTAGACTTGTTGCAGGAACTTGCTTCTCCAAAAGGTTGGTACCAAATTATTCTTAATACTGACGATATCTGTATAACAGCTTGAAATTTGTACCATCATTGACGTCAAAACATACCGACTTTCACTGAACTTTCAAATTCATGTCTTGTTTGTGTCTGATTTACTGTGGCTTCTGTTTTACCCCAGTGTTACGACTGCTGCTGTCAAATTTCTAAACTGTTGATTAATTGTTGTGTTTACTAGTGAATTTACCCGAGCATAATTTTCTTATGAATTATTGTAGTTTATACTGAGCTCTAAAGACTGAAGGAATGAAGATAAGAAAGCATCTTTACAGTTCGAAGTTCGTTAAGTAAATGCCTTTTCTGGTTGGGGACGGATAGTAGAAGGTGATACATAGAAGATTATCCAGTTTTCTTGGGGCTTTTTTCTTCTGGTATTGGTGGTATGCCTGTGGTTTGTTCGCTTATTGGAATTGTCATAACGGTGCACCTTTAATGTAAGAAATTTTACCATCAACTAGCTGCCAATGATACGTAGTGCTAGCACTTCTTCTTCCCCAAAGCTTCAAACTAGTTGGGGAGGTTGATACGTTTGAAGTGGTTGTCTGAAGTTGGATAATGGGATATGCTAATGACGTTGTGGAGCATGCTTATGCTCGAATAACTACTTTACTACATGTGTTTAGGGGTTTCAACTCCAACTATGGTTCTTATACTTTGTTTGCATGACAAGTGATATTGGTTCACTTTTCTTTTTTATTTAAAGTCAGGGATTTACTTGAACTTTATATATAAATAATACCTGTTGGATTGTTGGTCGTGAATATGTCTTTTCTGTCCTTGTGGATATGATGTATCTATCTATATAATAAGATTAAGTTGTCTCTTATCTTCACCTATGCAGCAATGTTTGATTGTTTATGTTAAAAAGTAGACCGGAGCTAGCAACCGTTGGTCTGGTACCCTAGTTCAATATCTCACAAGTAGTGAATTGAAATTTGCTTTTGATGTGAATATTTTGTTTGTAGGTAATATATGAAGTTTTTTCATGTCTACTTGAGTTTCAAGACTTTCTACTAGACTTTTTCAACTTCAATAAACAAGTAGACAAGAGTTGTTTGTTTTATGCGCTGTCTTGTACCTTTTGCTAGTGTCTTTAGTGTTTGCAATCTACCCAAGGACTTCTAAGTCACTTGGGATCTTCTAGATGTATTTTATCCTTTGCCTTTTTATGTGTCTGCTGTCTAGCATTCGCTGTTGAATACTGAATTTACTTGCTTTGAGTTGAAACTCGAAAGCTAATTCATAATGTCAAAGTCATTGACTTGAATCAGGGCTCTGACAAAAACATGTATTGACACTGTAGTTTAAGAGAATCTAATGTTTAGAATTAAAATAACCATTTTTTGAGAAGTTTAAGAGAATCTAAACTCAGTAGTTTCTAAATCCCTTTTTGCTTTTCCTCTGGTCATGATGTGGTGTTCGTTCTGTGGCAATTCAACAAGCTTGTTCATAGCTAGAACTTCTTGATCTTATATTATTCCAATACGTTTTATGCTTTGCTGTGTATTTGAATTAGTTTATGATTATGGTAAAATTAAGTTTGTCTTTTTTACAAGAATTTGAATTAACGACTCTAACTACATAGCATTGCATTTTGGTCCAGTAGGAAAAGAGAAGTTCTAGGCTCCACAATATTGTTGTCTATGTCTAAAATTATTTTTTGGGGAAATAAGGCTAGATGAATAAGTGTAAGATTAAGAAACCAGAAAGGGAGAGAATAAAGACTTTGCATTGCTGATTTCTTGATACTAAAAATGGCCAAACACAACCATTGTTATGACTCCAAATCCTAACTAAATGAGAAGAAAGATCATGTTATTAGTTAAGAAATTTGGAAACTTATCACTACAGATAGTTGAAGATACTAGAAAATATGAAACTGATTCCATGAGATAATTTAAAACCATATCAAGATACGAGATATTTTCTTATCATCTAATATCATGCGTGCTTGAAATGTTGCTTCATACATGATATGTTGTAATACACACGCATATATTGAAACGGCGAGTGTTAGTGACTTAGTGTAGGTAGAGTGGAAATCAAATCATCGACCACATTATCACTCCACTCCTTAAACCCCACCGAATGACGGAGCTTGAAAGATTTATTTGAGGTGGTCAACTTGCTAATGTGTATCAGTGGGTGTATTATTTTGCACCATTATTAAAGGCAACTTAAAAAATATGATTATAAAAGTAATTCATGAGACATGAAACTTCATAGTTTTAGACAACATAAACATAACACATAAAAACCATCATCACTTAAAAATTAGCGTATTCTCGAATGTAGGCAAAAAAATTTTTTCTCATAGTCTTGAATATAATTAAAAAAGTCTACTATAATTATTATATTTAATGTCACTGTTTCAAATTTATCTTTAAATAAAACTAGGGTTTTTCTATCCTATGCAACATTGCGTAGGATAAGGTGCAATAAATGTCTCACTATCTTCAACATAAACTATCATATTGATTATCCTTTTCTTGAAAAATGATAATTTTCTCTATCCTATTGATCATTCTATTTTTTTTATTAATTTTTTTTTTATAAATTCATACTAAAAAAAAGTCTACAATTATAGTATTAAATACATGAAAAAAATGCAAATGGAACGGCATTTGTAACCAAATAAAATGAAACTAAATGGAAAGAAATTATGAGCACAAAAGAAGAAAATTGTTACCTACACCCTCCGTTGTCAATTATAAACAAATTTAATTTTTTAGTTTCATTTAATTAATAATCTATGTGATCCATAATATGAACCACATACATCATTGATTGAATGAACTTAAAAACTCAAATTTGCTTATAATTGACAATGGATGGAGTATAAGATAAGATTTTAATTCCATGATAACTTCTTTTTGGAGTTCTATATTAACCCAGAAGAAGAAAATTGTTACATATACTTTCACACAATTTTTCATATGGAACCATGACCACTCTTTTTTGTCCACTTGCCATATCCTTGAAGAAAGAAAGAAAAATTAAAGCAGAAGAAGAAAATTGTGTTACAAATGCCGTTCCAAATGGATGAGTTTGGACACCTTATATAGAGAATCCTGTTCCAAATTTTTGTTGTTACAACCGTTTCATGGATAGTTTTTGTTTTTTTAAAAATGAATGGTTTGGTGTTGACTCTAAAGTCAAAAAAGTTTGGACTTAGCTTGTTAAGCTCATTTATATAACTTGTGAAAAATTGCTTTTAACTTGTGGAAAAGTGTTTTTGAGAAGAGGCAGCATCCAAGAACGATTGGTGGGGTGAAAATGTTACATATTTTATCATTGATTGCACTCTGACAGCAATCAGTTGGCAACAATATTTTAGAATAGGTTGTAAATGTCTTGTTGTACATGTTTTAATGCAAAATAATTAACTGGCAATTTTATTTTATTTTTAAAAAAAATCTATCTTCAGAGCTAGCACAAAAAGACCATTTGTATTTTTTTGCCAACCAATCTATTTTGACATAAATTTAGTGTTTGTGATTCTCATCTTAAAGCAATGGCATAGAGGCAGCACAAGGAGTTATAGTTTGTTATCTTTCCCTTAGCTTCTATTTAATGAATCCCAATTAGGTATGTTTGCAGTGGCCTCATTGACCATCTTTACAAGCCTCACCTGCAAATTTATCATTACAGAATCTTTTAATTGGCAACCAAAAAAAAAAAAGCAATAAGGGAAGTAACACAGCATAATTGACGCTTCAATCAAGTGTACTTTTTATGTTTCTGTAAAGACAACAATGTAATATCAGCTCATAACTCACCAAACACTTTAATAAAACCAAACTTTTCTGTTCACCTTGTACTAATGGCATAACATTAAATCCTAGTTCTTAGTAAGATAACTGATATGATATTATTTATTGTCAATTGTATCCATTTTGATACAAAATAACACGCACGAGCGTGCACACACATTGATACACACTGGCAAGTTGGCTACCTCACGTAAATTTTTCAACCCTCGTCACTGGATGGGGGAGTTAAGGGGTGGAGTGATAATAAGGCTGACGGTTTGATTTCCACTCCCTTCATAATACTAACTACACTAACATTCACCGTTTCGAAAAATATATATATTACTATAAACATATCATATGATATGAAGAAGCAATATTTCAAGCATGCATGATATTAGAAGATAAGAAAATATCTTGTAGCTTGGTATTGTTTAAATTATTTCATGGATTCAGTTTCATATTTTCTAGTATCTTAAATTATCTTGTGATTAGTTTCCACATTTCTTAATTATTAACATGAATTTTCTTCTCATTTAGTTAGGATTTCTAGTCATAACAATGGTGCTTTGCCATTTTTAGTATCAAGAAATCATCAATGCTAAGTCTTTATTCTTTCTCTTTCTAGTTTCTTCTTGATCTAATATACTATATAACTTCAACATGTCAAACCTATTCATCTGACCTTTCCCCTAAATTTTTTTTTTAGACATAGACAACAAATTGTAGGTGAAACTTAATAAGTCTTGTGCAATTCTGGAATGAAAAGACTTACCACACTTTCCGGAACTCCAGGAGGTGGTAATGAAAGGTTTTTGGGCGGAGGACCCATAAGATATGATCTCTTGTCAAAACGCCATTCTCCAATCTTTCCATATGTCAGTTTCCCCTGGATGAAGATGTGATAAAGAGTAAATTACTAGTTAACCGAACAAATAAACGTGCACGGCCGATATAGGTAAAAGGAATAAGGAAAAAGAAATGGACTCGCCTTCAAATTGTAGTCACATCCATATGTAAAATGTATGATAAACTTCTTCCCTACATCTAAGTCCCAAGGCGGCTGAAAAATTCCAACGATTCATACGATAAATTTTATTATGTAACAAAGGGAAGAAAAGGAAATGAAAATAGTAGAAGATATGAGGAATTCGAACCTGCAGCATAAAGTCTTTTCGAAGAATATGCTTTATACCATGCAACGCAGACGCTACAGCATAAGCATACCTTTACTCAACAGAGTTAAAGTAGTAGAAGGTTAGGTCTATCAGTACTGACCATTGTCGACGAGAAATTATAAATGAAAACAACATCAGTTGAGTGAGATAACTATCAAGAGATAAAGCCGTCATGTTTCAAACTTCTATGGTAATTCGCAATACTCACATTTCAAGCACCCATCCGAATGCTTTATCTGTCTCAGGATCGCCTTTCATTCTCAGTGAAATGTTCACCCATGTGGGAGCTATTTCCTCCAACAAATACTGATATACCGAAAAATCAAACCCTTAGAGGAAGAAACTATGTAGCTCACAAGAAACTCATATAATAACTATAACAGCAGCATTGAAAACTAACAACTACAGGGTCTAAGGATAACAAATAAAATTAAGATTTAAATATGTTTTCGGTCCCTCCAACTATACCACCCTTCTAATCCTCGCATATACACAACATTTTGTTTTTGGTCCTTAGTTTTTTTAGTCCCTGAAATAATTTTTTACGTTGGAATTTATTCTTGTAATTTGTAGAGAATTTGATTTTCGTCCCTCCAATTTGTGCTGCCTAAAGACTAAAATAAGTATTACACACATATTACAGAGACTAATTCCAACGTGAACAAATTTTATAAGGACTAAAATAAAACAACAAAGATTAAAAGCAAAAGTGGCATATTTGCAAGGATCAAAAGAAAATTACACGGACAAAAAGCAAAAATTTGTATATCTGAAAGGACCAAAAACATATTTAAACCTAAAATTAACCTTATGCAAGCTATTATAAATTGAAACTTCACCTTGTGGATGATTACAGGGGAATTGCCAATGGGATCAACATCAGTAACAGGACCGTTTTCCTTAGGATAGAATTTTCTCATGATTTTTTCATTTTCAGCTGGTTTTATGTAGAAGAATGGATACCCTGCTGGTTCATTTTCTGTAGCCAAATTAGGCAAAGGATTAACAAATATGTGGTCGGGTTCTGCCATCAGAATATATCTGCACCAATCATAAAATGCAACGCTTCTTAGATTTCATTATTGGAAAAAAACATATAACGCCTAGAAAATTAAGACACTTACTCTTCATCAATAACCGCTTTCTCCAGCCATTGAACAAAAGCCCATGGTCTATTTAGCACAATATAACCCTGAACCGAAAACAAAATCAATAAGAGCATGAACTGTGAGCAAATATATAGAAAGATCAAGAACAATGATATATACTCATGATGCAGTGGATCGGTGTTGTCAAATAGTGTGACTATAGCACTATAGCGTTACAGAATTTGAACAAATTGCTATTTGTTTTGTGATACGTTATTTAGAAAAAGTTTGTCAAATAGTGGCTCTACTGTAGTGTAGAGGAATTTGAACAAACAACTATTATCCGCGATGCTTAATTGACAACATCGCAATGGATACTTATCGACAAGTTTGGACATGTTAAGTCAAAACCTTCTCACAGGAAAGGTAAAATCCATCAGTATAGAAAGTGCAACCATTCATTGTTACACGAATCATACATACCGTCTTAGATGCATGCATTGAAAAAATTAATATGTTACGATCGTATTCTACTATGGACAAATCATACATACATGCTCAAATGATTACTGCAGATTATCATATTATGTTACTGCATTTTCAGTTTATGTTGTCTACACTACACAGTCAATGTATTGTATCAGATCTTAGGCAGTAGCAATAAATAAATACATAAATATAAAAGCAGGTGTGTCAATCACCATCAGCAATAGAAAGATCCATAACTTAAAGCAAGAGGACAAGTACTTTAAAACAAGATAATAATAAAACCACAACAAAAAAAAAAGTTAAAACAGAAAAATATAATTTGCTGAAGACAAAAAAAGGAAGCAAAAGTAACTTCAAGTTCAAAACCTCTTTTATTGTTATAAGACAGACTAAAAATATAAGATATTGAAAGGACTAAATGTTAAAACACCAACCAGTTCAAAATAACCAGTGATATGATAGTCAAAAACAGTAAGGTTCTGTTTGCGAGTTTGGAGGGAAGGGAGGACAGCGGGGGGGAACTAGAGAAATCTTCTACATTTTTTTAGTGTGTTTTCGTAGATAATGATAAACAAACGTTTATCATTAACATGCTTTTAATTTTGACAGTATTATAACAACATAGATTAGATTTGAAGAATTTATCAAAACTCTCCTTGAATACAATTTTTGAGGTCCCCCATTTTGAGGAGATTTTGTGTTATGAAACCCCTGTTCAATTTGGGGTTGGGGGATTATCCTTTCTTCCATTTCCCTTTCCTCCTTCCTTTTACCCAAAGCCCTCCCCTCCAAACTTGCAAACAGAGCCTAAGGATATTCAAATAAAACCATTAATGCAAACCAATCCTATTCCCCCCTTAGTCTCGCCTAATAACATTTCCATTACTCCAAGGAAGGTTTCTTCACCAGTATTAGAAAAAAATGAACTCTATTTATGATGACTATAACCATGGTTTTAAATTGCGGCCCACAACCACAATATAAAGGGTTTTGAAGTGTCCACAAAATAAAGATTTGCGGGATAACAACATCCACTATTTAAAGACATAATTATAACATTTGACAGGGTAACAATCATAAGCCCTGGATTACGAGGAAGTAGTCCAAATGGTACTTCTTTCTCTTCTTTGTTCCAATTCTATGTGAATCTTTCTATACAGCTGAATCAACAAAATATGTTCATTTCACACTTAAGTTACTATATTATATACATACCCTATTTTAACCAAACAACTATCTCATTCTTCTCTCCTACCATTGTCTCTTTCTCCAACTTATAAAATAATGAGTAGTTTTATTATGTATATCAGGATTTGTAAACTTGATATTAAATCAGGAATTCAACAAAATAACATGTTGAAAAGGCAGAAACGTAAAAGTGCATACCCTATCCAAACCCTCAGGAAGAGGATCAACAACAAAAGTAGGAATTTCATTCATCAACTGATCTCCCCTTCCTGAATGCAAAATCCGCGTGAACTTCCCCATACCCGATCCAGGCATATCCTTCGTCTTCTTATACCAATAATACATAATCCTACATTGCCATTGACTATAAGCAGCATCAGTTGCCGTCACAGCAACATGGTATTTCAAATTAGTATTCCTAATCTCCATCGCTTTTCCATCAAATGATCCCAAATCATTTCCCGCCTTATGTTCCATCATCATAAACACCAAATTATAAGTTGCAAAGGAAAATCCTAACACCATAAGCAGCATAAGTAGAGATTTTACCCTCCCCATATTTTTTCTTACAATCATTATAAAAAACCTTCACTCTTTCACTTTATCAATCTCGAATCAAACTATCAACCCTACCCAATTCTTCTCTATCCTTCAAAATCACAACTTTAGTTCATGCTAATAATCAATAGAAACAAAACAACTCTTTAGAAACAACCTTTAGTTTACATGTTGGTTAACTGAATTAACCAGACAAATCAAGCAACCATTTATTTTATTTTTCTAGTTCGTTAACGCAATTAACAAGACAAATCAAACAATCTTATATTTTAGTTATTTGTTCCACAAGAAATACCTGCAACAAAACAAAGAACAAAAACAGTTACATACACACATACATAATCAATGTGCTACAGAACACCCTAAAGCAGTAACAACACAAATCAATGGAATTGAAAGTTGAAACCAAACACATTAAAAATCACAACTTTATAAAAACCCAAAATTTGAAACTCAAATAAAAAAGCTAAAGCATGTTGAATTGCTGAATTAAGAGTCACTTACATGGATCTGATTTTGTGCATCAATTCAAGGTAGCCCAATGAGAAAGGTTGAAACTTTTGAGGAAAATAGAAAATGGGTACCAAGTGTTTGAAGAAATGAAAATATGAAAGGGTGAGAGAGAAAGAGAAATTTGTGGGGTTTTGAACAAAAAAAAAAGCAATGCAATGAACTACAAAAAAACAAGGAGGGTTGAAGTTTTGAAGAGTGTGGTGAGTGAGATCATGAAGCTGTCAGTGTAAAATTAAATTAAATTAATGATAAAGTAATGAAGTGATTAAAGTGAAATCGATATTTCATAATCAAAGGATGAGAGAGCTTATGTGAAGTGAAATGTCATTGTTTCATTATTTTTTTGCTAATATAAAGTTCAAGAAATACTTATTTGTTCCTCAAAAAGAAATACTTATTTGATCACAAATATAAATAAAAAATTGTTTAGACACGCATATAAATGAAAAATATTAAAAGAGAAAATAGTTGAACTATATGACTAATATCTTTTTCAATTATATTTCTTTATTTATATGAGTATGCCAAATATTTTTTATTGGTATTTGTGCTTAGTAAAGACTTTCTCTATGCAGTTGATATAAATTTATGATACTAACCATAAATAGTAGCTCTCAAAGTTCATCTAACGTTGATAAAAGTATGAGATTTTCATATCGACGATGAAAGTTAAATTTAAGATCATACAAGTTATTCAACTTCTTATCAACTAATTCATATTCATCGATTGTGTCATGGTCGTTACTAGTACATTACCTCTCCACTTAATTTTATATTTATATTTTTGAATATACATCTATTTGGTTCTCACAATTTTTCATCCACCTAATTTAATCTTGACAAAAAATAATAAATAAGCATTTGATTATTTTTAATTAGATACGATTTTGGGTATATTCTCTTCAAACTCAATCATAAATCAAAGTAACTATTCCAGTCAAAAAGAAATATCAAAGTAAGACACAAATTAAAAATATTGCATTACTTGTCAAAATAAATGCTTAATTTTATTCAATTTTCTTGATGTAATAAAAAATTGATTGTATTTCTTAAATTATCAATTCTTTTCAATTGATTTTCTATACAAGCTTTTTCTTGTACAGGTTTCATTTTTTTACTCAATGATTTTGATTATATTATTATTTGAGTCAAAGCTAATCATAATCAAAATACAATATCTATCTACATTGTAAGTGGCACTTTATGAGTTGGTATTTACTAATTTTTTTTAGAATTTATGTGACTCAAATTAACTATATTTTATTTCATAAAAAAAGAAAGAAAAGGAAGTGAAATGGATGACTGTGATGGGTGGGGTGGCATAGGGGTCAGCATCAAAAGGAATGAAGTAAAGTGTAGGAAAGGTTGGTCATTGAGATAGATTTGACGTAAATCCCGGTCATAAACACATTCCAATTTGTCTCCTTTGAATATTCAAAAAAAGCCACTTCAAAGTGATGCAATTGCTGTTCATGTGTGTAACCTGTCTTATTCATGTTCCTTTTGGCCCAATTCTAAAATAATAGGAAAGATTCTCATGTGATTTTATAATGGATTTTTTCAACTATTGAGTTGTTTAACTAAGGCGATGTTTGGTATAGGGTAGAGGTGTCAATAGAACCTCAAATTTCAACGTTCACTTAAAAAAGTCTCCATCAAGCTCACTAAATTAAAGCTCCTAATTCAACAAACTTATGAAAGTTTTACCCAACATCCCAACAATTATACTCTTACCCCTACTAACCATCAAAATACCAATTTTAACCCTTTGAAAAACCACAACCATTCACCCCATAATTTTTTTCAAAATTGAAAATAAGTTTTGTGAATTTTTTTTTAGGCATGAAACAAGAGATCAACATCACTTT
>Ga0315914_1004526_pt1 | contig 20761 bp, 11 predicted proteins | sample MpolenodulesMG_FD_203920 | JGI IMG/M metagenome (GOLD analysis project Ga0315914, IMG submission 203920) | Medicago polymorpha root nodule microbial communities from Los Angeles, California, United States - elongated nodules | ecosystem: Host-associated > Plants > Roots > Nodule | place: USA... | reverse complement strand
TCTTCTTCAGACTCGTTTCTTCAGACGCATTCTTCAGACGCAGTTCTTCAGACTCATTCTTCCAGATGCTCTAAGCTTCAAATAAAATTCCTTTGCTCTTGAACTTGTTCACTCGGAATCTTTATGAATAGTACTTTGATTATGGATCCTGTACACTTGAACAAATTGTTTAGCATATCCAATTGATTATTTTTAATACTTTGTTATTAATTTTGAGCTTAATGGCATATCGTGTTGGTTTTGTCATCTCTAGTTATGCGTCATCGTTCTCTAGTTTACGGGTTAGCGACGGTCAAACCGTGGCAAAACAACCGTACAAATATGAAAAATTTGATGTCAGTTTTTCGGTGCTTGGTAAATTCTTGAAAATTTGGCGCAGGTGAGTGGATGTGATTTTAAAAAGGGTTAAAATTAATATTTTTTTATGGTTTGTATGGATAGAGGTATAATTGTTAGGGTGTATAACTAAATGGGCAGTATAACCTTTTTTTTTGTTTATTTACTCATTTACTTTAGATTTGATGGGATATATGATTAAATGGAAGAGTAATTTTTTTTAGGTGTACACTAAAGATCAATTAAACTCAGATTAATTATTTATTTACTTTAAAATTATAAAAATGTTAGATATATCTCTTTTTATTAAGTTTACATTTTTAAATTAGATGATCATTTTTTAAAGTTAATATATATATCATTTTTGGTTTACCTTTCATGTTGATAGATTTCTTTTATAACAAGAGGAAAAAAAAAATTAGAAAAAAAAAACTAACCAACTAAACTAATGAAGGAAGTACCTCGAAGGCCTTCGATAGAAATTGGTTAAATCTATGATTGGAAATAGATTCTCAACTTCTTTTGTTAGCTTTCAAAAATAGCTCTTTTATTCCTTGCAGTTTTAGAAATAGATGGGAGAATGCTTTAGTCATAACTAGAAGTATGAACTTTCTAGTTTCTCATGTATATAGGGAGTGGGAATCAATGTGTAGATGATTTGGCTAAGATAGAATTAACTTCAAATGTCGTCTTATTTTGAACTTCTACTCTATTGGAAGTTAGAGCGAATTTCTCCTAGAATAAAATGGGTTTACCTTGTTATAGGTTTGTCAATTTTTGAGAGGGTCTTGGTTTGGTTTTCCTCTCTTTGTTTACCTCATTTCATTAATGAATTTTGGTGTAACGACATCTTAGTTGGTCACCTTTTTTGTGTAGAAAAAACGTAACAAGTTGAAGGTAGTCCCATTTAGGTTGACCTAGTGAGTTGGTTTGCGACATTGGAGTGTGCTCCTCTTTAAGGTCAATTTGATTCTCTCTTATGTCAATTTGGATGGGCTGATTTAACTTCTTCAGAAGAGAACAAAAAAATTGAAGCTGGTGAGGAGGACGAGACAACTCCCAAACACCAAAATTTTCATAGTGGACCAGATTCACCAACTTGTCAACACACTATTTGCCACACAAAAAATATATTTGATCGATCAGTCTCAATTAGCAAGATCAATTAAACGAAGAGAGCAAAGGAACAAAATGGAGATTATAAAAATGTCTCATAGTAATCATATTAATAATCACCAAAGAATCTATTTCGGCAAGAGCACTATGAATACATACACATTATGGACAAGGCGAAGGCCATGAACCAAACTCCAAATCTTTGTCAAAGTTAAGGTGTCTTAACTTAGATTACAAGTGAAACTAGGAATGAAGCGACCGTTTGAGTCCCTAATTACATAGATTTCTTAAATTTTTAACATTATCTCAAGTATATATTTGATGGGTTTTTCTAACCTATACAACATTGCATAAGATAAGGTGCAATAAATATCACACTATTTTCAACATAAAATTGTCATATTGATTATCATTTTCTTGAAAAGTGATAATTTTCTCTATCTTATTAATCATTCAATTTTTTATTTTTAACAAAAACAAAAATTATCCATGGAACGGCATGTGTAACAACATGAAATTGGAACAAGATTCTCTAAATAAGGTGGTCAAACTCATCCATTTGGAACGACATTTGTAACACAATCTTCTTCTTGTGCATTGATTTTTTCTTCTTCTTCAAGGATATGGCATGTGGACAAAAAAGTGGTCATTGTTCCATTTGAAAAATTGTGTGAAAGTACATGTAACAATTTTCTTCTTCTGCGTTAGTATAGAACTCCAAAAAGAAGTAATCATGAAATTAAAGTCTTATTTTCTTCTGCGTTAATTTATATAACAATTTTCTTCTTTTGTGCTCATATACTTTCTTTTCATTTAGAATCATTTTTTGGTTACGAATCTCCTTCTTGTGCATTGATTTTTTTCTTCTTCAAGGATATGGCAAGTTGACAAAAAAAGTGGTCATTGTTCCATCTGAAAAATTGTGTGAAAGTATATGTAACAATTTTCTTCTTCTGCGTTAGTATAGAACTCCAAAAAGAAGTAATCATGAAATTAAAGTCTTATTTTCTTCTGCGTTAATTTATATAACAATTTTCTTCTTTTGTGCTCGTATACTTTCTTTTCATTTAGAATCATTTTTTTGGTTACGAATCCGTTCCATTTGCATTTTTTCCATCCATTTAATACTATAAGTAAGCTATATTTTTGTAGTATGAAATTATAAAATAAAATAAAAAATAGAATGATTAATAGGATAGAGAAAATTATCATTTTTTAAGAAAGTAATCAATATAGTTTAGGTTGAAGATAGTGGATCATTTATTGCACCTTATCATAAGCAATGTTGCATGAGGTTGTAATTTCACAATCATCATTTCTATCATTTATCTTTTTCCTTTTTAGTTTTCTATAAGTTCTTTCTACTTGAAATAATTATATTCGAGACGGTCAATTAACATTTAAAATTCAAACCTTGATGAAGTGCGCAGAGGATAGATCCAAACAACTAAAACTAGGGTTTTAGGTTTTAAAATAGAGTTAAATAAAGGCATAGTTTTTTCAATTTAGTTATAAATATATTAATATTAGTATCTGATATCCCCTCAGCTCAATTGATCAAGATGAAGGTATCATTTCTTCCTTAATCCAAGCACGAACTATGTACTCAACAAACTTGGTTTTTAAATTTTATTTTATAAGATTTGTTCTAAAATTTTGTTATTTCAAAATGCATCACTATAAAATTTACTTTAGACTCATAAGCAATATTGAGTTGGTCCTGCGTGGAAGTCTGACCCTCTCTGTTGGCCATAGGTTCTCTCATCTATCTTTAATTATAACTTTCAGGATTGAAAAGTTCTCATTAACTTATATTATGAGCATAATAAAATTCTACATTCTATTGTAAGACATGCAGGCACATGCATGTGCTAGTTGCTTAAACACTACTATTTTTTGTTGCTCAAAGCTCTTTATTATATAACCAATAATAAATATTGAATAAATATGTATTCATATATTTAAGATTCTAGATCATATAAAGTTTTGTACTCTACATATATTGTCGTTTATGTAACATTCATTTCATAGTACAAGTATCCATATGAGCCATGGGCCTCACTAGTTCCTAGTCAATCATACTTCTCTCTCTAACTTCATGGCCCCCTCAGAACAAGCACATGGTATGTTGAATTTACAATTACTTGTTTTGGTCAAAAGGTTCCCAAAACCTTTTTCCACTGCCTCACCATCACCTCATGGAATAATTGTGAAGAACGTAATACTCAAACAAATGAAGATTCACAAATATTTTCTTATTTCTTCTTTCCAATTTTTTTTTTATTTTAATTTTGTGTCCATATCTATACAAGGAGATTGTTTTATTCATTCATTTCGCTAAAGATAAAGCATATACAACCGTACCCAAAAAAACAAAGCATATATAAGAATCTCCCAACCAACAAACAACTAGCCTGAGAAGATTTTTTTTGTCCATGATTTTGTTAAACAAATATTCATTTATATAAACGCAATAAATATTAACAATTTTGTTTTCATAACAATAATTAAATTTATAAAATAAGAAGAATATTCTCTTATTATCACAGCAAAATCAGGTCATCATCATTGGAGACAAAATCATTGGGGCACACAAATATTTTACCAAATTTTTTAATTTATATAGCTAATTGTTTTATGAATTTTATTTTTAATTGTAATAGTCTACTGTATAAATAATATTTAAAAACTAACGTGAATATATTAATTATTACTAAAAAATATATTTAAAATAAAATTTTAAATATTAAAATTTCTAAACATCTATCTTAAAACAATTATTTAATAAGCTAGATTTTTAGTAAATAAAATAGAAAGAGAAACTAAAAAAAATCGGGGACATAAACCTAACTCGATATCAAATATTAAAATAAATGAATTTAGTAATTTCTCTAAAAAAAAATGAAGACTATGTGATCTCTTTATCGACAACATCAAATGAAATATTTATATAAAAAAAGACTTAAATGCGCTATTAATCTCTCTATTTAAAAAATCTAAAATATATTCCCTTAATTTTTCAGAATTCATAAAGTTTTGCGCCACTTAAATATTTTTTTAAGTTTATTTTTTTTTTATGTATCAATTAAGTTGAATAAATGAATTGACAAATCGAATGATGGTGCCACAATGCATTATTGATTGATTCTTATGATTTAATTTCCAATATCATAAAATTAATTGTTTAAACAAATAAAACTTAATCTACAAAAATTTACAACACTAAAACATCATGTTATTCACAAAACACATGCATTACCACATTATCTAATGATTTGTTAGTTTGTTATCCAATATGACGATGAACAGAGAAAAAGTCCAAAATTTAATAATGGACAACATTTCTAAAATGTTAACATTTATGAATTGTATTTTTGGATTTAAAATAGAAAATTAAGATGTTTTTTCTGAATTTAACTAAATTAAGTAGAGATATTATATAATAAATATATGGGTTAGTGTTCGAATGATAGACACTACAATCATTATTTTAAAAATTGAATTTCTAAACAACTAAACTACTTAATAAAAAAAATAAAAGATCAAAGTTGACAAAAATTGGAGACATATTGGGAATTTAAGTAAAATAAAATCAACCAAACTTTTTTTTTGCGGGATCCAATAATTATCTTGAGACTTCTTTCTCGTGTGATAAAGGAGCTTGAAACTTGAAAGTATTTAGATATCTTTTTTGCGAGTGGTGAAAAGGCACCGCCGGCACGTGTTTGCCCCCACCTTAAGGCATGTAGAGTGTGGACTATGCAGTGTATGCCTAAAAGTATATGGCTTTATATGATTCAAAGTTTTTTTTTTTTTTTTACCTCTTATGGGTAGTCTTTTTAATATCTTTTCAATGATGTTCCCTAATCTGAATTACGGTGCTACTTGATCATTCATTAGCAAAAAAAGAGGTGGAATTCTACAATATCTTAAAAGCAAATCTATGCATGACATAAGAGTGAGACACTTGCAAGTTGTAGAATGTGTTCTACAATATTTCAGAGTCATTTTAGAGAGAAGACTCTTGTTTAAAAGAAGTGGAATTCTAACTATACTGACTTATACGGATGTTGATTATGCAGGTTCTGTAAGTGACATAAGATCTACTTCGTGCTATTGTACCTTCTTGTATGGTAACCTTGTTGCTTGGAGGAGTAATAAATAAAGTGTAGTTGCTCGATCAAGCGCTGAAGCTAATTTAGTGCTACGACACTAGGAATTTGCGAGCTATTGTGGATGAAACAAGTGTTAAAAGACTCAAAGATACAATGTGAAGGCCCTATCGAGTTGTTTTGCGACAATAAGTCGACCATTGATATCACTCGTAATCATGTGAGCATGACATGACAAATCATACTGAGATTTAACAACATTTCATAAAAGAAAAGTTGGTTAATAGATTAATAGCTCTAACCTACATTACTTCTGATTAACAGGTATGTTAATGAAAGGGTTACCACATAAGTAACGATTCAATCAAATTACTTACAAGTTTGTAATGATTGATAACTAGTTTGAGGGAGAGTGTCGTAAATATTAAAATTAGAATATAAATAGTATTTGCTACTATTTATAAACAAAAATCCATTAGGTTCAATGTCTCTTTATTTAAGCAAATTTTATCATCAATGTAATTATCACTTTTCACATATGATACAAATCTTTCTTTACGGTATCTAAATTTGTGAGAGACTAATTTATTCTTTATTTTTATTTTTGTGACAATGCCACATTATCATATAATTAGCACAATGAGTGTCACATAATTAACTTTAACAGTCCATGTAATTATTTAAGTGACTTTTCAATCATAAAAAAATAAGATAATCGAGTCTAAATAATTAAGAAGGAGATGCAATAACCTCTACACTCAATTTCAAAAGCAGAGTCACAGCAATACAAAGATATCTACAGATAGAATCTCTCTTTTGACAGTGAAAGAAAAAGAGAGAAAATGCAATTTCTGCATTCACCTTTTACTTTTAAGCTCTCATGTTTTTTCTTCCCCAGTCATCTTCTTTTCCATTTGACAGCGCATTTGCATGAGCTGTAAATAGTATTTTATATTTTTCATTTTAATGCAATACTTATTTTTTTTCTTCATTTGTGTTGATTCTGTTGACTTTGAAATTTGAACTTCCACTTTGTGTTCTTCACCCCATACCACATAATAATAACAATAAAAATAAAATCAAAACAAAAAAAATATTAATAATAATAATATAATGGAGGACAAAAACTTATATGATATCAACACTAGTCGAGTTGACGGATAACTAAATACGTAAGTATGTGGTCATGAGTTCGATCTTTAACCGATGCGTATGTGAAAAAAGAAAAATCAATCATTTAAATGGATCTTCATAATATTTCAAAAGATTAATCTCTGACTTCCGACTCCGCAATACCTACCAGAAAAGAAAAAAAAACTTTGAATTCTTCATAATAGCTGTTTAATAAGGACGTGTTTGCCATAAAGACTATAACCAAACTAGGAGTTTTGTTTGTCTATGCTGAAAAATGTGAGATTCACTTGCATTTGAGTTTGTCTATGTGATACCATTTTTTTTTTAGTCAGAGTAACAATGTCATTAGAATCTAGTTTCTCATTCTGACAAATTTCCAGTTTTTGAAAACCTATTTGTTTTTATTCATTTCATATCATATTTGTACTTTTTTTCTACCAAGTTCTATTTGGATTATACTGTACATGCTAAATTTAGAACTATACTGCAAAAAAAATTACACAACCAAAATAGTGCACAAGATTTTTAGTGAGATAATCTCATCCATTAATATATTTTTCCTCCTTCTTCCATTTTCAGAAACATCTCTATCTCTGAGTTTTTATCTGCAAAAAAGTTGGATAAAGAATAAAGAATTTTCTTTGATAAAAATTAACCCCCCAAGTTTTTATCCTTTGGTAAATTTTCCTCACAATAAAATTCTGAACTTTTTTCTACATTTCATGTGATGTTGTATTTGACAATCTGTTCATTAGGATGGGGACCATTTCACAAAACTCCAGAAACCAACTCATTTTGGTCACATAAATAATTATAAGATCTTATAGATAGATATTAGTTAATTCATATTTATTTCCTCCCTCTCATGCATCTCTAAAATATAATATAAAGTATATATAAACATGTCTACAAAATATTTATCTAGTATTCTTCTGAATCAAGAGTTTATTTAACCTTTGATTAATTTGTCTCTGCAGATAATGATTGGGGGTTGAAGCCTTGAGTGGTCCTTGTGTTTCATACCATCCCAACAACTCAAAACAACCTTCATCAAACAATTCAAAAAGCATCCTTAAATTAGCTTAAAAGCCAAAGTGATTTTCCTTTGGTATGCTATGAATTCAATGACATGTGATAATATTCATTCTCATCATTGAGGAGGAATTGAGTGAGAAGAAAATGGGTTCTGTTGGAGGTGAAGAGGCAATGGAAGAGGCTACAAAAAATCATGAAGAGAGAATTCAAGTTTCGGTTCGAATTCGTCCTCTAAATGATAAGGAAATTGCAAGAAATGATGTATCTGATTGGGAATGTATCAATGATACTACCATTATATACAGGAATAACATTTCTGCTTCTGAAAGATCTCTCTATCCAACAGCATATTCATTTGGTATGTTCACACTACATATTTGACTATATTTTTTTTCACCATAAGGTTGGAATTTAATAAATGTGTTTTTTACTATAATTTTGTTGAGATATCATATCATCATTCTGCTTTGGAGAAAATATTTAGGTTGTATGTTACAAATCTGGTGAAATACCGAGTGATTGTGTTCAAGTGATTAATGAGCTTCAGTTAATGATGAATTGTTAAAAGAACTCAAGTTCGAATCCGGACTGAAACAATCTTTGATTAGGCTTCACTTACTTTTCGCTCGAATTCCAAATTACTAGGGCCCACTTCCCTTTTGAACCGGATGGTTAAGATAAAAAAAATCCAGTTGTATGAATACATGAAGTTGAAGATTGTTTAATGTGGTGTGATAAATTTGATATCTGTTTCTGATTTGGTTATAGACAGAGTATTTAGATCAGATTGCTCCACAAGGCAGGTGTATGAAGAAGCAGCTAAGGAAGTTGCTCTTTCTGTTGTTAGTGGAATCAATTGTGAGTTTATTTTCTTTGATTTTCTTTCCTCTTTTATCAGAATTAGTTTCCATGGAACTTCCATGATAACATTTTTCTTTGATTCTCTAATCAATCAGCAAGCATTTTTGCATATGGACAAACAAGCAGTGGAAAAACTTACACCATGAGTGGTATAACTGATTGTACTGTAGCAGACATTTTTAACTACATGGAAAAGGTAAATGAAAAACACATATGCGTGCACGCGCAACATTGCATTGTGATTTGGATCCACACCCACATTGGAGCGGGGCAGCAAAAAAAATTATAATTATGATAAAAATTTGCTGCATTGTTCTACTATGGGAGAGGATCCAAGTCCTTGCGTTACTTGGACTTTCTAAAACCGTATTTTTTCATTTGGGATTCGCTTGTTTTATAGCACATGGAGAGAGAATTCATTTTGAAGTTTTCAGCAATTGAGATTTACAACGAATCTGTTAGGGATCTGCTTAGTGCAGATTATACTCCTCTTAGACTTCTTGATGATCCTGAGGTAAATAAATAACTTCCTCATCATTTTCCAAAGAGCTAGTAAATGTGCATGTACTTTTACTTATGGTTTGTGTTAATTTTATCAGAGAGGGACAGTTGTTGAGAAGCTTACTGAGGAAACTATTAGAGATTGGGACCATTTTACAGAACTCATTTCTTTCTGTGAAAGTAAGAAGTGTTGAATTATTTTTGCTTCATATACTTTGGTTGAACTTATTTCCTTGTTTTCTTTTTTGCTAATAAAATAGTTGTCGTTGGATTCGAAATTTCACAGCTCAAAGGCAGATAGGAGAGACATCACTGAATGAAGCAAGCTCTAGATCTCATCAGATTCTTAGACTGGTATGATATGTTGTTATTTTTGTTAAAGAACTTGGTGAATTTTTCTGGTACATCTTGTCTCACATTTGCTTAACAATGTGATCCTTCAGACAGTTGAAAGTTCAGCGCGTGAATTTCTTGGAAATGACAAGTGTAGCTCTCTTTCTGCTTCAGTGGTATGACTAATTTGCTTGATATATTTGAAGTATCAAGTTTATGTTAATGAACATCTATAGGAAATAAGGTGTTGATTATTTTGTGGTACAGAATTTTGTTGATCTAGCTGGAAGTGAAAGAGCATCCCAAACCAATTCAGCCGGGGTAAGGTTGAAAGAAGGTTGCCATATAAATCGTAGTTTACTAACTCTAGGAACTGTTATCCGCAAACTCAGGTTAGCTTATGAACATTATGTTTCAATATTTTTGATATGCCTAAATTCAAGCTAGTCGTAATTTGGGGTGAGAGGTGAATATTTCTTACACTTTTATCTAAAAGTAATGAATTTGGGTGCAGCAAGGGAAGAAATGGACATATTCCTTTCAGAGATTCAAAGCTAACGCGCATATTGCAATCATCATTAGGAGGCAATGCTAGAACTGCAATCATCTGCACCATGAGCCCTGCACGGAGCCATGTTGAACAAACCCGAAACACTCTTTTCTTTGCAAGTTGTGCTAAAGAAGTTGAAACTAATGCACAAGTCAATGTAGTGGTATCTGATAAAGCACTAGTCAAGCAATTACAAAAGGAGGTGGCTAAACTGGAAAGTGAATTGAGAAATTCAGGACCAGCACGCCCTAAGAGTTCTGATTCTACAGCATTATTGAGAGAGAAAGACCAAGAAATTGAGATGGTAATAATAAAGCTTTTGACGCAAAAACTCTTAATGTGTTTTTTTGTGGGTTGTAAATACAAAATCTTTATATGCAGTTAAAGAAAGAGGTGAAGGAGCTAACCTTGCAGCGCGACCTTGCGCAAGTTCAAATCAAGGACATGCTCCAAGAGGCTGGAAATAACATGTCTAGTTTAATAGGAGTGGTGAGTTATATTTGCATGCTATATAGCATTAAAATAGTAATCATGCATTTTTAATTTGATGTAATCTATTTTTCCTTCTAAATCTCCAGGAGAGTTTAGGTCCTCGGTATCCCAAATTACGCGTGACAAATAAATGGAACTTCGAAACTCGAAGAGAGGAACCAAATGTATTAAGTATTGACTGTGAAGAAAGTGTTAGGTCCTTTGATGCATCTCAATATTCAGATGGACATAGTATTAGTTCTGATGATAATTTGTTCCAACTCCCTGACCTTGAAAAGGATCTCATGGTTAGAAATTCTTCACCAAGGCTTACAATTACAAGCATTGATGCTGCACAGAGTGATTTGGATCAGAAGAACATTGAAGATCAAGATGAACAGGAGTATTGTAAAGAAGTTAGGTGCATTGAGTTAGAAGAGCCAATCACAAACCAACATACACACTCAAACTCAGAATATTTAAGATCAAATACATATAGTGATTCTAGTGCATCATCTCCTCGTGCAAAGACAGATTTGCCAGGACTGATTGTAGTTGATGATGTGAACAAAAACGATACGGATTTTTGTTCATCCGGTTTAAAGGAAGACAAAAGAATGAACCATTTGCGTGAATATTTTGCTCTTCCGACTCCCGAAAGTAGTACTCCTTGGCTGACAGAAAATAATAGAATTAGTTCTAGTTCTAGTTCTAGACCGTCGAGGTTGAGCTTGAACCGAAGTAGAAGTTGTAAAGCTAGTCTCATGAAGAATTTACCTTCTGATTGGTTTGAAGATGATGAAGAAATTCAGAATACACCTCCAGTAGGGAATGAAAAAGACTTTGCCGGAAGACCTGAGGGATTTCTGAAGAAGGTTCATACACTAAATTATAATGCAAATGCTGAGAGGAATTCTATGGAAAGTTCTGCTGCTGATGAAAGTGGGAACAATGGTCTTTTAACTCCAAAAAGAAAGGAAACAGAAAATCTTAAGAGATTGAATTTATTGGCTGACCATGAGGTAAGCTTGTGTTTTAAGTCTTCCTCGTTGTTTTGTTTTGTTTCCACTTTTTATTGGTTCATTTGAATAACTATTCTGTTAAGAGTTCAATGTAGGGGTGTGTTAACTGTTAAAGAGGCACTTGGGAACCTTACGAGCCGGTTTTGTAGGGTTGAGTTAGGCTCAACCCCAACACAAATTCTAAGATGGTCTTAGAGTCTATTGAAGATATGTTGGGCCAGCTGCTATTCTGCCCCTCAAGATGTCTAGTCTTCGGCACGAGGCAAATTTTAAGTTAGGCATCCCTTACCCATGCCGCTTATGTAGTGTTAAGCTAGGCTAAATGTAAATTTTTAAGATGATATCAAAGCTTATCAAAGATCTCATGGACCACCCGATATTGGACCAGTCAACTCACGCTCCAGAAGTCTAATCCTAAGCATGAGACAAATTTTAACTTAGGCCTCCCCCACTTTACAAGCCAATTTTGCAGGGTTGAGTTAGGCTCGACCCAATTTTTAACAACTTCATAACCATCCTTGTTATTGAGATCAGTAGCACAAAAATATACGTTGTATTGAAAATTCAGTCATTGATTTTTTGAGTTTGTTTTGCATGACAGGTTCCTGGGATAGGATTGGATGCCATTATGTCTGCAAAGAATGTAAAAGACATTGGTTTGGACCCAATGCAAGCTGATGGAGAAAGTCATTCAGAATGGCCTTTAAAATTTAAGAGGCTTCAAAGGGAGATTATTGAACTATGGGATGCTTGTAATGTTTCATTGGTTCATAGGACTTACTTTTTCCTTCTCTTCAAAGGGGATCCATTAGATTCTATTTATTTGGAGGTAGAGCACAGAAGGCTATCATATCTTAAGCAAACTTTTTCACAAGGCAATAAAACTCTACAAGATGGAAGAACCCTTACCCCTGAAACAAGGTAACATTTCAAATATAAAGGTTTTGTTAAATTACACAAGGGTTTGAATTAATATTACAAGGTCAAACTCTTACCCTTAACTAACTTCTCATGAACATACATTTCTGTAGTTAATTGATAGGTTCAGTTTATGTTGTTCAGCAATTATAACATGTCAATAGATTGTACTATACCACTAAATATACAATCTATGTATTGAATTTAACTAAAAAAAATGTAAATATAGCACACAAGGAAGCACCTAGCTAGGTTTGTACTAAATTATGTTTTGTCCTCAAATATTTTTTTTGTTGTTTAATAATGAAACTTATAAAGTACAATGTCTTTGACTTTAAAACAGCATGAGATATCTAAGAAGTGAGAGGCAGATGTTGTGCAAGCAAATGCAGAAAAAGCTATCAAAATATGATAGAGAGGACTTATACATGAAATGGGGCATTCACTTGAGCTCAAAACATAGGAGGTTACAGTTAGCACATCATCTATGGACTGACACAAACAACATTGATCACATTAGAGAGAGTGCAGCAGTTGTTGCCAAACTGGTTGGTCCGGTAGAGCCAGAACAAGCTCTTAAGGAAATGTTTGGGCTCAATTTTGCTCCAAGGTCCACAAGTAGGAAATCTTTTAGTTGGTCTTTCACAAACAGTATGAGGCAGATTTTGTGAGTTTGGAGTTTGAATTACTTTTAGGTAGTTTGTTATGACCATGTTATAATTCTTATATATTTTGTGTGTATGTTTCTAACTTTGATTTGTATTTATTGTAAATGTGTTATTGTAAGGTTATAAGTTTGTTCATATACTTTAGACGTGCGTGTGGTTTGCAAAACAGCAAGTACTGTATAAAACAGTACAAGAAAGAACAGCACAATACAAGGGAGAACAGCACATGACATTTTTTTATGGCATTGAATAGTTTTTTGTTTTATAGGATTTTTGGGGGACAAAATGCTATTTTGGTATTTTAGACAACCTGTACGTGGAACAAAAAGTTGTGTTGTGGTTTGGTGAGGAACAAAAATATCAGTTTTTGTCTTGTCTCTTGCCTCCAGTTTGTCCCGTACCTGAAACAGTTTTACAAATCACACACTGAACAACTGAAGTTGTTATGTCATGTTCTTCAATTTTTAGCAAATCAAACGCACCAGTATGGTTATATTATATAAGGTTGTTATTGTTACCTGGATTTTTTAAAAGCTATATATGATTATTTTAGTAAAGTATGTGTTATTGACTTCTTTTGTCATTCATTCTTTAGTGGTTAATATTAGGATTGGTATGAATAGAATCACCCTTTAATAAAGGTAAACGACACAAAAACAGTACCAAATAAAGAAAATTCGATCAAAATATGGCATTGGCATAGGCCAGAATATGTGGAATGCGAACTTTATCAGGCAGAGGGAATGTGTTTCGAAAAGATAAAGGTTGGGAAGAGAAGAGCATAATAGATTGCACTAGATTCTATTCTCTTCTAAAATTTGCGAATGTTGGGTGCATATTCTTCCAAATATTACATTTAAATATTTATTTGTTTCATATATTTTATTATTTTAGATTATTAAGGAATATTAAGCAATTTGTATTTATACTCTTATTTATTATCCCCTCCATTCTTATATTTCATAGTTTGATCATGTAACATACTAGAAATATATCCCAATCCATGTAATTAGCTCACACTTTTGTTATAAATTGTGTATAACTTTAAACAACACTTTAAGTCAAAAGAAGTATACTACAAGTTGAATGTGAGTATGTTTCTTTCATTATAATCATTACTCCTTCCACTTTAAATTAGTAGTTATTTAAAAAAGAAAAATCCAAATTATTTAACAATATCAATGAAACATTATGTTATAAACAACTTTTTGGTTGTTCATTAATAGAGGAAAAAATTTGGTCACTCAAAAAAATTAATAGAGGAAATAATATTTTAAAAGCAACTATAACCATACTAAAACTATTCTAACAAACTAATTTTTTCATTCATTTCTTTTGATGGTCAATACATTCACCAATTTCCTATTTATACAAACTAGAAATTGACATATTTCATAAAAAAAACTAAACAATGACTTATCACAAATGATCTCTTTAAATTATTCTAGAAAGCATGACTCGTCACCTAAATATCTAATACAATTTGAGTCTATTTTAATATATTAGGCTTATCTTGATTCATTACACATTATTTTTTTTATTTCCTATCATGCTAGAAATATATCAATGAAACATTATGTTATTTTTATCAAATAATAATTACATCAGTTTTCTTTTATAAAAACTTACTTGTTTTCGTTGCTTAATAAATGCACACGGGACACTCTTTAATTAGCATTCTTCATGGGTCTTGATAACCAGTGTCCCAAAGGTATTTGTTAAAGAATCCATGAATATAAATTTTGTCTTGAAAATAGAAATTGTTATTTTTTATCAAATAATAATTACATCAATTTTTTAATTGAAACTTATTTCTTTTAGTTGTTTAACAAATACACATGAAAACACTCTAACATTCTCCATTAGATTTTGAGCAAACAAACAATTGACATGAATACCACATCTTAACTCGAAACTTAGGTATATATGAGCCCTTTAACTTATATTGTATATAGGACTTTTAACTCACACTTGAAACACTAACAATCTCCTCAAGTATTAGCTATTCATTCATATGAGTATGTCACCCTCATTTTCATCTAGATACACATGCACCTCCAAAGATACTCCATTGACATAATTCTCGCCTGACTACGTACCATTGTGCAAAAGACTTTTGATAGAACAAACTGATCGAACTATCGATTATGATACTTTTGTTTGATCATGAGGAGAACTCAATGATCATCACATCGAACTTTCTAAAAACACAAAATGAGTTCGACAACACTTTTTTTTCTTTTGAACAAGTTCGACAACACATCTTGAATTTAAACCTTAAAGTATTAAATATATGAACGATCTCACTTGTATATCGATCGATGTTCATTTTTCTATTCCAATATACTTAACTCACTTTAAAAAAATAATTAAAAAATCTTCGAAAATTGGATAGTTTATTTGCTCTCGTAAAATATGATTACTGGTTTGTGTGACAAGCGTGCAACCGATTATTCCCCCACCCAGTCAAAAGAAATTGGACAATCCAATGGAGTACAGTACATGAGGGCCTGAGGAAAGGAGTTTCTCAGAAGTAAATTTTAAAAAATAAATAAAACATTTCATGATGTAACTCAAAAGATATTTCATTGTAACTTTATTAAAAAATTACGTAGATCAAATAATTATAGAGGACATATATATTTTAGTTCTGAAAATTATTAAAATAATAATAATAATTTAGTCTATCAAATATTTTGAAATAACAATTCAGTCATCCATCCCCCTCAAAAAAAAAAGAAAACAATTTATTCATTGTATTAGAAAACTTCACTCATGTTAATACTTCGAACAAAATATCCCTTTAGAATCACGTAAATTGCCTAGTGACTTCGCGTTCATTAAAACAGAAAAAGTGTATCCTAGATATATAAGAGAATAGGTATATGAAAATGTAATTTATGTTGATAGTTGAAAAGAAAAATTTACAAACTACAATTCATGTAACAAGTTTGTTCAAACAATTCCTCAAAAAAAAAAAAAAGTTTGTTCAAATAAGTCTTGTTTATTAGTTCCTATCTTGTTCATGGTGAGAGCTCTTTCCACCAACTCAGTGTAATGTTTGAGCCGCATATTTCAAATATGGACTTTGGAAGCCACTAAATTGACTAGGTGGATGGTCACGATTTTACAGTAGTTTTAAATTTTTCTTTTTTAAATATTTTTTGTTAACCCTCCAATTCTTAGGCGAGGCAGTCCTAATAATTTGGTGTTCAGTCAGAAATAAATTAAGTCTAACAAAAAAATATTTCATCTAAAAATTAAATTCAATTTTTTTTTTTAAATAACGATTTTAAGATTAAGACTATATTCGATGTTAATCAAACGAGCAAAATATGTGTGAGAACACACAACTCAAGTCCATCAAATATTTTTTTTTTGGTTAACTCCAGCAGATAAAGCAATCTTATTAAATTTCTTAAAAAAAAAAACTAGCAATCTTATTAAATGGTGACACACTATGAATTACTGAATAGGGAAATGTTAATTAATCAAATATAGAAATAATATATTGAAATGTGTGTATTGCATTTAATCTTTAATTTTTTAATGAATTGAATGCACAAAATATTATGAATATTTCTTTTTTTAGTTTCTTAACATGTGTCCTAAGAGTACAAGTTAACACTACCCTTAATGAATATTATAAATGAAATGGGTGAGTAGAGGGTATGGTATGGGTGAGACAATGTCTTTATTAGTTACCTGATCTAGACCTTGTGCCTTCTCTAATCAAATGAACTAAAACTGCTACCTATTCGCCATTCAATTGAATCACAAAGATAGACATATATATTAGGTAAAATTGAATGCCGATACTCACTAAACACAGTACTATCATAATGCATCTTTAAAGCTTTAAATTTAGGTATGTCCAAATTTCCATTTCTCACCCACTTCACACACACCATAGGGCACTGCTACTCAACTCAATTAAGCAAGCAGGCTTGTGAGGAATTACTTATTGCTAGATGGACCATTGTTCAATTACTGCATAATTATGAAACGAAGAATCATGTGTTTTATTGAAGAGATTTACTTTTCCCACCATATGCTCTTCTCCCGCTTCTTGCAAAAATTACTAAATTGTCCTCCGGAAAACAAAATTTGGACAATTAAATTTTGGTTCGGATTACATATTTTGGACGCATTCGAAGTATAAAAGGACGTTCACCCCCCATTTTTACAGTTTCACTTTTTACTTACTCTCTCTCTCTCCCTCTAATCCCAAAATCCGAACTGCAAAAATCCAACCAAAATCGGTGAAATCTTGCTCAAATGCACCGCATTTCAATCCTTGACAAACATCACATGGAAGGTTAGTTTGATTTCTGTATGCATGCAAGTAATTTGTTCTGTTTTTTTCCCCTCTGTACTAAATCAATCCGGAATTCGTTTTCCGAACTGGATTGTTGCAATCCGGAAAATAAATTTCGGAAACACCCAATATTGGTTTTGACCGTCTATTTTGTACTGTTTTGTGTTGATTGTGTTGTGTGCATGTTACAAAAGGTTCAACCTCTAATACTCGGCGCGTAAGGGAGGCAAATCATGCTTCCCGTAGGAGAGAGCGTCTCCAACGGCCGGAGGAGGAAGGTGTTGTTCCTCCGAGGCGTCGGGGTGCTAGAGGATGCCGTGCTGATGTCGAGCATCAGCCGGAGCAAGAGAATATGGTAGATGACGTGGACGTGCAGCAAATGGAGGAGCAGGAGCTTGAGGAGGAGCTTCAGGCTATGGACGAGGAAATGGAAGATGCCGAGTCACGGCGAAGGCGAAAGAAGAAGGAGAAGGTGGTGGACCCTAAGCCACTTGATGACTATCTCGGTGGCCCACACGACACTGACTTGTTGTGGAGGTACCATGTGCACGTGGCAAGGAAGGCAGCTGATGGCAAGGTATTTAATTTGTGTGAAAATGATGTTGATAGTTGTGAAACTGCCTGTTTATGTACTGTTAAATCTGTTTGTGAAGCCATAAGTGTAAACTAATGTTTAGGTATTGTTTTTAATTATTTGCAGTGGCGTGGCAATTTAAAATGCATCAGCAACGGAAAGAAGATGGAAGTGATGCATGATGAAGAAACCAAACCTATCATGGTTGCACGGTGGTGGAAAGACAAATTGCAGGACACGGACCTTTCTTGGCATCAGGATACCAGCTACAACATGATTGACCACAGTCTGATTTGTGCCTTTGTGGAGAGGTGGCACGAGGAGACTTCTAACTTCCACCTTCCGTTTGGGGAGATGACGGTCACACTTGATGATGTGGCCTGCTTGCTGCGTCTCCCCATTGACGGCATGCTTCTGTCCCACGGGTTCATATCATGGGACGAGGCAGTGGAAATGATGGAGACATACTTGGGGTCTGATCCGGGTGATGCCCTTATTGAGGTCGAAAAGACCAAAGGTGCACATTGTTGATTTAGCTACTTGCAGAGGATTTTCAAGGAGCGTTTGAAGGAGCAATTGGCGTTGGAGATTGAGCATGGTGGTGTGGCTGAGGAGGTGCAGAGGTTGTGAGATCAGGTTGTCCGCATATATTTGCTCTACTTGGTGGGGATAACGCTCTTCACTGACAAGAGCCAGAATAATGTGGATGTTGTCTACCTGAGGTACTTTAGAGACCTTGATCTTGTTGCTGGATTTTCATGGGGAGCTGCGGCACTAGCTCACTTGTATAGGGAGCTAAACAATGTTGCACGTTGGAACTGCAGTCAGGTGGCAGGATACCTGACTTTATTGCAGGTATTAATTAAAAACTATGTTTTTTTTAAATGTAAGTGTGTATGGTTTGTATATTTATATGCGGTTGTCTTTTGTGCAGGCTTGGGTGTATCAGCACTTCCCAGGTATGGGAAGCAAGGATGCCTTGGCAAGATATCGGGAGAATCAGTATCAACGCGCGATGCTTTTTATACCACTGTCTAGTTTAGGCACACCAGACAACTGCAGAAACCATCTGGATGTGATGAATTTGACGAGGGTTGTCATGGCCCCATATGGAGACCACCGTCAGGCACGTCCGTTTGATCGGGTCAGCCTTTACTCTGGATGGCTGAGATACGGAGACCGCATGGTGAAATATCTGCCGGAGAGGGTGCTTCGTCAGTTTGGGAGGGTTCATACCATCCCGATACATCCTGTTCAGAGTGCACCTCCTGATCTTATTTTGGATGATTTTTAGTTATGTAACATTTGGATAATTTTAATTTTTAAGTGTAATTAATGTTTGAATGTTTGCAAATTATTTTGTGTTGTTCATTGTTATGTTATAAATGTAATTATGTGATTGAACATATGGTCAAAGGCCAAAACTGTCGGCTAAATGCGCCAAAACAGAGGCTGAGCCAAAACAGATGGCTTCTGCCTCTGTGCTGATGTAGTTCAGATTATATAATCCAGACGGTTTTGCAAATTTCAATCCGGAAACATCATTTCTCACCCCGTTTGTTGACTTTCAACGGGGTGATTTACACATTTCGGATTATATAATCCGGAAATTGTATAAAATATTCGGATTATGTAATACGAATACATCTATTCATAACTGGCATCATCATCCATCAAGGTGGATGAAGTGCCAAAATCCACGAATAAGTTCGGAATTAATATTCCAGAAGGAGTTCAAATTATATAATCTGGACCAGAGATATTTTTAAAAGAAAAAAAAAAAATGCGCGAGGAAAGACATAGGGTGGAAAAAGTAACACTCATTATTGAATGGAACGAAAAATCATGTTGTTAAAGTGAAACCCTTTTTTAGTTGGCATTCTAGCTGCTCTCTGCACTACATTGATGGAACATACAATGATACAAATAATGACCAATATTTTACTAAAAAATAAATTGGATGGTTAGACCTATTGAAACATGAGTCAGTGCTTTGTACAAATTAATTTATTTGAGCAAGTTAATTGAAATTCCATCCCAATTCCAACAGTTTAAAATAATTAAGGGAAATGTTAACTTGTGTTCTTAAGACACAAGTTTAGAAGTCAAATGTAGAAACTTAATATTGGAAATTGTGCATTCAATGTTTTAAAAGTTTAAAACTTAATTTTTCAATACAAAACTTATGTTTTAATTCCTTTTTTAAATCATTAACTTGTGTCCTTAAGATACAAGTTACCATGACTCAATAATTAATCAACATAAGTATAACTGAGTTGATATCTTCAATGTATTATAGTATGTAAGGGACGGAGTTTGAACCATAAACACCTCCACTTATTTACCTTACAAATGAATTGTCGTCATTAAAGTAGTTGACCAACAAAAATAAACTAGAGGTCTCACCAAATGGATTTTTAATTTGGCTCCCTACTTTCCACAGATATTGATTAGTATCAATGTGTATTTTGATTTATGTATGAATATTGTTAATTTATCATTCATGTATTGTACAATTTTTATTTTTTTTATCGTTCACGTATATGTGTTTAATTTTGACTTCTTTATTATACTATAAGATAAAGAGTCTGAGTAGTGCTAGCAACACTCCCTCCAACACTCACTATTTAATTGGCTTAAATCATGATGGGTTTCACACTTTGGAAATGAGTTCCACTTAAAATGGTGGGTCATACATTGGTTTTATCCAATAAGAGAATGAGTGTTGAAGAGAGTGTTGAAAAGTGAGTGTCCCTAGCATTCATCATAAAACAAATTATAATTATAATAAAATATAGTTGAATATATATAT
>Ga0315914_1004521_pt1 | contig 20777 bp, 10 predicted proteins | sample MpolenodulesMG_FD_203920 | JGI IMG/M metagenome (GOLD analysis project Ga0315914, IMG submission 203920) | Medicago polymorpha root nodule microbial communities from Los Angeles, California, United States - elongated nodules | ecosystem: Host-associated > Plants > Roots > Nodule | place: USA... | reverse complement strand
TTACGGTGGAACCGGTAAAACTTTTATGTGGAGAACTTTGGCAGCTTCAATACGTAGTCAATGCCAAATTGTTCTAACAGTTGCCACAAGTGGCATTGCGTCTTTATTGTTACCAGGAGGAAGAACAGCTCATTCAAAATTCAAGATACCTGTCCCTACATTTGAAAATTCCACCTGCAATATTGAAGGAAAAAGTGAGCTTGCACAACTTTTAAAGTATACAAAATTAATCATATGGGACGAGGCACCAATGGCTCATAGGTTTTGCTTTGAAGCTTTGGATAGAACACTAAAAGACATCCTATCCACAAACAAAATTTTTGGTGGAAAGGTGATAGTATTTGGTGGAGACTTTCGTCAAATATTACCCGTAGTTCCTGGAGGCAATCGTTCGGATATTGTGCATGCAACGATCAATTCATCATATATTTGGGATTCATGTGAAGTTCTTACACTAACCAAAAATATGCGTCTGCAGCAGGGAGGTATGAATTCTAATTCTGAGGAATTGAGAGATTTTTCCGATTGGTTGTTAAAGGTTGGTGAAGGAAGGTTGTCAGAACCAAACGATGGCAATGCTGAGATAGATATACCAGAAAACTTTTTGATTCAAAGTTATGGAAATCCCATTCAAGCTATATTTGAAAGTACATATCCTCATTTCTTTGAAGATTACAACAACCCTGAATATCTTCAATCTAGAGCAATTCTGGCATCCACGATTGAGATTGTCGATCAAATAAATGAATATATCCTTTCATTGATTCCAGGTAAATAAATATGCACATTAGTGTTAATCCAATTGATTTTTGTCTATTATATATTGCATTTATATTGTTTTAATTATACACAATTACTTATAATAGGTGAGGAAAAGGAATATTTAAGTTCAGATTCTATCGACAAATCTGAAATCAATGCTGAGTGTGAATCATTTGATATCCTGACTCCTGAATTTTTAAGTTCACTAAAAACCTCAGGGCTTCCAAACCATAGAATTAAACTCAAAGTTGGAACACCTATTATGCTCATCAGAAACATAGACCAATCTGAAGGACTTTGTAATGGTACTAGACTTATCGTTACAAGAATGGCACCACATGTTATTGAAGCAAAAATAATCTCAGGTAAAAATATTGGCAATATGACATACATTCCAAGAATGGACATGTCTCCTTCCCAATCACCTTGGCCCTTTAAGCTTAACAGAAGGCAATTTCCAATAATTCTTTCTTATGCTATGACTATCAATAAATCACAAGGGCAATCTCTAGACAGTGTTGGTTTGTATCTCCCAAGGGAGGTGTTTAGTCATGGGCAATTGTATGTTGCTATGTCAAGGGTCAAGAGCAAAGCAGGATTAAAGATACTAATTCATGATTCTGAAAACATCACTCTCTCAACTACAATGAACGTTGTTTACAAAGAAGTATTTGAAAATGTTTGAGGTAAAAACTAATACAATGTCATATGTAACTGAATAATTATTAAACTCATTAAATGTAAAAAAATCTTATTAACTATAAATAACACTTGCTCAATGATGTAGGTACCAATTGTTCAAGAAAACATCTTATGGGAACAAGATCCAAGTTAAAGTCAATTATGTCATGGATTAGAGTTAACTTGGACATTGTTGCTGCTTTTTGGTTATTTTGAGTAATGTATTTCTGCAAAATTGTCATGTTAATGTACTCGGTATTACAAATCTTATATATGACAATGATTTTTCTACTAATGTATGAACTATGAAATGTTTTAATTAATGTTCATCGAAATGTTTTATTTCTACCTATTCATTTTCCTAAGCTTCATTATAAATTGGATTTCACCTCCTAATAAATGGGCTTTCAATTTCGGCCCATTATTATTTAGGCAATTTTCTAATGTTATGTTTTTATTTAGTACTTAGTCCTTTTTCTTATTCCGCGGCTTCGCCGCGCTGTACCGCGCGGCGAAGCCGCGCTACCCGTGCTATAGCACGGGTAGAAACACTAGTTTGAAACTTAAAGTACTAGTTTGGAAATTCTGTCAAACTAAAAGGATCAAAAGTGGTATTTGACCTTGTTTTAATGAAATTTATTTAAGGGTATAAATGGAAGTGAAAAAGTCAGCCCAAAATAATGTATTTCCTTTATACTAGAGATTTGACGGAACTCCATGCCTATTTGTCTCTTTTTTTTTCGGTCAAGTCGTTCTCATCTTCCTATAATATAGATAATAGATTATTTTTATTTAGGAAATTATATAGATGATAGATAAATAAATCTTGATTGGGCTATAGCTTTTAAAAAATAAATATGTATATGGCTTTTCTCCATGCAAAATCTGATGAACGATAAATATATATTTTTTTTAAACAAATGAACGATAACTAGATGAAATGTTATGTCTTATTCTTCAAAACCATTGAGAAAATTAATGAAAATCCTTTTATCGTGGAAGTAATCATTGAACAAATTAAATTAGGTCAAACCTATTATATAAAGTGGGAGTTCATTGTTTAAACTTGCTAATGGTTAATGCTTATTCTATTTATCCACTACTAAGAGTCTGTGAACCAAATTTACTTCCTTGATTACTAGAAGTATACGTCAACCTGTGAATCTATATATTCTTGCTTATTCACGTATACAACATGTCGTTTATATCGACGTTTGTGCTTGTTGGTGAGATTTTGTTTGCACTTATGTATGCACTGATCTTATTATATGTATGTATACTATTTTCCGATCATTTATGTCTAAGGTGTTTTGGATTTCATTTGCATCGATTAGACCTAATGTACGGAGACTGTTTGGAATATAGAAGAAGAAGAAGAAGAAGAAGAAGAAGAAGAAGAAGAGAATTCCAATCTTCAATTCCAAGTGTGCAGGCTAGCATGGAACATCATAGCCGAGAGGTACGAGTCGATATGCCTTTAGATACAAGAGCGGATATTGCTAGGTGGGCGATAAGAGCGTTGCCGCCGGTTAAAACCTTTAATGGCGAGCAAGCTAGCGATTGTCCTATTTGCAAGGAAGAATATAAGAAAGGGGAGTTGATTCAACCTTTTACTCGGTGTGCTCATGAACTTCATTCATCATGCCTCAATACTTGGTTATTTGGGGGAAAATCAACTTGTCCTGTTTGCCGTCAATATTTGGTAAGAGTTTAGTAGTGGTAGGTTGACGGTCCTAAACAATTCTGTACAAGCAACCACAAAAAAACATTAATTCAATAATTGATGAAAATTAGGGGGTGTGTTGATGAAAATACCCTTGGCTTAAAACCTCTGTCTTCCTTCTCTGTTCTCACCCACCATTACCATCACCACCACGCCACAACAACAACCACCACATCATCCACCTTCCTTCTCTTCCACCACGACCACCAACTGCACCATGGGAACAACAACAACAGTAACTTCACACAATTCATTAGATCCAAACTTCACACAACAATTTTCAATCTTCAAAACACCAAAATCCGAATACCCCACTTCGCCGAAACGCCGCAGGTTAACGACTTTAATCTCACCGGAGGTAGTTGAATTCGTTTGAAGAAATGGGTACCTTGCTATCGATCGAAATTCGTTGTAAAAATCCATTGATAAAACCGAATCTGAGTTAAAATTCATGTCGTATTCATGGTTCAATATTCATGTTTGTTTGAAGCTTTTGTTTGTCACGACAATTGATTGGGATTTAGTGAGTTTGCAATTTGCTTGTAGATGCTTGCATAAGCTATGGTAAGCACTTGAACAAACCTGATAATACTTTCAAAAACTATGGTAAAGTTGTGTTGCTGGGAGAAGGACAAGGGGGAGTTGCAGGTGCAAGGAAACGATAGGGAAAAGGGAAGAAGATGAAGTCAGGGGTATTTTGGTCTTTTCTCAAGTTACATCAGCTAATCAATGACGTGACATTGATTATCTGGGTTGAAGGATCAATTCTTAAATGATTAAATTTTGCCCTATTTACTTAGACCAAACACGTATAAAAGCCTTTTTTTATTTAAGGATACTATTTTTATTTTATTTTTCTTTCCTTTTTTACGCAACATAATAGATAGTTATAGATTAGGTTAAATGGTTTGCAACTAAAAAAAAGGCTTTTCTCCACTAAAAAAAGGGATGGAAAATAAGGTGAAAGCCGAAAGGTAAATAAGGATGAAATCGTATATTCTAAACCGTTAAGAAAAATAAGGACACAAAATCTTTTTCTTGTGGAGTAATCCTTGAACAAATTAAATTAGGTCAAACCTCTTATATAATAAAGTGGAAGTTCATTGTTTAAACTCACTAATGGTTATTCTCTTTATCCACTACTGAGAGTTTTTGAATCAAATTTACTTTCGTTATTACTCGAAGTATAGTTCAATCTGTGGGTCTATATATTGTTTTTGCTTATTCACTATACTACATGTTGTTTGAATCTGTTCTTAAATCGCTTGAATTTATTTGGTTGGTTTTTAATTATCTTGTTTTGACAGCGGGCTTAGTACTTTTATGTTTATGTTTATTTTATTTTTTGAGAGATATATGTATATGTTTAGGGTTGTTTAAATACTGCGTTGCAGCAGATTCAAATGAGGCAAATGCAGATTCAGATGAGAGGATTAACTCACACGAGGAATATGAGAGAAGTGAATCTCAATCTACAATAATTACAATTCAAAGTGCACGGTCTAGCATGGAACATTATAGACGAGATGCACGAGTCGATATGCCTTCCGTTACAAAATCGGAGATTGCTAGGTGCGCGTTAACAGCGTTGCCGCCGGTTAAAACCTTTAATGGAGAGCTGGTTAGGGATTGTCCTATTTTCATGGAAGAATTTAAGAAAGGGGAGTTGATTCAACCATTTGGTTTGTGTGCTCATGAATTTCATTCATCATGCCTCAATTCTTGGTTACTTGGAGGAAAAACAACTTGTCTAATTTGTCGTCAAGATTTGTCAAATACGGTATGTACATCTAGAGCCACTTAGAAATTAAGAAAGTAGATTGTGGTTTTTGCTTCTTTTTTTTTTTTTAACCTCAATCAGATGTGTTTAGTTAAACTTTGTAAAGATACATTTATGTGTTTGTGATATTGTTTACATAGTTTCTAAACAACTTGAACAAACTCATTTCTTTATCCAGTGTGTATTAGATTGAGAATTTAGAAGACTATTTTAGTAAAAAAATAAAAAATTAGCATCAAAGATTTTAAAAGATTCGGTGGAATTCTATTAACTTTAAAAAAAATTCAAAATTATAAACTTATTAATTAGGTGATACCACAATTCTAGATAATCTTGACATCAACTAGCACAAACAAAATCAATGTGGAAAAAAAAGAAGAGTTCGTTCGAATTATTGATTCACTTTAATTGTATTACTTTAAACAATGTATTTGTTATATATAAAAAAGACATACAATACCATATTATTGAAGTAGAAATAAATGTCGTAAATGTGGTTTGAAATGTGACCATTTTTAAATTAATCATGAAGAAGATTCCACGATAAGAACGTTTTAGATATTAAACATTTATTTTATGTAGGACCAGAATGTTCTAAATAAAGTAAATTTAAATAGTTTTACAAGGACTCGTAATGTTTTTGGAGAATGATCAAATAATACACAGAAAAACAATTAAGTGTGGAATTTAAGCAATAGTTTTTACTTAAGACTAGAATATTATGGATAGAAATTATATAGTTAATTTATAATGATAAAACATGATTATTGATTGATTAGGGACCATAGTCTTCTGGATGATAGTTAATTTATAATGATAAAACAAGATTAATGATTGATTAGGAACAATAGTATTGTGGATGAATATTGAGTAATTAAATTAGGACCAGAACGTTCTGAAGATATTAAAGAGATTATAATTGTGATAGTGTGTGATTAATGTTTAAGAAATAGATTACTTCTGGTTCACCCAAAATAGATTACTTCTAGTCCACTATAGTATCCGGCTATCATAAACTTCTGAATAGCATTATATGAATAACAATATATGCTCTTAATCACACCAGATCAGTCTGATATACTCTGTATTATCAACCTCACCAGACTTATACAATTCTTTCTCAAACTATTGTAACAAATAGACTTTAGAACTAGATTACAATTTGGTTGATGAAAGGGTTTTGGATTAAAGATGTTTCTCAACACATGTTTGAGATTTTAATGAACAAACTCATAAGATTCTGATCGAATGATATAGTGAGAGAGCTTTGGAGTTTGTTGCTTTGTGAAAAGTTTATGTATGGTGATGATTTCACTTATGTAAGATTGTTTTGCTTTTCAAACTCTTTCCATAGCTTCCCTCTATTTATAGAACTTGATGTGCCTTGGAGATCAAGCTCAGAAAAAGAGCTATTAAGACACAATTCAAATGAGAAAAGTGCTCCAAAATGTTTCTTGGAGAGATAACATGATTTTTGTTCACCAAGAACATTCTCGTCACTGCCAAAACGTTCTCTCCGTTCCAACCAATCTTGCGCAAAGTATTTACATGTTTTTGTAAGCTGCATGAGTTGTGCATTTGATGTAGAAGCTTGTTGGCCACTTGATAAGACATGTTGACGTCACATGCTTCGATCACAAGGATCAACTTTGAGATTATTCTTTTGATGGGTCTTTTCATTTCTTAACTTAATGAGTCAAAATATAAGAAGGCCTTTATGATGATTTTATTCTCTTTTAAGTTTCATGGATCATGTGCAATAATACATTGATTTGTCTTGGATGCCTTGCCTTTTAATGTCTACCTTCAAGGGCAGAGGCAAAAATTTATAGCTAGGGGGCCGAGTATATGGAACATAATTTGATTAAAAAATAATTGTTTAAAAACAAAAGGTATATAAGAAACCCTAAACTAATATTTTCTTTTTTGATAGATAGACGAATTGAGAAAATTATTATAAACTCACGCACATAAATATAGGACGGGGTTCGAACCCCGATCATTGCGTCCGATCAAACGATTTTGGAAAATTTTGTCAGTTAAGCTAGAACTTGTGGGCAATTTATAACTATATTTAGTATGAGAGGAATTAATCCATACGTATAGTCAACATACAAGTGTTGACTTAAAATGTGTTATGGGGGGGACCATAACAATATATTTTACAAAATTTGAGAAAATTTAAAATATTATAAAGTATAAAACTATTGATATTAGTTGTCAATTAATCTAGTAACATGGTAAAAAAAAAAACATTTTTGATAGAAAAAATAGACATATTAATTAGATTAATTGGGGGACCATCACCTAATACATACCATACTAATCATTTTAACCTAGTTAATTGTAGCATATAAAAAAAAATTATTGCAAATGTAGGGGGGACCATGGCCCCAAAACCCCCCCCCCCCCCCCCACCTCTGTCTACCTTGATTTGTGTGGATGCCTTGCCTTTTAATGTCTTTTAAAGATCTTGATTCCAATGGCCATTTATTCCTTCTTTAGGTGAGATAAGGAAAACAATATTTCCTCTTGATCTTAATTATGCAGATTTTAACATTACTCAAAAGCTCATATCTATCATTTCCTTTTTTTGAAGATGTTTTGTTATCTTTGTAAGGCCAGAACGTTCTCTCCATTTGCGTGTCTAAATATTTTTTATTTGGTGTTGTGCTCAAGTAAGACTCACTCTTACATTTAGGGTATAGGTAACCCAACGCCTTCATTTTTTTTTTTACCAATGTTGTTTTGGGTTTAAAAATGAGGTCATCGTTTTCCTCCTACTAGGTCACGATTGTTTTGTTTTTTCTAGTGGGATGCCCTCCTAGAGAGCCTTTTTGGGGATTTTTCTTGGGATCGTTGTAATCTCCCGAATTTCCATTTCTGTTGATTTATTTATTTGTTTTCTTTTTTTTGGTTGGGTGGTTGGGTTGGGGGGGGGGTGTCTAGTCCTCCCCTCTTTTGTATATACTTTCCTCCCTATTTTAATAATACGTATGAGTGTTTGACAGATTATCAAACACTCTAAGAGGTGTCAACTTGGTTGGCATGCCGTATAGTACCTCTTTGATTCAACAAAGTAAGATTGGTTCCAATATATAGAATTTTATTAAGTAAAATAAATCTTTTAAATTTTTACTTCCATGGATTAATATACTTCAATGCACCATTATTGAATTGAAAAGTCTATGTCTATAATATTCTTTTTCACTAAATTTAATTGAAAGGTTATGTGCTTTTTTAGAGTTTAATTTTTATGTGGTGTAATTTTATTTTACACTAACAACACATTACAATCTATCATGTGTATGACTTTATAAATGACTATGATAAACGTTAAACGTTTTTAATATTATGACGTTCTGATCTATTTATTGTGAAACCCTACACTGACGATGTATATGAAATAAAGTTGAAGGTTAGTTAGAGCAAAAACTGATGATTTACTTAATTTATTTATAAATTCTTAATATTGCTTGTATATGTTTAGTACTTCACAATATATTTTTTCTTTTTGGTCCCTCTGACGTGTAATTCCTAGCTCTGCCTAGCTCTGCGTCTAATGATGTGTTGCCAAATCAGTTAATAAATATAACAACAATTCATGTGTTCTCATATTCATTAATTGACGTGACAATACACCATTAGTTGTGTGCATAAAACAATTGTATATTGACAGTGTATACAAATTAAATTTTATATAAATGAGATCCCAAGTTTTGGTAAAAAAATAAAAATAAAAAAAATTCAACTTTACCTCTATTTAAACTATTTTATTTACAATTTATTCTTCTATTTCCAATCAAAAAACTTTTTCCTTTTTAAACATCTATGACTATATATAAAGTTGATGCCAAAATTTGGTATAGCCTTTTTTTCAATTTTATCATTCATTTAAACTATTTATTTATACTTTTATCCTTCTTGGACTTTTTTTGTAAATTGTTTTTTTTCTCAAAAAATGAACAGACGTCTGCACACTTTGCCCCAAAAAAAAACTATACATGAAATCTGATCCGAACATTTTTGTAAAAGGAGATCCAAAATACACAATAAAATTTTATTTTACACAGTTTTGATTTTATTTTAATTGGTTTGGATGTGAACACTCGATGGCTCACCATGTATATTTTTTTACTCTTCACTTATACCATTTTAATCAACAAAATAAAAAACAAGAAGAATAAGAGTGGAAAAGAAAAATGAATGATGTAAAATTGAAGAATGTGCAGATGAAAATGACTAACAAAATATGCCATCTAGCATATTATTACACATAAATATTTTTTCAAAACGATGAACATGTTATCTACCGAAAACTTGCTCTAGAGACACTTTTGAGGAAGCTTGAGCTTCGGCTGATTTCTCTGAGTGGTTTATCAGTGAATCTAATCAAGTTGTAAGCTGATGCACCTAATATGGCACCAACAAAGGGTCCAACTATATAAACCCAGAATCCTTTGTAGATGTGCATCACTACAGCAGGCCCAAAAGTTCTTGCTGGGTTCATAGATGCACCTGACACAGGGCTGCATGCAAATATCAAACTTAGGATTAAATTGCAGTAGTATATATGGACTTCATTATGATAAGTGAAACCATTGAAACTTTTATATATATAGTAATAGTGTTGAAATTACCCAGCAATGAAGACGTCTACTACGATTGTCATGCCAACAGCAATCCCTGCCAATTCTCCAATCTGTTCGATAAAAAGAGGAATTTGAATTAATTTTATGGGAAAGGCTAACATGTGTCTTAGGGCACATGTAAATGAACTAATATAGAAATTTTGTTTTGAAAATAGTGTCAATTTATTATTAAAAAATTGAAAATTAATGTTTTTCAATAAATATTTGCTATTGGTGGAAGCTCTAACCCGTGCCCTTAGGGCAAATATTAGCGTGACTCTAATTTTACATACCGAAATGCAAGAAAATTTAAGGTAAATTAAAGTAAACTGAGTATACTAACCGCTCTATTGTCCGTGGAAACAGCAGATACAACAAACATCAAGAGAAATGATGTGAGTATCTCAAAGACAAGAGATTGAATATTAGACCCTGCTGGTACTGTTCCGAAAAAAGATTTTTCATCTACATCAAAAAGAAGGTACAATGTTCCACTAGCAAGGACAGATCCTAGCACTTGTGCAGCAAGATATAACGGCACCTGCAAAAATCAACAAATTATGTGACATTGTTATAAAAACATGAAATCCATCTATAATTCAGTTGTAAAGTGTTTGAGACGACAAAATTGGAGAATAATTATTTTCTCGTCGTTAATTCAATTTTTTTATAACAATGCGAGTAGATCAAGTTGTCATCAGCATGCATGCCTGTTTAAGCGGGAAATGACGATAAATTGCGAAGCTAACTGTGACTGCTGGATTGAAATGGGCACCAGAGATGTGACCAAGAGAATAAACCAAGATCATAACTGATAGACCCCATGTTACACAAATTCCAGGAAATGTTACTGTTCCTTTGGTTTCTTCCACTTTATTCAGAATCACTACGCAACACCCTGCAAATATTAAGAAGTATGTTCCTATCACCTCTGCTATTACCTGTTACATACATTTAATTTTTAAATAAAACATATTCATTAGTAGTGACAAGGAAATTCAATTCACAATACTCAACACAATAACATAAATGAAAACCATATATTATTAATGTAATTGTAGGGTACATTGGTACAATTATTAATATGTGTACCTTTTGTATGATTTGAACTACCTCAGGAGAACCACAAAACCCTGATTCTCCTTTTGTTTGTGCCTTAAGATCACCTTCTTCCATTTTCGTGATTTCACTTGTAGACATGTTGACCTAAATTAAATAATTAAATTAAACTTTTTCCTTTCTTTTTCTTAGACTCCTTTATGCATGTCTTGGTTTGGAACGTGGTTCAAAGTTTATGCTTGTAATACAAACTTGCTTATTAATATGTTTGGAAGTTTCTGCTCATACTTAAATGTAGATTTTGGTGGTTTAGCTGTTTTCAGGAACAATCAATGGAGGTAAAAGTGTTTATACTCACCATGCTTTCCCCTAAAAAAAAACTACCACTACATTACCTTAATTCAATATTGTACACATGTCATTATAGCTAAATATAAAATCAATGATTGAATTTTAAAAATTAATATAAACCATTGAGTGTAACGTTAATTACATGTACATCACACAAAGTAAATAAACCATTTATTCTTATTTTAGTTAATCTTGGAATGTAAAGATAGTAAACGGATTTCAACCTGAGCAGCAGAGTTGCATATCAATTAGTACAAAATATATATTATTATATTACAAATATAAGAGCTATCAGATTTAAGAGTATTTACTGTGACTTGTGAAACAATTAGAACATTTCTTTATCATATAATTCAATATTCTCTCGGATGTCATATTTTTTTTATTTTAAATGTAGTACTTTTTAGTTTCAATTATAAGAAGAAAAAAACTAGTAGAACAAACTACAAATTTTAAAATACATTTATTGTTTAAATAATTTATATTTCCTTAATTATTACATGTTTTGATAAATTATTTTTTTCCTCTATGTTGAAGTTGATGTCTCACCATTCTCAATGTATTTAATGTGAGGTTATATTTAGAAAACTATATATTCAAAAAATTACAACATTAAAAAAATGTACAATTTGGTTTTTATATTTTCTTATTTTATTCTCCTTGGGTAAAATTACACTTGTCGTCTCTTAACTTAATTGCATATAATGATTTTTTTTCATTTATCTCCTTTTTTCAGGTCATGTTTGTCCTTTAGTCTATTTGCATATGAATTTTCAAGCATCAAAGCTAACATCCATATGAAAACATGAGTGAAGGACTATAGATTTGAAACTAAGAGCTCATATTAAAATAAAACTATTTATTAAATCTTGAAAATGCATATGCAAATTTTTGAAAAGAATGTTCAAAAAATATAAAGGACCGTATTGTTAATTGAAATTAAGTTAAAGGACGAGAGTAGTTTTGCCTTCTTCTTATGTATAGGATGAGGGGAGAAGTAATCATGAAGTTCTACTTATAATTAACCTTAATCTTGTGAAGGATATGAACTTGTTATGAAATGTAATCAAAATATCCAATAATGTGTTTAGTATTCTCAATTTCAAGAATATTTTTTTTAAAAATTTATATGGTCACAAGGCTGCAATTTGTCCGGACAACAAGCTTTTTAACGTGAATAAAGAGATAAATATGATCTCAATTTATGATCGTGCGAGGGTTTCTCCACTCACGGAGATGAAGTCTATCACAAGAGATGCAAGTTTGTCCACAATTCAGGTTTCGAAAGTGTAACAATCGGTAAAACTGAATTTTACGTTGTATATCTGACATCACCGCAAGTGCGTAATTCTATCATGATAATAAAATATCGATCACACGGAGAATTTTGAATCTCAAGGTGCCTTTTCTCTCTCTTAAGTATGCATATAAATAAAACATATTTTTATGTTTTGATATGATGAATGCAAGATGTTTAGAAAACTTTTTTTTTTTGTTTTGTTTTGAAAGTATGCTATGATGAAAACTATCTCAGAACCATTGAAGTTCATCATTACAACAAATAAATCAAATCATAGTCTTTCCTTTTACCTGATATATATATACATGCCTTATGATGAGATATTACATATTGTATGGTTTACTCTATCTCTAGCAATAAACAGTGCCTCAGTAACACGAAATGATATTCTCATGCCAATCCATGTTAGCTTGGCCCATTAAGCCTGAATACCCATTTTTACATCCTAAAAAATCTTAGGCTATTATCATGTTTCAAACCTTATATTTAATCTTATATTCTCATCAACCTACCTTCATTTTCACTTATCGGAAGGTTGCCTAGAATTTTAGGGAATCATGGCGTCTAAGATCTTTCAATCCTCTCATTATCAAATTCAATTTTAGTTCCATCGAACACACTTAAGTTGGTATGGTGGTGTTGGTTTGGGACCTTCGAGTTTGCTCCTCTCAAGGTCTAGATTCGATTCTTTTCAGAAGAAGAAAAAAACTTTACTTCCATCATTGAAAACATCGATAAAATTATGTTGTCTGGGATCTTTCAATCATTTTCTTGCATTACATCAAAAGTTTGATATTAAATCACATTTACACAAGAATCATTCACGTTTCTAAAATAAAAACCAACAAACATGAAGTTATGTAGTTGTTACGGTGATAGCCTTTCACTACGGGTGGCTATAACAGCCTATGACTAGATTACATGATTATTAGGCTTCTCTCATCACTAGTGGCATTTTTGGAACTTGATTGTACGATTTCTGAAGAGATGCTGAGTAAATTGTCATTTCTTGATCATTGAAAATGACTTTGATTGCCATTTGAATTCCCTAGGTCATGGCTTGGTTAACTAGTCTTGGTCCCTTTGAAGTTTCTAGCATGTCTTGGTCATTGAAAATGTCCTTTTAATCTTGTAAAAAAACAGTTAGTTAGATTTGAAACGTGGTTAAAAGAATTGTGACTAATATTTGGCACTTTTAATATGGCTGACGAAAAACCTCATTCAAATTTTAGAATGCGAAAACGGTAAGGTCATTTTCGAGCTTTTGAGAGGTGCGTGAGAAGGAAGAAGGGTGGAATAAGAAATTCCCTTTTTGTTTTGGCAAAATCAAATAATCTTATGCATCCACAATTAAGTATCATTCCATAATAACAAAATGACACATTTCAGACATAGCCAAATATGGCGTTCCGACGTAAACATAGCCAAATATTCCCTTTTCATATTCAATAACATGTGAAAGTTGCGCTATGCACACCCCCACCCCCCGATCTGAAGATAACATATGATGCATTATGTTATTATCCGCCAAACCTTCTCCAGTTGTGATGGGAGAATACCTTTTTTCTCTATACTAAGCACATATAATTGAATCTTCAAATATTTCAAAGGCTCACAACAAGTGGAATTCATCTTGTACAATTTTTGAAAGATCAAGGTCTTAGTTTCTTCATCCAAGGTCGCCGACAAGTCAATCAACTCATCATTCACCAAGCAAGACTAATTTTATGGGTGTGAGCAAGAGAATTCAATTGGAAAAGAGCCTCATAGGATAACTTGGAATCCAAACGACACTTAACAAGAGGAACTGTTCCAGTTGGAGAACATAATTTGTCCCCATTTTCTAGACTTAGATCCTTCAAATTCTAAAATAAATAAAAAAAACAAGATAGAGTGCCCAATTTACTTTAAAGTTGATAAGTCGGCTGTGCACTATAGAAATGGTGCCTAGGTAGTTATCTTCTGGTTCCATCGGAACGTAACTTTTGATCTCATTAGAACGCGTCTCTCAATGGTTGTGTATAGAGGCATTTTTGGAATTTTGAAGGACATGTGAGCAAATAAAGTGGCCAAAGAGCAATTTCCATAACATGCATGCTCTCATGAGCTTAATCTAATGAGTGGACGAAATTAAGTTTGAATGCCAACAATGATTGAACCCTGCATGAACGTGAGTTCAACTTCCTATACTTGTGTTAGAAATTTATAAGCAGGTGATTTGTAAGTATCTTGTTAGAGTTATACAAGAAACAACCTTATAATTTCTCTTTCATTTCCTTTGTGGAAATATGTTAAGTAGAGAAGCATTGAATGAAAAGAAGTGATTTCAATGATTATTGAAGCTATTACAAGTGATACATATACACAAACTAATAAATGTGCTATCTTACCGTAAACAAGCATGTATATGATAGATCACATATATTAATTATTCAATAAATTTAAAATATATTTTTTACTTATAATAACGACTGAAATGTATATATTTTATGAACACATCAATCCTCAGGACAAGCGTAATTTTGGCCCATTTAACAATCAAATAAGCTTCATCATTTCAATAGACTGTATTTGATGTTATAGTCACTAGTTAGTTTAGCATAAAATAAAATAAAAACAACAACAACAAAGAAAGAGAGAGGGTGTAGTGTATATAATCCTCAAATTGATAAATTTTCCAACTCACATGATTGATGATGATGGTAGAAAGTGAATTGAAGTTTGTACCCTTAATTAATAAACCCATAATACCTACAATGTGCGAATTTTGAAAAGAATAAAATGAATGGCTGAGATTTATTATTGACATAATCCTAGATTCCTACTAGAATCCTTATTATTATTAATTTAATCATTTTCATTGTCCTTGTCAAATTCAACCCACCTCCCCTTAATGGTCCCAACACCACTAGTCTACAACATCCCATCCGGTTCATGTCCGTGGTTCACCCTACAAACACCATCACCTTTCTACATTGGTTTTTGTTTGCATTCATTTACTCTTTTATGAGCCACACCTCTTCATTATAGTTTTTGGTTCAAACGCAACCCCCTCGCCCCCAAAAAAGAATGAGTTATGACAACAAAAACAAAGTAAATCAATACTTCATCCGTCTCATTTTAACTGAGTCATTGACTCATTTCACACTTATTAAGAAAAAGTATATAAGTGAAAGAGAGGGAAAAATGATTTTGAGTGCCCTTATCAACTATTAGTGCGTTCTTCTTTATCATAAATGCAAAGTAGAATATATTGAATTGAGAGTGGTGAAAGTAACATTAATTAGTGTTATAATTGGAAAAAAAATAATTAATATCGTATTGAAAAGTGAAATTAGTCAATTTTCTGAGACAATATTTTTTTGCAATTAACTCAGTTATTATGGGATGGAGGGAGTATATGGTAGATTCTATTGAATTTGGATGTAATACAGCTAGTATTAGTGTTCTGATTACTATTTCTCCCTCCAGTCCTATTTATAAGAAACATTTGATTTTTTTGATTCATTGTATAAATGATGTATTTGGTCTATATAATATACCACATACATCATTTATTGAATGAACTTAAAAAATAAATTTTGTTTAAAATAGTGATTAGAGGGTGTATAATTTATAATATAATTATAATAAAAAATTTGACATTAAAAATAGAAAACGACACTTATTTAATATGATAGAAAATGTGGGATGGGCTTAAATATAAAAAAATTGTGGGGTGGTGCGAGTTGTACTCAATATCCTACTATTTCACTATCAATATCTTATCTAAAATATATATATATATATATATATATATATATATATATATATATATATATATCACATGAATAAATTCTTTTTTTCTGAACCACCTGAATAAATTCTTAACCAAAATACTAGTTACAGCTTGTTAGACAGATTTAATGCTGATCAAAAGGGTTCCTGTATTTTGTATTACTGATTCAAATAAAATTGTTGTGCATTTCTTTAAGGGTATTTAGAATATGGCCCCAAATGTTTGCTACAAGATAAGGCCACGCACACGAGGGTAGCTCCATACAGTATGTTTTTCCAACTACACGTTCACCACCATATGTTGTTCATCACCCCATAAAGGAGCAGCAACATATAATTATTCATTACACTCAATTATCCGTTTTCAACATTTTTTGTGTGGGCAGAAATCTTTTGTTTTTGGAGCAATTGTGTTTGTAGAAATCTAGCACCTATTGCAAGTATTATAGTGGATATATGATATAAATACACGGGCAACTATAGCAACATTTGAAACGTGTGATTTGAAACTATAGTTTTGATTAGAAGTAACATTTCGAAGATCAAAACTTTTCAAGAAAACCCAAAAACCTTCAACGGCTAAAAGTGAGCAAAACCTCCCGAAAAGTGTCATTCATCGCATCAATTCAAACGAAGAAAATACCTTATCACCTTCATCGATCAACACTCAATGACCAGAGAGACCATCACTACTGCTAATGATAACCTATTGACACCTATGATAAAGAAAGAGGACATTTTGAATAATATTGTGCAAGTCTTCCAACGCCAAAATTCCATAATTGAAGACCAAAGAAAAGATATTGATAATGATTTGTATCACCAAGTGTCGTCACCCAAAGCCAGGGTTCGGTTAGATAAAATGTCCAAAATGATACTCCCTCGTCGCCATCTTGCCGGAGAAGATAGGATAATACCCTCGAGAGGTCAAGGTTCATGTGAACCACTCACATGGATCACCCCTCGAAGCTCCATGTGACCTGCAGTTGAACATCTAAGTCATGAACCGTGTAAACAACCCCACCATTCTAGGTCACCCAGTCCAACCGACAACGACATAGCTCCCTGCGGACCATTTAAACGAAAAATACATAATTGCTGCATTCCGACTAGATAGGAGAAACCACCATCAATGGACTCGTATGACGAAACCACGGAGGAGAACATCAAGAATATCAAAGCATCCACGACTATAAAAGGGTATGAGGAGATGTAAAATGCAATCTTTTCACCACTACTATAAAAGGATAGGTGCAATGACTTAGTATATGATTCTTTGTCGAGAGTCCATCAACTCGTGGGAGGAGCTATGTCGTCAATTTAATGCACATTTAACGACATCCTAACAGCAACCAAAGACAATACAACTTTGGAAGTTATTGTCCAAGGGAAGAATGAATCACTAAGGGAATACATCAAACACTTTAACGATGAAGTTGTCCAGGTTCAAGGAAATGATGAAAGAATGAAGGTGTACCTTCTAAAAAGAGGTCTCCATAAAGGAAACAACTTCGCTAAGGCCATCAGAGTCGAAGAGCCAAGAAATCTCAATGATTCCTTAAACAAAGCTAAAATCGACATAAGGTACAAAGGGAAACTCAACATTGTGGAAGTCGAGAAATCTCAATGAGGAGAAGAACCATTGGTTGAGTCATCGAGGAGAAATAACCATGGGAAACATGGGAAAGACAAACCTCTGAAAAAGAGAGTTGATGACATGTTGGTTGATTCAGTGAATATACACATCTTTTGTCATTAAGGGAGTATATTCCCGTTGAGTGTGCAATCGTAGAATTCAAGGAAGTGGAATCAAATTCCCAAAACCTTCCCCGCATAAGCTCTGAATCGACAAAACGAAGTGCTACAAGTTCCACAAGAGCCACATGTATAACACCAACAATTACAGTCATCTCAAGGATGCGATCAACATGTTTTTCTCGTATTGTCAAACTGAATTCTTTAAAAAAAAAATCTTTCAGTAGTTAAAGTCACTATTATTTGTGGAAAAAAAATTATATTAAAGAAAAAAAAACCGAGTTCGTTACGGGATCACTATGCAGATGAGTGACGGTATTAATTATTATCCATATCACTCACTAAAACTGTCACTGACACAAGATGGACATAAAATTGGATGTACTTTTTGATATATTAAGATGGGCGGGAATATCAGTGAAGAAGGAGGCGCATGTGAACTTCCTGACTGACCCACTAGATAGAAGATCAACACTCAGGCCTGCGGATGTGATGGTGTACGGATGGGTAGGTGGAAAACATGCTTGTGTAGACTTGACTGGGGTTTCACCTCTTGTGGGATTAGGTGTCAGACCTTTTACCGTAGGACAGACAGCTTTAAAAGCTGCGTCAAGCAAAGTGGCGGAACATGAGAAAACGTGTTCCGACAATCAACATGCTTTTATACCATTTCCTTTTGACACTTTTGGTTTTTTAGCATCAGACGTTGTTGACCTTCTACATAGAGTTCAAAAGGTCATGCATAACAATGTTATGTCTCCTAGGTCCATGAATGTTGTATTCACGAGGATTGGTTTTGCCATCCAAAAAGGTCTAGCGGCGCAGCTTGTTACCAACTTGCCTTCTATTCAAGTATAAATAATGATTTTTAAAGTTCCTTAAAAATGATATTTATCTTTTTTCCATTTGAAAAGGAAAGAAAAGCGCTACAAGAGTACCTTCAAATGCTACAACCTGTGAGTTTTCTCAATTTCATTCTCACTGGTCCTATTACAATTGCCACCCAAACTTAACTCCAAGTTTCAATCTCACTTTTATTTCTCTTTCAGTACAATAATTAACACACACCACTCAGTGTTTGGCTCCCATCTTGTTACACAACCCTGGCATCCACATGAATTCAGTATGGACATGCATTCACATGATTATGGACCACAAGATATAGCTTTTGCCACGTGTATACTTTTTATCTACACTAGGACTGTTACACTTTACTACTTAGCTCTTGACATATTGTGTCAAATTAAACATTGCCAACCTGGCTAGATTTGGTGCATGCATATATATTTGTTTTTAATTTTGATGTATATGTCTCTATTTGCTTGTTGTATATTTTTTCACCCTCAAAGTATTCCTCGTGCTTTGAGGTGTGCATTATTTTAATAATTTGTTTTTTCCTCTTTAAGAAAAAATTGATGTATATGTAAAATAAATATGGAGTCCATAAAAAAATGACAAGGAAGGGTCCACAATCCAATGTTATGATTAGGGTTTGAGCTTTGGTCCATTCACTTGTATGTGTGAATTTCAATGAGTATTTGTAATTTTGTTTATCTATCAACAAAATAATGACAAGGGAGAGTTTAGGGAAGTTTCAGAAGCATGGACCATCACATTTATGCAGCAAATCCTTGGAGTCCCTTTCTAAATCTTCTTTCTCTTTAATAAATCAGAACCTCTCAAGTCCACAAGTACTGACTTAAATGCTAAAAATATCAAAACTGCAAGGGCGGACGTCGTGATCGAGGGTCGAACTCCGACCCTCCACTTATATGTGAGTTTCAATGATTATTTGTCATTTGATTTATCTACCCAAAAGAAAAAACCGAACCTCTCAAAAATAAGACTCAAATGATACCATATTATATACCAATAGAAAATTTGATTTCTCCAAACGTGACTCATTTTGTTACTCATAGTAGAGTACTATGCCAAAAGAAAATTTGAACCATTACTCGTACTTATCGCTCCTCCTTGGTATTTTTATCTTGTCAATTAGTCTAGTGGCTAGTCTCACCCGCTATACGTGTGGAAAATCGTGCGTTTCGAATTCTCACACCTACATATCAATATCTATGAAGCTACCAACTGAACTACAACTGTTCCTTAGTGATTTATTGACTAATTTGCGAGTTTTTCCATTCCGTGGAGTCGAATCCGATACCTAAGAAATAAGTACCAAGATTTTTAAACTTACCAATTGATTGGTAGGCTGTTACAAAAGAATTCTTTAGGTTCAAAACCAATTCTTCCCCAACGGCTTCTGAACCTTTGAATATTGATACAAGATACGATTGAAATCTAGATCCTCTACACTGTTGAATGGAGCAACATCCAATCCAACTGTGTACATTGCACTAAGGTCCAAAAACCTTCTAGCCGCAGCACAACATAGCCAGAGGATCATTACTATTTAGGCTCTGCAATCTTAATAATTTATAAATCTATGAAACATTAAGTTTTTTAGTTATTTTTCTCTTCTATTTTTAGCATTCATTTAAGTTTTTATTTATAATTTTACCCTTGTTTATCCAATCAATTAATTGAATTTTATTTTAATTTTGAATCAAATTTGAGCTAGTTCTAATTTGAAATTCAAAACAAATGGGGTCATTTGTCAAAAAAAAAACAAAAAAAAACAAATGGGGTCTAGTCCTTGAATCGATCTTAACAAATCATACCTAAATTAATCCTAATTCACCTTCGAATTAAAATTGTAGTATTTAAATAAAAAATAAAAATACTAAATGATAGAATTTAGTTCAAAACTAGAAACTTATTATTTTTTTGGACAAAGAGACCGATTATTATCTTCATTCGGGAAAAGCAAATAGAAGTATGCAACATCTAAAAAATTATTGATACGAAAACTAAAACAATAGAAAAATGGAGAACACAATAAAAATTAAAGCTATTTACACATGTATTGCATGATTTAAGATAAAACTGAATTACAAT
>Ga0315914_1004519_pt1 | contig 20781 bp, 11 predicted proteins | sample MpolenodulesMG_FD_203920 | JGI IMG/M metagenome (GOLD analysis project Ga0315914, IMG submission 203920) | Medicago polymorpha root nodule microbial communities from Los Angeles, California, United States - elongated nodules | ecosystem: Host-associated > Plants > Roots > Nodule | place: USA... | reverse complement strand
CCCCAATTTGGGGTGTATCCAATGGAGTGGAACCCATTAATTATACAATTATAATTTTGCCCTTTTTGTTTCATTTTTTTTCTTTTTCATTACTCGTGCGTGCTTGGTTTCATTGTTTCATTATATCCTGAATGCAAAAACCTAGTTGGGATCCTAAACGAAGATGATTAGTTACCTGAGACTTATGCTGGTTGTAACACCTTATTTCCCGACAATAATTATTAAATAATAAGAATAAATTTAATAATTAGGATGTTACAACATTTCACGTGATATCACATAACAACATAAATTTCCTTTTTAAAATAATAATTCCAACAGCGGAAGGACAATCCTATGATATCATGAATAAAATTTTCTCTTGTCATTCAACATTGAGATAGAAATCAACCCCAACCCTGGTGTTACATATCAGAGCTCGTATTCGACTACATGTCTAATCGTCATTAAAATAAATTGACGAAAGATCATTTCCATCGCAACCTTCAAGGCGTCCCGCAACTAGATCTCCTCGTCCTAAGTATATGTACCCCATGGTACAAACATCATAAATACAACAACAAGAAATGGGTGACAAATCCAGACATAACATAAACATAGGGAAAAGCACGGACATTTAATAAGCATCAGAAGAATATAGTCTCTATTATCACATTGTCTCAACAACAATCATGAATAATCTCTTCATTTCTCATATCACAACAACACATCATTTTCACACATAAACACCAAGCACAAACTTTCACATATACATGTATATGGACTCCCCTTAACGACCTATATGAACGTGGTACCACACCTACTCATCATTTTGGCAGAGTTATATTACTGGACTTTTCTCCCACATAGTTTCCAGAAGTATGTTACTGGACTTTTCTCCCACATAATTGCCAGAAGTATGTTACTGGACTTTACTCCCACGTATGCAAGACTTATGCTCTAGGGATCCTTATGCTTACTTTACACACTAATGGCTTTCTTAAAATCACTATTACTTTTATAGATGTTGAAGAATTCACTAGAAGGATTGTATTGAAATTTCATTAACAACGCAACATGACTCAGGCGCGGTGTTTAAATCATAAATCACGTTCTAGAGGGACTAATAGATTCAAACTAATGGGAAATGAAAGCTAACAAACTTATCAACATCTTTTATGCAGACACCGAGATCCAATTCTAGACGGAAAACAGTGGGAATGTTTATTTTCTTAAGGTTGGGAGAGATGCACGACTGTGTTGACCTGTGCGTGGATCATAACTCATATTGTGGATGTATGATTGAGGTGAAACCAAATCCATTGGAAAGCTAACATCAATTCCTATAACTTGCATCAAGACATCTAAGCTCAATTCAGAATAGAGAATGGTCAAAAAGTTGGGTTTTCTAAGCCTAGACAGGGTGCACGACTGTGTTGACCTATGTGTAGTATTTTGATCATAACTCGAGTTGTGGACGTCTTATTGAGGTGAAACCAGAGCCATTGGAAATCTAACATCCATATCTAACACTTTCATGTTTACACCAAGACCCAGTTCGGAACAAAAATGGGTGAAATACATTCATAAGTGGGCGCTAGGCGCCAGGAACGGGCACCTGAGGCGCCATCTCTCGAGTTGTGGGCGCTAGGCGCCTCACTGCAGCGCAGCGCTGCGATGTGCCGAAATTCTATGTTTTTGAGCCACGAGAATGCTTTTAAATTGCCCTAATTGTCCACTTTAAGAGCCCTTATCATCCCAAACTGATATGAAACATTGCTTAGGATTACCCTAACATCCAAACACTACTTTTTCACACAATTTATCTAATTTCATCACTCTTCACATGATTAAATTCTCAAATCAATTGCCCTAACTTTGGTTTTTGAATTTTAATCTTTCAACAACAACATTAACCCTCAATTCTCCTATTTCAACTTGATCTTTTAATTAGTTTATCATCAATCTCTGATCACAATCTCACATCATAACAACAACATCCTACTTTAACCTCTTTACATCACCACAATAAAAACATAAACCCTAGAGATGAATAGATTCTCCCCCTTACCCCGAATCCGTAGAAACCTTCAGTTTGACTCGATGTTGCTGCACTAGGGTTCTGCATCTCTCCCTTTGCTTCTCTTCTCCCTTTTCCCTGATCAGCCAAAACTGATTTCTAATCCCTAATATTCCTATTTATATATGGGCTCACTAATCTCTATAATTGCTTTTCTTTCATACGCACTACTTTTTTATTTCTCCCATCCCCCACTTATTAAAATCTTACTTTCTACACCCACGACTCTATTTATTTTGTCAGGACTCTCCTATTCGTTCCTTTTAACTTTATCAAACCACCTCCCACCCCACATCATTATTTCTATTTTCTTAACAACAAAATAATACTCAAGCACAAGAAGTATCAACAATAATATTAATCAAAATTCCACATATTAAACATCGTAGAATTAATTAAAAATATGAAATTGGGGTGTTACACTGGTAGCTTAGTTAACGACATCAGTAATTAACCTTGTCAATTTTGAGGAGTTTAGTTTTTGCCATATCAATAGAGCAGGCAACACAATATTTTTTTTTAAGGAAGCAGGCAACACAATATTGTTACTTGATATTATTCATTAGTAATACTTTGGCTTCATTAAAATAAATAAATAATCATGAATGCACCCAATAATTTTTGGAGGTTTCAATCAAACACTATATGTTAGTTACTCAAATTATTTCCTAAATGCTCCTAACCATGAATACCTTCCGAAAAAAATAATTTAGGCTTGTTACAATAAACAATTTAGGCTTGTTTATCTTTCAAAATTTTTTTAGGCTTGTTTACAAATTTCATGTTAAATGCACCTAACCATGAATACCTTCCGAAAAATAATTTAGGCTTGTTACAATAAACAATTTAGGCTTGTTTATCTTTCAATTTTTTTTTTAGGCTTGTTTACAAATTTCATGTTAGTATATTCTCAGATGGTTGTTATGAAAATGTGACTTTAACTGTACTTGTGAATGAAGGTAATCGTTTCAAATAACCATGTATATTGGCACTACTAACATGCTAAAATAATCAAATATTGATTGAATTGAATTGAAAATTCCACCTATTTGATGTTTTTTAAATAAAAGGAAAAATTGGAATAATTTTTTTTTAACTCATTCCGTTCCGTTGATTTTCCAAATAATGGAATGGAAAATTAACTAGTTTCCGTGTAAAGTATCCAAAAAGTGAAATGAAATCTTTATTCCATACCATTTCATTCAATTCCATTCTGTTTCACTCCATTCCGTTTCGTTAGTTTTAAGTTATCCAAAAAATGCCTAGGTGATTAAGATTAAGATGGTAATCACTGTTCTCATGAATTTCCTCGAAGTGGTTTTGACTCGAGTCCTTTTTAATTCACTTTAGTCCCTTTCTTTCTTTTTCTGTGAAATTTTCCCTTCCCGCCTTGGGAAACTAAAAAACCCATCAAAATCGGAGAAAGAGGAAGAAGAAATGTGTGGTAGAACTCGTTGCAGTCTTAGAGCCGACGACGTTCCAAGGGCCTGCCACCGCACCACTGCCCCTTCTCGTCTTCTCCATATCGACCGGTAAATTACTATATTCTTCAATCTTCAATTTTATCTTCATTGTTGAATGTGTGAATTTGATTTTGTGTACAGGTATAGACCGTCGAATAATGTGTCGCCGGGATTCAATATGCCTGTTGTTCGTAGAGAAGATGATGCATCTGCTGAGAGTGATGGCCATGTTGTTCATTGCATGAAATGGGGTTTAATCCCTAGTTTCACTAAAAAAACTGACAAACCTGATCACTACAAGATGGTAAACTTTATTGATTCATTCTTTTTCCTTTTCTCTCTTATTTGGTGTCAATACTCAATAGACATGATTCATGATATAATATTAAAGTTTAATAACCCATTTGGTTTTCACCTGATGACGTTGGTTTGGGACCTTAGAGTGTACTCCTGTCAAGGTCTCACGTTCGTTTCCCGCAGTATCAATTTATGTGGGCTAGTTTGGTTTCTTCAAAAAAATATTAGAGTTTAATTAGATACACTATCGATGTAGTTTAGTTTTATACTAACATTCAATGAGAACTCATATGACCACATAAGTTTACTTTATAACTACCTTTTAAAAATAACTGTATAATATTGGATTGTCATTAGACGTTAATGTAAAACTAGTTTACATCAACAACACATCCCATTTTCTCGAGTTTAATGGAGATGTATTGTCGGTGTAAATTAGTTTTACAAACGACATTCAATGAGAACTCATCATATTATCCTCATAAGTTCACTATGTACCACAATTAAACGTATTTGCAAAATATTGGATTCTCATTGGACGTCTGTGTAAAACTGGTTTACGCAGAAATTGCAACAAGTTCCATTTTTTTATAATATTATTGCATCCTTTTATCCATGAATCCCTTGCTCACCTGTTGAAAAAAAAAAGTTAGCGATAGTTTTTGTTGTTACTGTCCTTTTTCTTTGGTGATGATAGCTTAAATAATGAAGACCGGCAACAGAGCTTAACTATAACTTATGATTTGATACATGTTAGGAACCCAGTAAATTCACTGTGACCACATTTTAAAATAACCGTAAAATATTGTATGAATTTAATTAGTATACTCTGTCAGTGTATAATCATTTTACACATTACACATGCATCCAATGATGTGTTGCCACGTTAATTAATGAATATGAAAACACATGACTTGTCATATTCATTAATTGACGTGACAAACATCATTTGATCACGTGCAAAATAATGGTACTCTGACAAAACATACTAATTAAACTCATATTGTATTATCATTAGACATCAGGGTAAAACTAGTTTTACATCGACAATACATATCCCATTTTCTCAAGAGTTTAACTGGATGTATTGTCGGTGTAAATGATTAGTTTTACATCGACATTCAATGAGAACTCGCATAAGTGCACTTTGTAAACACAATTTAAAAGTAACTGCAAAATACTGGTTTCTCATTGAACGTCTGTGTAAAACTAGTTTTTACTGACCGTGCATGTTCAATTTTCTTATAATACTATTGCATCCGTTTATCCATGTAACCTGACTCACCTAGTGAAAACAGGTCTTAGTAATAGATTTTGTTGCTACTGTCATTTTCCTTTGGTGATGGTGAGCTTGAAGAATGAAAACCAGTGGCATAACTTAACTAAAACTTCTGATTAGATACATGAATAGAGTAACTATGATAGTGTTTGAATAGGTAATCTTGGTAATACATAATTACTTTATGGTTAAAAAGTCTATCTTAGTAAGAAGCTGAAATAAGAAGCTAACTTGATGCATTTTTACATTGACCAACTGCCTAAAGTCCCTTGATTATGATTTTGTCGGCAAATTGTATCTTGGATTGTATGCCACATGTCCACTTAACCCTGAAATTTAGTGGACCACTAATGGAGGTACAGTTATATAAAAAATCATTTACAGAGGACTTGTGTGGAAACAATTGAAAATGATGGACCAAATAGAAAATTGTGGACTAAAACCATATTTAAACCAGATTACATCATATGTGTTAACTGATTTCATATTCTATATTGCAGTATGTGCACTACAATGTTTCTACTTTATTTAAACTATTGCCCTTTCTAATGAAATATTTATTCAGATATGATGTCTGTTTGTTCTACAGTTTAATGCTCGATCTGAATCCATAGATGAAAAAGCTTCATTTCGGCGCCTGCTTCCTAAAAACCGGTGTCTTGTTGCAGTAGAAGGGTATGTATTACATTAATTTTCATATTTTCACTTTTTTATCATGGTTTTGCTTTAGCATTAAAGATTTCTTCCTGTTGATTGAGTTTTTCTCAAATCCACCAATGTTGTTTCAATTATTATGGTATTGCAATGCATTTCTATTTCCAAATAATTAATTAGATTTTACTAATTATGGTATACGAGTGCATTCCACTTGCATTTGGATATTTGATGCTGAATTTATATACATGAAAATGCTTGCATGCTCGGTTGAAGATTTAGCCGGGTCTATGTTAGAGCTGTTTTTGTCATTCATCTTCAAAATTAGTTCTGATTGCTTTGTGAACAATGCAATTTGTGTCATTTTTCTGTTATGTACATAGTCGTTTGTCTGAGTTAGGGTGGATTCTTCATTGAGAACAGGAAAGTTCCATGCTAACATGACAACCATTATTCTGGGAGTAAACCTTTTCGTATTCAGTTTGTTATTCTTATCAATATTATGACAATATTTCTGTCAATTATGGTTTAACATATTCCTTTTAGCAAGATTTTTTCCTTTCCTAGGGTGTCTAAGCTTCCTAATGTTTTGCCTATTTACGTCCGTTGTGTTCTTATTAGTGGCTTTAAGTTCGGTTTTTTGAATTAATTATTTTAAGTATTTGTTTAAGATTTTATGAGTGGAAAAAAGATGGTTCAAAGAAACAGCCTTACTATATTCACTTCAAAGATGGAAGACCTCTTGTCTTTGCTGCTCTTTATGACTCATGGCAAAATTCTGAAGGTAAGAATTTCTACAGAAAGATTTTGAGAATGGATTTTATTCAGAATGAAAGATCATGCTAATCTTTATTCATACAATTCTTAGTTTTAATGTAAAATATTCTTAACTGCAGGTGAAATACTCTACACGTTTACTATTGTTACAACCTCGTCCTCTTCAGCATTTCAGTGGCTTCATGGTGAGTCATGCATTCCTATATGTTGACATGCCAACTAACTTTCAGGTTGATATTATTAACTCTGAAAACAATATTGATGTTTACTTGTTTGAATTTTACCATTAAACTGTCCTGAATATGTACATTGATATATAACTAAATAATGACCTCTGGAAAGTGCAATCAAGTTTTTTTCTCTTTGCTTAATGAGTTTGGTGTTTACATGCACGAGATTCTTGTGATCTGTTAGCTTATAAACCTACCTACCAAGGGGAATAGTGTAGCCACCCTCTTTGGCTTTTACCAATTAAGAATGAGCATGTGTTATATAGATAAAAGTATCTAAGTCTGTACTTCAAATGTGTCTTTAGACAGGATGCCTGTTATTTTGGGAGACAAGGATTCAACTGATACCTGGCTAAGCAGTGCTTCCAGTTTTAAGAGTGTGATGAAGCCATACGAAGAATCAGATTTGGTATGAGCTTTGTAGTAATAATAACTTAAGACTGAATTTCTATTTTCTTCATTAGCGTGGAACTTCCTTGTTTTTTTAAATATTTTGATATTAAAGCTTTACTAGTATGATTCTGTGTTCATGATTTTCCCCAATATTTTAATCTCAGGCGTGGTACCCTGTAACACCTGCTATGGGCAAGCCGTCATTTGATGGACCTGAGTGTACAAAGGAGGTATGATAATTGATTTTCTCGTCATGTTGCTGTTCATCCTTTAGCTTTTTCTTAGTTTTTTGGAGTACGACCTTTTACTCTGTCTCCGATGAACATATCACATTTTTTATCAGAACCTCTGGAATGCAATCTGCTTAGATCTTTGTTCTAGTTTGGTCATTGATGCATAAACTTTCAATGAGGAAAAATTTATGCAAACAATTTATTGAGCTTAAAGGAAAGGAGGATTTATTGTTCATTGATGCATCCTGATCAAAACAACTGCCCCTTGGTCTGAAGACCAGGGGGAATTTTTGATTAAAGTTTAATCAATAGTTTGATGTGATTTATAGGTTACTTTTGTGTGCGTGTAGCTATGTATGGTGTCTCTCTGTTTAATGATAATTTTGCGTTTTTGTATGATCTTCTGATCCGTGTTACGTTTCTACGTGTCATGATTTTTCACCTCCCCTTATCTTATACAGGTTATTATTTTGACTGACAACCTAGTTCCTGGTTGTATGTGCACGTGTGTATTTGCATGCGTGTTTATTTTTAAACATAATTTTACTGTTTTGGTAGGATCTTACAATTCATATTAAGATAGCATGTGCCATGTTCTTTCACTAGGGAAGTCTAAGACCCAGTCCAACCAAGTCCAAGCTATTTTGGGTTGGATTTGATCCCCATGCTATAAAAATATGGACGGGATAATGTCACATTTTATGGTCTGGAGGGATCAAGTTACTCTATGAATAACTCTTCACAGATTTACTCTGTTCAATAACTCACTGTATACACTAAATTCACCATTATAGCCATTAAATCAAATGTTATTGAGAAGATCAAATCTATGTTTGCAGTTGCTCAATATGTATAAATGATTATAAAAGAATCACGCCGTACTTTACCCTTAATATTGAAAACCTTTACTTGGCATCATCCCATGTTTGACAGATTCAAACAAAGGCAGAAAGGAACATCTCAATCTCTAAGTTCTTTTCAAAAAAGGGAGCTGAAGTTGAAGACACAGAGCCAGAGCATAAAATACTAAGTCACGAACCTTTCAAGACTGAACAAACGGAAGACCTCAGTGAAGAAGCTAAGACAGAAGAGGGCAACACCGACTTCAAATCCAGTGGCATATCCCCTTCTAAAAAGGTTACCAATTTCGCAATCAAGCGCGAATACGATGCCATTTCATCTGATTCAAAGCCATCTTCAGCAAATAACAATCAGATGAGTGCAAACCCGGCAAAGAAAAAGGAAAAGGCCAAGACTGCTGATGATAAACAACCAACCTTATTTTCCTACTTTGGAAAAAGGTAACCACTGACTAGATTTTGGTCTGCATGAACTTAGAGTTGCTAATTTAAAACGTTCTGTATTTCAGTATTTTGTGTATATTATGTAGAACCATTTTGTTCTAGCTCTTGCATGTCCCATATAGACCAGGTTTAACATCATATCCTGCAGTTACATTGTCTAGTCTTGTAGCTAGGAAGGTCTCTCATGTATCCAATGGTTTATGTTCAAGAAAAACTTAATGGCAATGTTTTTTGTTAGCGGTATTGTATGGTTTTTCTTGTTTCACATTGTCATCTCAATTTACTGATGTCAAATTCATGTAATCATCAAAATATAGTAATTCAATTTTCTCAACTGGCAAAAAATGCCGAAATTGTTAGACTGGACGTCGTGACCAAGGTCCTCCACTTGTATACGTGAGTTTCTAATGGCTATTGTCATTTCTTCTATCTACCGAAAAAAGAAGGTAAAACCTTATAAGATCAATGTAAATGTTTTTAAGAAGAGGTTTTTACTTTTTGTGTTTAATGGAGATGCAAGATATGAAAATTGGTGATATTACTACGTAAGTCTGAGGTGCATCCGAACACACTATAAGTGTTAATTATACAAAGCAGGATATATAACTTCGGAAAACGAAAGAAATAAAAAAAAAATCACACAAATGTATAGAGAAATTTCATTTTCTTGTACATTATACATGATGGATTACAAAAGAAAATGTATAAAGAGTTATTTCTCCAAGCAGATCGATAAAACATAAGTTCTGAATTACAACTTATGAACTTACACACTCATTCATGTGGTTCTATATTTTTAATGGTTTCACAATTTTGATGGATAGTGCATGGGGAATGAAATCCATTATTTGTGATTAACAAAGAGGGAACAGTTGAGGACGTAGAAGTGGTAGAGACCAACAATAAGCCTCAATCCATTTTCCCTTTGGTGCAATTTCCATGATGATTTTCTTCAACATCCTAAAAGGAACCATAACACCCCATTGTATAACACGACGTGATCCAAGGCAGAAACCTCGCCGCTTATTCCCTAGCCGAACGCTGCTTCCTCTCCGCCTTCGAAGCCGCTTTCTCGGACGATACAATCCAACCAATAGGTTAGAATTTGAGAACATTGATATGTGTATAGAACCTCTCTTGAGCATTTTAGAAGGCTCCTAAAATGTTGTGTAACATAACATAATACTAAACTCTTAAATAGCATGTGAAAAAGGTATGTTATTCATCATCATCATAGTGATCATCATGGCAACAATTATCACAATCTTAATGCTTTAGGAATAATCCTAGTGTGCAAATATATAATGGCCGAAAGAAATTCCTTTGTAATTTTTTTATTAGTTTAGGGTTGTGGCTGTCATCATTAAGGGAAGTAGGCTTGCTAGTTAGTATATCATATAAATGAGCTTTAGAGTTGAGTTAATTTTTTTTTGTAGGCTCCTCCTCTTTGTTGCTCTTTGATTATGGGAGTTGATATTTTTTTAATAGATTTTTTTTTTGAGGGAATATTTTTTAATAGATAAATGTTAGTTTTTGGTAACCATTATGTTATGTTAATCTCATGTTATTTTCGATGTTTCAATTCAACGACTTGAGCTGCACCTTGGGAACGTTGATATCCCATGTGACTTAGTGTTACTGTTTCTCTTTGACGTCATACACCTCCCTTAAACCAAGAGCATTGCTAATTTTTAAGAACGCAAACAAAAAATTACATTTAACTTTAAAGTACTTCATTTAATATGATAGGGTGTTGGATAACTTAACCGGCTCGGGATAAAGAGTTTGAGATACCACCTTCGTTTTCGAGTCTAAGACTTTTTTTAGAAAAAAATTTAGATTAATAAGGTTTTACCGCCTGTAATATAAGACACTTTTGATTTTCCACCTTGAAATATTTTTTTTTAGATTCCGTTTTTCTAAAATAAAGATTCTTCACAATTGCTCTCTATGCCCTGTGACTCAGCAGAATCTATGATCTGTCACCGACATGGCATTTTTTTTTCAAATTTTTTTTGGATGCCACGTGTAAAATACATTTTACACGTCATTTATAACTAAAAAATAATAAAAAACAAAAGAAAAAAAGTCAGATTTTTTTAAAAAAATCAGAAAAAATTCAGATTTTTCAGAAAAATTAAGTTCCAGATTTTATTTTAAAATCCGAAAAAACATTCAGATTTTTGAAATTTAATTTTCAAAATAAAAAATAAAAAATTTGATTTGATTTTAAATTTTAAAATCTTAATTTCAGATTTTTTTTCAAAATTAAATAATAAGAAAAAAAATTCAAATATTTTTTACAAATTCAAAAAAAATAGATAATATTATTTTTTTAAATTTTATAATTTTAATTTAATTCGGATTTTTTTTGAAATTTTTGTATAATTTTTTTCGAAAATTTGGAAATATATTAAGTTCGAGAATAGAAATGGTAATACCATATGGGTTTTTCTATCATTGATGGGAAATATATTAAGTTAGAATTTAGAAGAGAATTCGAAAATTTTATTCCTGAATTTTTATGAATTCTTTTTTGAAATTAAAAAATAAAATAAATTCTTTTTCGAAATTAAAGAATTAGAAAAAATTCAAATATTTTTTACAAATTCAAAAAAAAAAGATAATATTAATTTTTTTGAATTTTATAATTTTAATTTAATTCGGATTTTTTTTGAAATTTTTGTATAATTTTTTTCAAAAATTTGGAAATATATTAAGTTCGAGAATAGAAATCGTAATACCATATGAGTTTTCCTATCATTGATGAGAAATATATTAAGTTAGAATTTAGAAGAGTATTCGAAAATTTTATTCCTGAATTTTTTATGAATTCTTTTTCGAAATTAAAAAATAAAAAAATTCGTATTTTTTTTCGAAATTAGGAAGAATTTAAAAATAAAATCTGGAACTTAATAAAAAATAAAAAAATTCATATTTTTTTCCGAAATTAGTATTATTTTTTAAAAAATTCTGGAACTTGATTTTCAAAATAAAAATCTGAATTTTTTTACTTTTTGAAAAAAAATCTAATTGTTTTTTATTTTAAAATTTTTGAAAAAAAATGGAATTTTTTTCTTCTGATTTTTAAAATAATTTTAGCTTTTTTAAAAATTAATTAAGAACAATTAAAAAAGATTTTTGTTTGTAAAAAAAATGTTTTTTTTTTATTTTTTTTGATTATAAATGCTATGTAAACTCTTTTTTACAAGTGACATCTAAAAAATATTGAAAAATAAAAAAAAATGTCACGTCAATGCCACATCATAGATTCTGCTGAGTCACAGGGCTGAATGCTGAAGAATATTTATTTTGCAAGGATGAAATCTAAAAAAAAAATTTACAGGGGGAAAACCAAAAGTGCTCTATATTACAGAGGGGTAAAACCCTATTAACCCAAAAAATTTGTTCCATTTTATAAGGTTCATTTGGTATTTCCAAGTACATTAATTATTTTTTTCAACATACCCTTGTTTATTTTATATCTTTTTTTCAATCAACAATAAATGTTATGTTGAAAACACAAACTAATCTTCTTTCTTAAATGATAAAATTGTACAAACAATAGTAATTACAAACAAATTTAATATTATTATTAACTTTCTTAATTCCCGTATTTTTTTTAAAAGGGGCATATAATTAGGGATGGAGGTAGTAATTGTTTTTTAGTAGAACTAGTAGTTGTTATTTTAATAGTTAACGTTAGTAATTAGTTATTATATTTATTTTTCTTTTTGTGTTTGAACCCAAGACTTTAGTTATGTTAGGTTATTATTTTTGTGTTTGGACCCAATACCTAACATTAACTATTAAAATAAAAGTTCATTTAATATGTCCTTTTTATAAATCTTCGTAGAATTTGTCCTTGTATCCTTTTAGTTTGTTTTAATGAATTTACTTTGTCGATAGACAAATTTGAACTTGTTCATTCTTGGGTCTTTTGACCTCATTTCATTTAAAGAAAAACATTTAATTAAAAAAATTGATCCTAATTTTATTCTTAGGCCTTCAAAGCCCGTTCTTATTATTATTATTATTATTATTATATATATAGTATTTCTCTTCTCGGGATCTCAATCTTATAAATCTTTTTTGTTTGTTATCATATTTGAGCTCATTCCATCTCTTTCAATGTAGAAGGTTCAGATCAACTTGTGAACTTTAAAAACGACTTTTAAAGTGAATTTTGAAGTAAAAAAAGTTTCATATATTAGTTTTTTTTAAATAATGTTTGTTTAAAAATTGTGTTTATGAAGGTCGAGTTGAGAAGCTTCATGTGAATTGTGAGAATTAAGTAAACAAGAGAAATGTAGAGAGTAAGGGATAAAAGTTACACAAATTAATATGACTTTTTCCTCATTTACGCATTCTATTAGAATATAGAAGTTAATATAGAGTTAGTTTTTTTTTTTATTTTAAAAGAATATATAGAGTTAGTTAGTTAGAGTTTGTTACGTTAATTTGTTGATTTCTAACAAGCTACAAATCATCTTAATTACCATTTTTATTTTATCAAATCATTCAATATTAATTTAAGGATTTTTCCTTTGTATCAAACTCTCTATGTACAAATTTCTCTTAAGATATGAATCTTCTTCTGTCTTTGATATTGTGATTACTAAAACATACCTTTAGACTAGTTCAACATCCACCCTTAGTGAGATTTCACTATTGCTCAAAATAGTAGAATATTATATATTTTTAAACTTGTACATGTTTCTCCACAATATCCCTTTTTAAGTCACTCAAGGGTTCCTCAACAAAAACATCTCCAAGTTAACAACATAATCCATGTAACACCATAATTTGTGAAGAAACCGAAGTGTACATTGGAACATCCAATCAAAGTTTCTAAAATCAAGTCATTCTGAATCAATGCTCTCACAAATTAGACACTAATCGGTTAAGTATCTGATATTATTCGATTACATATTGATAATGTAATACTGTATGAAAACGAAAAAAGTTTGTGAACACAATTTAACTTTCATCTTGTACGTTATGTTTGACTTTCAGAAGATATTATGCATAAGGTCGTCATGATCATGAGCATCAAATGAATCTAAATGATAAAACAGGTGATCCATTATATACTGATCTACTACTTAGATGTCACCTCGTAAAACAAATGCTTTAAAGCTCAAAACTTACACATGCTTGATGTTTGGCGAGACACGCAAATTACAATAAAGATAGGACTGATGTTAGCAACATTCTTTTCTATCACACTCTTGTATTTCAACTAATAAAAAAGTAAGTGATCGAAAGATCATAATAAAATGAGTGTGTTACCTAGCATTACTCGTAAGATATTTTTAGGCTAATACATAAGGTTTATTTTCCAAAATATTATTATGAAGAAAAAAAAATCTTCAGTAGTACACGCCCTAAGATATCTATGTTGGTCAATTATTAGGCTAACCTCTACTCAAGAATCACACGGTTATTTTTCCTTCATGAGAGTTTGACTATCTCTCAAATGAAGGACTTCTGAAATCAAACCATATTTATTTTTTTCTTTTTAGAAGAGTCATATTGCCAACTCTTCCAAAAGACACGTTCCTAACAAAGTTTTCATTTTACATAAACCAAAAAAAACCTATTTGGCTCACTAATTGAACATAAACAAAAAATAATAATAATTGGCAGTTATTATGGTTTATAGGGGGGTGAAGGACTAAGGGTATAGTGTATAATTTTGAGTAAACCAACAACTTATCACATTTGGGTTGATTGAGGTAGTCAGATTTAATGAATTGTAAATTCAATACGTTTTAGAAAATGACCAACTTGAATTCCTCCTCATGTAATCTTTATCAATGCCGAGCATGCTGTCCTAGTCCTCCAATGGTGAGACTAAAAACGATAGATTAGTTAGTTGCAGCTTCTTGTGGCAAATCCATTAGCCATAAATCTAAAGAACTCTCAAATCAACAAATAAGGCAAAGAGAAAGGTTGGAGTTGAAATTGAGTTTCATGACCAGGAAAATCGACATCAAAAGCAAGTGGACAAAGCTATTGAAGATCGTAGCATGGAACCATGCTCTGCTGTTAATCCCATTGGGACATACTTCTTCTCCCCCTTCTCCTTCTCGACAATCACGGTTGCTATTCATTTCATCGTCTTCTGCAACTGTTTCTTATAAAATTCACTCAAGTTGATCGAGTTCTAACTTCTACAACTCAATACATGTGAATCTATTTGACTAGAACTAAACCGACTGCCCAAACCAATCTAAACATTTTGATCAGGTTTGAGTTGATCGGTTTCACAGGCCAACTGAGACCCATGTCCACCTGTAACATATATATGAACGAAAGAAAATCCTCATTCCTAATTATTCGTCTACTATTTCCCCAAAATTTAAATATCATTAAAATGGATAAAAGAGAGTTCACCATATCTCAAATTAGTAAAGGGGTAACAGTACCAAAATTTGTGGCAAAAACAAAAGTACCTAATACCAGTTTCAATGCAATGGCATACAAACCATTATACCAACATTTAATTCAGCTACACCCTTTAAGTTTAACTAATATTATCAAACCCTTTCAATCAGTACCATTATTGGCAGAGGTAGAGTTTTCAATTCCATCTTCCTTATTTGTGACCTCTTTGCTTGCTTTTGCTGGATATTTGATAGCATTGAGTTCAACTTTTCTCAAAGCAGCTTTGCCAAGATCCACACCACAGATGTCAGAGAGCCTCACAAGGTAAAGCAACACATCAGAAAGCTCTTCCCCAAGATGAACTTTTTCTTCCTCTTTGAAATCTGGTAGTCCCCTTTGAACTTCACCTTTCCACTGAAATATCTCGGATAATTCTCCCACTTCACCAATCTTCAAAAATCACATCAAAAAATATATTAAGATAATAGCCCCAAATCTTATATAGGCCCTGTTTGGATAAACAACTTAATTTACAGCTTAGAGCAAAAGATTATATAAAGTTAAATTGTTTCCGTTTATAAGTTGTATTCATAAGCTATCTTGAAGGGCTTATGAACATGTCATGAGCTATTTTCATAAGTTCTTCCAAACAGTTTCATAACTTCATAAGTGCTTATGCTAGTAAATAAGCTCAAACATGCCCCAATATAACAGGACAAGCATACATTTGAAACTATTTTGACCCAGTTATGCATTCTATAAGTAAAGTTAAAGAACATAATGCATGTTAAACTTATTGCATATGATGTGTAGTAACTGTAACAATAAAATGGGATATGTTTGCATCACAACATGTTGAATTGGATCTGGATTAACAAGGACAAAACATGTAATATAAGTCATCAAATAGTTTTAGCCTATGTTTGGTTCCATGGCAAGACACTCCACAAACCACAGTCAGATCTGGGTTGGTCAATCATGGTTTGACCACAAATTTGTTATATTTGGCTTCTGTCAAAAATTGATTCCAGCACCAAACCCAATTCCGTTCAAAAGCTTAGATAATTAGCTTTCACAGTGACATATGATCAATTCACAAGTTTATTAGAAGTAGTAGATGCATGTGCACACTCAAAAGAATTTTGATCCACACATGAATAGATTAAACATCACCTTTTTCGAATGTATCTAAACACATATCATATTACATTCAACTCATTTTTTTACCAAAACAACTTTACAAAGAAATTGACCCAATTATTCATTTTGAGCTATGTTAAAGAACATAAGGCAATGAAACTAATTGCATACGTGTCCTCAGAAGGGTATGTTTGGTTCAGTCCTGACAAAAATTAATTTTGAATGAATTGATTTCAGTTAAAAGTAACTTAAATGAAAAATGGTTTATGTTTGAAGTAACATGATATGCAAAATTAAGTTCAACAATAAATTTGAGTGTAGACATCACGTTTGAAGTCAAAAGCTACAAATCCTAACTTCAAATTAGAATCAATTCTGGAGTCAAAATCCAATTATACGGAAAAGCATCAAAACATGTTAAAATCAAGTTTACACCTATAGAAAAAATTCGACATTTCCAAAAGTTAAACCAAACATACACCGCATCTAACCAATTCCACATCTCCCTGACAAACTAACCACTAACATTTATCGATAAAAACGCATAAAAAAGCATGTTTTGTCGTAACAATAAAATTGAATATGTTTGTATTGCAACAAGTTGAATTTGACTTGGGATTAACAAAAACAAAACCTTAAAAAATAACACATTAAAATTGTTTAACCCTTTCTCTTAAACATTAAAAAAAAGACACAACTTGTAAAAGAATAAGCTTTATAAAAACACCAAACAGAATCTGAACAAATCAGTGATGGGTCAGATAAATCATCAAAAACCTATTATAAAAAAATTGATTAAACTAAAATAATAATAATGATAAAATGATTCTTCTATTACTAACCCATTATAAGAGAACATTACAAAAGAGAACATTACAAAAACCCTGATCAAAAGAATACCCAAAAAATATAAATCAAATGGGTATACCTAAAAAAACAAGAACAATAAGATAATAAAAAAATAATTATATGAAATTTTGAAGAAGAAATATACCATAGCTAAGAGAAGGTTCCTTGGGGAGTGATATTGATCCCAATCTCTTTCTTTAGCGAACTGAGCCATCATCTGCTTCAGCTTTCCAAGGGATACAGAGTCTCCTTCGGGAACACCAGCCATCTTGGAGAGAGAGAGAGAGAGAGAGAACCAAAAAGACACAGAAGAGAGTGAAGAAAAACAAGAGGGAAAAAGTGAAATGAAGCTTCTTCTAAAGAATCACAATCACAATCACAATAAGTTATTCAATAATAATAATAGTATAATATTAAGTAAAATAGATTTAACAAAAATAAAAAGGAAATCATTTCACCCCTCAATAAAAAAAGGAAACCATTAATACTGTATTAATAATAATGTAGAAATAAGAAAAAAAGATAAAACAAGGGTCAAAAGTTAACTGTGTGCTTTTAATTCAATTGACTACTTCATCCGTTTCAAAATCAATGTCGTTTAAAATTTTTATACACGTATTAAAAAATGCATTAATTAAAAGAAAGAGAAATGTTATTTTACCAAATTATATTAATCAATTATTCGTTTTAGGGTGTTCAAAATCGAACCAATCCAATAGAAAAACCGCAAACCGAACCAATCCAAACCGAAACCGCAAAAACCGCATTTGGTCCGGATGTATTCAGATCAATTTTTTACTCAACCGCATGGTTTGGTTCGGTTTGCGGTTTTGATTTTACCAACCAAACCAAACCAAACCAAACTGCAATATAAGAAAAACACTAATTAAATATATATCATTTTGACCAATATTCATAGAAACTCAATGAAAACTCTAATATAATGACATATTTTTTCTCTTTGTTAAGTTTCTTCTTTGCTTTTTCTTTCAAAAATGTATTTATGTACTACTTGAACTCTTAGAGAATGATAAAAAATTTAGTCTTTTGTATTTCTTTCAAAATATGATTACTATTTGTCCGGGTTTAAATTTGGTCTACATAGTTGGGAACAATGTTGGATGAAAATAAAATTGTAACGTTGGATGAAATTTAAAACATTGTGAAAATATGTTGTGTTTTAGCTTTTTAATTTGATTTTAATGTTGGAAAAAAAATTATTGTCTAAAACAACCGCACCAACTGATCCAATCCAAACCGCATTTGTTTGGTTTGGGTTGGTTCGGATTTTATTTTAAAAGTCAACCGAACCAAACCAAACCGCATACTTATTTACCTTGCGGTTCGGATGACTTTTAGTCTCAAAACCAAACCGAACCAAACCGAACCGCGAACACCCCTAATTCGTTTGTTTTTCACTAAACAATTTTTTTTTGGAAATAGTATTAATTGAATGGTACACTGTCCTCGTAAGCTTAGTTCAGTTGATAGGGACAATACATAATATATGTTAGGTCCAGGGTTCAAACCTCAACCACCACAAAAAAAATTTGATAGTTATTATTGCATTGAAAACTGAAAGTGATATTCAATTTAAAATAATTTTTTTTTGGTTAAAACGACACTCATTTTAAAACAGAATGAGTGTATTAATACTACTATAATAATCATTTGGGTCAATCCAAACAGTTAATTCTTCTCGTATAAAGAGATAGTCTTAGGTCAGATACGGTGATGTCTGATCTTTTTTTTATTTTTTATAGATAGATGAAAGTACAATAATTATTGAAATTTGATTGGAGATGATTTTGTATTAAAATCGGTTAATGTATCAGTTTTTTTTTCTTGTTACAAAAATGTTGTTTTCGTGTGAATCGAACTCATGGCCATAGGGTGTAAGTTCAAAGTGCAACATAAGAGAAGGTGAATTAGGTTTTGCAAATTTTTGGTTATTTTAGAGATATTAGAGTTTTTTTTATTTTTCCTAGAAATTATGATAAAGGTAGGAATAAATGCGGGAAAAATAAATAGAGTAGGAAAGAGAAAAAGAGACCCAAGAAATTATAGTAGTTCCTCTTCTAATATAAGGGTACATCCACTCTCTCCACACTCCATGATGAAATTTCACTACGATAAAATTTTTGTTACAAGCAACCTTACTCTAATGCCCCTTAACAATCTTCCTATACAAACCAAGATAACACTGCACTATCTTTTGTTGTAAAAGTTGCTACAAATATCTGCAAAACAAAATTGGTGAGAAAGTTTGAGACGCGCTGATCACGTTGTCTTTAAGAATTTTCCATATATAGCTTGCTTATTAAGTATTACGGTAAAATGAGTGATGTGGACATATGAATTCAATTTAAGCACTCAATTTAGGATGCTCTGTTGTGGATGGTCTTAACAGAGTCTTCTTGAATAGTAATCAAGGATACATAATTAGCAAGAAAATAATTTAACAAGGAGATGAAGATGAAACCCAAAATGTGTATTAGCTTGATCAAAATTGATTTTGTATTGGTTATGTATATGTCTAAAAGCATGTATGTAAGGATATTTTTTTCTATGGAAAACACGTGAGGAGTCGAAAATAGCTTTTCTATATATGCCTTCTATATATGGCAATTGATATGTTGCCCATCAATACCAATCCTTTGCAAATTAATAGCAATAAGTTACAAATTAAAACCACTTTACAAAAGTGATGGAAATATAGCGAGTTTTTAAGTAAACAATTTTCTTGATATTTTCTTGTACCCTTTCTTTCTCTCTCTTTTTTCCTTCTCAAACTCTAGCCGTCACCCATTTCTTCTTCTTTTTCTTGATAGAGGGGTGATTTAGGGTCAATTTTGACCTAAAAATCACCCCTCCAAGTTGTTTTTCCTTCTATCTTAATTGAATAAGTGATTTCACATATTTTATGTTTTCTTTCGTTTGTTTTTGTGATTTCGTCGTCTCTGAATGACTCTGTTTGTTTTGATTTCCCGTCTTTGTGCGGTGTGTTTTTGATTTCCCGTCTTAGTGCGGTGTTTAATTATTTGATTCAGGTTGAAAAATTAGCTTTGAGCAAGTGCAGATTCGATCAATGACAATGACTTTGTTGTCGTCAACGTTGCAGATCCGGAGACATGAGTATTCTAGAGACTTGAATATAGTCATATTAGTCATATTTGTAAGCATAGGTACTTTGTCGTTTTATGCTATTAACATGGATGATGTGAGTTTGTTCACAAATTCATCCTTTTTGTTTTTAGCGAATTTGGATTTGTATTGTATCGATGTACTTTATCAATTTGAATGAATGAATATCGTTTATTTTTGTCAATTTTTTTTTGATGGAAATGAATATTGTAGGCATATATACATTAGCAATTAACTCACTCATTGATTGACCAAGTAAACATAATTAATTTTTTATGGTATCAGTATGAAATAAAAATTATAACTTTTGAAATATAATAAACTAGTATGGATACCCGTGCCAAACATGGGTTAGAATTCCATCATACATGAAATATTCGATGAAGATCGGGTGTCATTCTTCTTTGTGTGATTGCTTTATGTCCAATGGGTTGATCAACATCAATGTTGTCTTTCCCATAAGGTCCAACGATGATCTCATATTCTGGTTCGATTTTATGGGGAATCAGGAGTGGTTCCTAGTGGTAGACCATGGATGCGGAGAGTCTCATACTTAAGGTAGAGATGTT
>Ga0315914_1004518_pt1 | contig 20783 bp, 10 predicted proteins | sample MpolenodulesMG_FD_203920 | JGI IMG/M metagenome (GOLD analysis project Ga0315914, IMG submission 203920) | Medicago polymorpha root nodule microbial communities from Los Angeles, California, United States - elongated nodules | ecosystem: Host-associated > Plants > Roots > Nodule | place: USA... | reverse complement strand
AAAATTTCAGTATTCAGTCTAAAGGTTAAGTTAAGATTGTTCCAATCATTGCTTTCTATGCATGATTTTGTTTGTGAAGTGATCACAAGAATTTTTTGTTAGTGCCTAATCATGGAAGCAATCAAAAAGCAATAGTATGGGAAAAGAAAAAGAAAATCTATATCCAGTTACTTACAATGTGACAGCAGGCGCCTCATCTTTTCCTCACTTTTTCTTTGTTTATACACACTCTACCATTTGCTTTTCCTTTTGTTGACTGCTTTACTTTTGTTGGCCTGATTCAAATATGTTATATTCTCACCAATTTGTGTCTCATAGTAACTTGTGTAGCATGAGTCTCATAGTGTAGACTTTAGCCCACCACCATACCAATAGTGGTTGAGTCTAGCACAAAAGATCACTCTCACACTGATGAGATGAATTGCTGTTCAAATCTCTTGTATTGAGAGATACTTATACATTTCGTGTCCGATTACACTTTGAAGAAGATTGTGAGTCGGTGACATGCAGTTTCATCCGAGAAAACCATAATCGTCAACATATATGACAACTAATTAACCTAATATTTTAAAAACAGAATTGGGCGTTTCATCTAGTTAAACATTGAATTCGCTTTAGCTACAGTTAAATCGAGTTTTCGTCTTGCTTTATACTAATTCGAGCAATTTAAAATGGTTGAATCATTATTTAGAGATCTTGTCGGGTCGATATTCTTTTCAATTTGAAAACATTGATTTAACCCAATGGAAAACAAATCTTTTTCCTGGATAATTTGATCATATCAGTGACACTCCTTTTACCTTCCCTTTTCCTAGTTTTCAGGCTTTCAAAAGCTTTCTACCATTCCCTACAACCTACTGGAGAAAAGATGAGGATATATTGCTTACAGCTAGGACTATTAGTTGTGAGCATATCTTTCACCAAAACCAAAGTTTTTTTTTTTATTAAATAAAATAAAATCATATAGTCATCATTCTTCCAAAATGAGTAAAAGCTAATTGCTTCACATGAAGTTTGGTCACTGGTTTATATCACTATTGTTCTTAAAAATGCACCAAGAACTCCATTAACCCGCCACCAATAAGAAAAGATACAAAAATATAGAATTTAGAAGAGTGCATTAAGGTTGTCTAAGGTACATCTCCACAGGTCAACTGGTTACATCTTTTGCATTTTTAATAATTGGATTGTGTGGTCCTTCATTCTCATCTCAACCAATATAAGCTTAATGGATAACTATTTTATTTATGTGTGATATGCCCCTGATGTGAGTGTGAGGCTCCCTGTCAATTATGCTAAACTATAATTGAAGAGTTGGTTTTTGTATGTTTATGTTTGGTAGGGCAGGGTGGACTTTTCTCCTAACCAGTTTGAACTTGAGTGACTAACAATATGTTTGGACCCAAATCACATCTTTAAGACTCAAAATGTTCTTTATTGATTTTTGAAAATGTTTACAAGCACAGTTACATTATTTTTTCAAACAAAGTTTAGGGTTTGAAAGGTAGTTTTGATAGAAGTAAAGCAACTCCATATAACTTTTGGTTTTAGTGGATGGAATACAAACATAGGTCATTTTACTTCAAATATACTCGTAACCAAATCAAATTTAAAAAATCAAGTATTACCAAATAAAATAATAAGTTTAGGCTGAATGGTGAAAATTCTTGTCACTTAAGAAAATGGTAAAAAATTCAAATCATATCTCTTGTGCATGTAAAGTGCATAATTGAGAGTTCTTCTTTCATTTTGGTTCGAAATAAACCACCAATTTCATCCTTAAATTATCATTCTTATACAAATTTGATTCCTAAGAATGTGAGTTATTATCAATCCATCAATTTAGTCCCTAGACTTTCACACTCTCTCCAATTTTGAAAGTAATTGATCTAATTTGATTGATTTTTAATAGTTCTCAACCATTTATTATATTTCGATAGTTCATGACCAAATAGTTGGGAAACCGAAAGATTAATGATCAAATTGAAAGTCTATTCTTTTATTTCCTTTACACTCTCAAAAATAATCTGTTCCTATTAATATATAGATTTTTTTTTTGTATAAAACACAAGCCAAAATAATAATAAAAATCTATAGTTGGAAACGCAGATTTTGATGTTAATATTTGTTTACACGGCATGGTGAATGTTGGATTTAGGCAGGACAGTTTACAAAATATGCAGATTTTGATGTTAATATTTGTTTGAAAATTCTAAACACCAAGCTCAATAATATCCATCTTGATCAATAGTCACCTATGTGATGAGTCTGTGAATTGAGGGCATGCAGACAGACATTAATCATAATAAATCTATAGATGAAATTGATAGCGTTTTTTGTTGTGAACGACATGACAACTTATCCATTATATTGTCTTTTCGCAACTGATTGCTTGCGATAATCACTAACCGAACAGCTACTTGCAAGATGTATCTGCCACAAATGTACCATGTTGATTTAATCAACTTCTATTTTCTTTTACTTATTTTCAAAGATGATTAGATGTATAAGTCTCCAACTCTCCGTCATGGATGTAGGTTACAACAGTAGTTTTAAGTTTGATTACACAATCACAATCAAGAGACTGCAAAATATTGAGAATATGTAGATAGGTCTATCACTTGACAACACTCTTTTAAAAAATAAATTAAATTAGTGTTTAAAATAGTGAAAATTTCAAACTTGAATACTGAACTTAGGCTGTATTTACATTTAATTCATATAAAATGACCACTATATTTTATGATAAACATGAAAAATGATAGAGTTGAGCAAGAATTCCAACTAAAAAAGTGCATGGTAATAATATCAAGCCAATTCCTAGTTCATTTTGGAGAGCATTAGAGGGCTGTAATTTGTTATTATAAATTTATAATGTAAGTGCATGATAATATATATCAAGGCAATCGCTAATTTACATACTCATGGCATCTGGTTTTCTGTAATAATAAATCTACCTATGTCATAAAAATCAATGAATGTGCATCTACAATGATTTTTTTTTTTTTGTGTGGAGTTTTTCACCAATCTCATCCGTGTCTACCTCTCAGATAAATGGAGCCCTCCATTTCTTTTGAGAAAAGGAGAGGATCTTGACCCGATATGAAAGTGGTAGTGAATGAAGAAGCATGCAAAGAACACTCGGGTTTGCAGATGACTGCACTGTTATCCTTTGAGCAGTTGCATAAAAGATGGCCACAAAGGAGGAGCTTTTATACACAGAGCTTCCCTGTATTCTGGCAACTTCCTCTTCCACTCCGTCATAAAACACTAACTATTGGCTTGTTGCCGAGCAAAACCAGGCTGAACAATGAAAACGAAAAATATGGTCAACTAGATGTTTCGGTTACTTGCTTGGTAAGTAAGGAATGAGGAAGGAATTAAATATGAATTTACCTGAAGAAGCATGGATGGAGGAGGTGCTGTAGCTGTAGGTTCTGAAAGTACATGACTTCTGGTTTTTCTCCCATTTAATGTAGTAACTGATGGACTATGATTGGTTGTTATGTCCCAAAAGCTTCGTTTCTTTGCAGTTGGAGCTGGTGATCGAAGCCGGTGGCTCTTCAATTCACCATTGTTTGGCTCCTTTTCCTGTACACTAGCAGCCCTGGTTGCCACTTTCTTTCCAACTTCACCGTTTGTTAATGCCTGTTTTCCACACTTTTGAGAAACCTCACGAATGAGATCATCTTTCTGCTTTAGCTGTAAGCTATGATCTTTCTTCATTCTCTCTATCTCAGCCTCCAGTGCTTTCACCGTCTGTTGTAGTGTCCTCACAGTTACCTCGGCTCCTTTCTTCTTGATTTCTGGAGTGAAACAAGTTCCAGCCAAGAAAGAGGGTCTAGTCCTTCGTTTTTCACTAGGTTGGGAAGAAGTTGGAGTGGAAAGAGTTGCAGCAGAAGGTTGCGGAGTTAAAGAGGATTGTGAAGCTAAGGACTGTGCTTCTAGAGTCAAGAGCTTTTGTTGTTGTCGTGCTAGTTGCGTTCTTAATTCACGGTTCTCCTTTTGCAGCTCAAGTACTAGCTTGGTCTGGTCAGTTTCTGTCTCGGGCATCGGCAATTGATCCTCATTGGTGTCGCTTACCTGCATCCAGACAAAGAACAAATTACATCATTCAATTTCATCATAAAAGCATGTCAAGCTTATGCCTTAAGGCCCTTGACAAAATAAATATTAGCCTGACATGGTACGGGGATTCAACCTTCAGCCGAATCTCTTTGGCTCTATCAGCCCAGTGAACGGTGTTCTGGGTTTCACCAAATGAGAGGCTACTTGGGCTTATGTTTGCAATCATGACAGTATTGCAAATTCCTCCAAGTGAATCCTTCAGAAGTTGAGTGAGTTTTGAATTTCGATATGGTATGTGTTTCTTGCCTTCTACAAGAGCATTGATGCAGCTGCTGAGTGCAAGAAGAGACCGGTTTATATTGGCACCCTCAAGAGATCTAAGTGTTCTTTGATCTGTGGCAAGAGCTCTCTCTGACCCTGCAAGATCAATTAATGAGAGTTTGCCCACTCGGTTAACAATGCTCATTGTTGTAGCATCTCTAACTCGGTATTCAACCACAACCTAGATGTAACAAAACAACGTGCATTTGGTTAGTAACAAGAGCCTGTCACAACTCACAATCACAACATTAAATGAATCTTTTTTCCTCTCAAAATCCTAAATGATTCACCTGCAAAATTGCATGAGACCGCGAAGATGTTTCGTTTACACGAGTTGGTTCTGTGGTACGGTTCCGATTTCCTTGTTGAAGCAATGTCATCACCTGAAGCAACCAGAGAAAAGAAAAGGAAAACATGCTAAATCAAGGTTCAGATTTGAAACATCCTCTAAAGTTATACTCTTCTAAAAAGGATCAGAATATTAATTACCTCATCTGCGGAAGAAGCTCTGTATTGTGTAAGACCCGCCGCCACAATCCCCTGTAATAAAACCGAGCCATTCATTAGATATATCTTTCAAAATTACAGCTTAAAATATAATGCAAATTTGTCATATATTACCGGATTAAATTAGTAAAGATTTACATAATCTTCAGATGCCTTTATAGAATACTTGTAAATACTATTTCTTAAGAGGAAAAATTTGCGAAATGTTAAGCTGTCATTTTAATAAGGAAAGAAAGTGAACCTGTTTATCTTCTCGAAGGACTAAAGGTCTTCCAGGGCACAGCAAATCTCTGACAGTTTCATTGTAAACCTCAAGATACGAAAGATGAACCACATGGCTTCCATCACAACTTCTCTGCCTGATTTTACCAAAAAGATCCTTAATAGCCAAAACCATCACCCCTGGATTCTCCATAGTACCAAGCATTGTATAGGTTTTTCCAGCTCCTGTTGCACCATAACAGAAAACTGACCCATTCCTCCCCTGCAAAACCGCTTCCACAAGCTCCGAGGTTCTGAAAAAAGGCTGAAATTAAACCTATATACAACGCACCTCTAAAGACACAGCATCATCAACTATGAATACATATCCAACATATAGGTACCCTAGTCAACTTTATGATCTGCCTATGTAGCACTGGCACTTTAGATTGAAGGTGTGTCCGGCAGTGTCCAACACATTTAGTGTCTGACACAGATACATACAACGACAAATGTGATTACATTGAAATATTTCACGTTTTCAAACTACTACCAGTGTCGACGTGTCCGTGCAAGTGGCATGTGTATGTGTCTCTATCAATGGTTCATAGTGATCAGCATCATAAATAGAAACTATATGATCAACATTAACAGACCTTATCCTCAATTTTAAGGACACATCATCATAAATAGAAACTGCAAGCAATTAAAAACAATACAACTAAATTAACGAAATTCTATCTACAATTATAGAAAGTAAATTATGAATTAAACTCCAAATTTAGAATAAAATGAGAGAATTAGAGAAACTAACGTAGTAGCATAAACTTGTAGCTGAGAAGCTGAATCAGTAAAAGAAGCATCAAAAGTAAAATGTCTTCCCTTAACCCTATTGAGTCTAAGATAATCATTTTCATTCGCAAACTCCGTTAAATAAACATCACGTTGATTCACAATTCTCACACAACACCGTGAATTCAATTCCTTCTCCTTCTTATTCATCGGTCTAACCCTTACAAACACCATTATCCTGCTCCCACATTTTCTTATATCTTCCTCTTTCCCCTTCGCCGGCGCCGGCATTGACAATCTCCGAGCAACCACCGGAATTGCATTTTTCGTTGATGTAACTTTTTTTGGATAGGAAAAGGCTACAATGCGGTCAGATCCAACAGTGAGATTATGATTTTCTTTGGAATCTTGATTAGGTGGTTGAGGTAAGACGAAGGTTTTTGTAACGGTTGTTGTGTTAGGGATTGAGGAGTTTCTATCACGCATGGCGGTGAGAGATTTAGAAGATTGTTGTTTTTGTTGTTCGTATAAGAGAGTGAGGGTTTTGAGTTTTTCTTTGAGTCCATGGTGTGGATTTAAGTCGTTTTCGGAAGTGATTTTAGATCGAGTTGAAACAGGCATTTTTTGAGAATCGATTATTGTTAACCAAACATGGCCTTAGAAAGAAGAGGAAGAAGAAGAAGAAAGATTTGAATGATGATACACTGAATGAGTGTGGAGTTTGGATGCAACGGTCAAATCTGAGCTTTGAAACGGTTACATATTATTTCAGCTGTGTAGTGTGGTCCTACGTGTATTTCCAGAATATCTCAACGCACGAGAATCATCTGTTTCACTTAAATGATGAATTTAATTCTCATCAATGTAATAGGGAATACTCACCAACAAATATTCCAATATTTTTTCACAAAAATAACTTTTACATTTTTTTTGTTGTTGTGTAAAAACCATGCACCAAATACCTCTTCTTCAAACTGTAGAGAGAGTTGAGTAGATTTGTGTCACCAAAATTTCATCCAAATGATTTAACATAATTGCATTTTAAAAGTTATGTTCAAACTCATAACATTTGATTAAGCTCAACGATACCCATTAATCATTTGTAATGTTTCTAGACTTTTTTTTTTATGGAGAATATTAAAAAAAGATTTAATTATAATCTTGATCCTCCTATTTTAATATTTTTTTAGGCAACTACTATGTTGAAGAGAAATTAGTATTTTGATCATTGTACATTATGCCTTAATTTAAGTGATCCGTTTACTTTTTTTCCTCTCTTCTTTATTACTATTTTTTTCTATACGTATTATTTAATCGTTGAATTGAAAAAGGAGAGATGACCAAACCAAAAAAATTGGAGAGATTCGCGTCCTAAAAATTGCTTGAAACTTTAAACACAAAACCTAGACAATTGTAATTATAATACTTGGATTAGATGTTCAAAAGTGTAATTAAGTGTAAATTTCCCTTAAAATATCCGAATTAAAAAGACCTATGTTTTGTCTAAATTTTATAGGGAGCAAGATGGTGTTTATGCTACTGATAAGAACACACGTCACAATTACACAGTTGCTATATCAAAGCCATGTTGCTACCACGTCACAACTCACGATCCATGTCATAGTCAATCAATACTTTTTTTTTTGAATATTATCAGTGCATCAAAGGTCAAAATGTTAGACATCAAATATTAAAATAATTAAGGTATAAACACTTGTATCAAAAATTAAAATAACAAAGGTATTAAAACTAGTATCAAAATTTTGACAAAACTAAGAAAATTAAAATTACATTAAAAAAATAAATTACTCTAAATTATATACTCGTTGATTTATCCAAAGACTAAATTTACACGATAATTCAAGTTCGTGTATCTACTTTAAAATGTGTATATTAACATATAACCATAATCAAATTGAAGACCCTACTATAATATAAAAAACGAGGCACTATAAAAAAAAAATACTTTTTTTAACCAAATATGTTATATAAATATATATTAAAGCAATTAAAATATCAAACTATATACATGTTTGTTGGTCAATTGAATAGGCCGTATCATAGGTTCTATTTCTTAATCACTTGTTGAACCAGGTACATCCCATACATGATACATGAAGCTTTAGTTCTACCATTGCAAGATACTTGTTATATTTTGTATGCCTAATTTATTTTACTACCGTTTTTAGTCATATATATAAAATATTTAAGGTCTCGATATAATAGTTTACACACTCAAAAACATTCATGTATAGAATAGTTTGTTTAATATATATCATTTTGTATAGAATAGTTTGTTTAATATATATCATTTTAGTTTGTTAAAACAAAAACATATTTAAATGTCTTTTTGTGAAATAAACTTTAACAAAAGTTAAGTCGAGTAATATTTTTATGTAAATTCTAGAAGTCGTATAAGTCTCAAAATATAACTTAATATTATTAATATATTAGTTTGTTACTCTATTCAAAAATATATCAAATTACTTAGTTAACTATGTTAATATAAAATAAGATTTTCAATGGACTAGCATGTTTTTTTTTGATGGACTGACATGTAGGTCATACGATGCTTTCAAAATAAGAGTAATGCTTAGTAGTACGGATAAATGGAAGACGGATTTTAACGAATATGTTAATGGATTGTTTTTAACCACACCAACCATGTATTCCATTAAGCAGCACTGTTGTATGATTATTATTTTTATTAAAAATTAATATTAACCAATCACCTCATGTATTGTGGAAAGTGAGACTCTTATAATAATTGTAATATTAGTTAAGAAAACTATTATTCGTCAAATTTTGTACTCAATCTTTCGTACTAAATAGCAGCGCTAAATGTTAAAACATATATAAATCAAAACTTATCAAAGTATATCACCCAAAATTTTAAGCGTGCAATTTTCTTGTGCTATTCTTTTGAGAAGTTATTTCTCCTGACTTTGCACTTAGGTAAAAAATAAAATAAGAGAACGATGTGTATTTTTAGAGCAATTATATTTAAGGATCTAGTGGCTTAAAGATACTAGTTTAGAATGTGGATAAGTGGAGTATTCGGGATTCGAACATCGACATCTACATATAATATGTAATATTTCTACCAACTGAACTAAACTCATATGATACATTTTCCTAATATTTAATATCAATTAAATTGATAGCTTTTGCTTATATTTAAAGCAATGATTCTTCTCTACTTATAAATAAGTATGAGAGAGTACTATAAAATATTTTTTGAAATGATTTATGTTAGTATTTTTTTTTGACGAAAAAATGATTTATGTTAGTATTATTAGCGATTGTTAATATATTACTAAAAAAAATGTGAGATTAGAATTCTCGACCCCTTAACTCCCACACGTCAACCGAGTCCAAGTATGCTTCATTTACATTAAGCTCCATTTAGTCCATTTAAGGGTTAGATGCAAGATATGTGGCAAAAAAAGATTCAACGGTTGAGATTTAAATATATTAAGACATTCATTTTTTTAATAATTAATAAAAAAAATTAAAAAGTCAGTTCCTTTAGCTTTCTGTGTTCTCTCACCGGCACCTATCGCAACCAACCGGCGCCATCACCACCATTTCATGCCGGCCGTCGCTACCTTTTGGTTGAATCAAAACGTTTTTACGATTTCATGTTGCTCAACTCTTCCACATTCTTACCCATGTTACCTTTACCAATTTCAATTACTCGTAAGCAGAAATGTCAAAAATTTCAACTCAACTATCACAACCACTTTCTTCTTCACGACAATTATTAAAGGCTAACACTATGAAATTATTGTTGAAAAAGCAATTGATTGTACAGGAAGTGGAAAAACATAAAAGGGTATTATCAGATGTTATAATTTTTGGTTATTGGTTTCTCATATTAAGGAGAAGGAATGGAATTTTCTCACTTAAAGCTTAGACTTGGCGATGAAGATGGAGGTGGTTTCAACGGCGGCGTGGAGGGAGGCGACAGAGAGGAGAAGAGAGGCGTGTACATGGAGAAGAAGAGGAGATACGAGCGTCCCTTTTTTTTAATTAAATAAAAGCTTTTTTTTTAATTTGAAATTTCAGCCCTTGGATGTTTATTTGCCACATGTCTTGCATATAACCCCTAAATGGACTAAATGGAGTTTAAGGTAAATGGAGCATATCTGGACTCATTCCAACCACCAACCCTCCCTCCTTGTATCTCTTAAGATTGAGTCAACGTTGAATGTTATCAACGAATCTTCAAAGCGAGGTATACCGATAATAATCATGCCCCCTAAAATAATCATGCAGATAATAGTGCAATTATTAGTCCTATAATGTTTTTCCCATGAATATTCTTCTTTTGATTGGGTAAGCTAAGCTAGTGGGACATGCTAAACATTGTTGATCCAATGATTATTTTTTATGAGAGGGGTTGATCCACTAAACATTTTTTTTTTTAGGGAAAGGTGCTTAAAGCAATTCATTAATAATCAAAGTTTCAATACAATTGGGTATACGAAATAAAGTAGCGGGACTAGTGAGAAATGTGGCTTCCCCCTGCAAGAGTGTGAGCCACCACATTAACTTGTTGCCTAATAAACTCCACCCTAGAGTTGGTAAACTTAGACGAGAGTAAAGACCGGGAAGCTGTGATGATGTTACCAAATTCAATTATATCTTCCCGACCCGAATATAAAGTGTCTTTTGTGGTTTTAGAGTCAACTTCAAAATCAATACTATCAAGGTGCATATCGCTCGCCCATTAACGCGCATGGAAAAGGCCCATGGCTTCCCCAATGTCAACCGCATAAACACCAAAAAAGCTAACAGATCTAACCACCACAAAAACTCCGCCTTCGTCACGGATGTAAATACCAATGCCCATTTTGTTACGGTTACTAGAGAATGTCGCGTCAACGTTACACTTCAAGCGACCATTGTTCGGGAGGCTGCTGATAAGTGTCACAAAGTAGTTAAATGTCATATATAGTTTAGACACTTTAATTACTCGTTTTATAAGTTATTCAATGAAAAGCTCACAAATAATGAAGAATTATCAATTTATGCTTCTTATACCTAATTCCAACCATTTATGTAGGTAAATGCAATTGCCATGGATTTTGAGATCAAAAATGAAAGCAAAATAAATATGGAAGCGTGGCTAAGCAAAGTCAAAGCCATGTCAAAGCAATGCAAGTTAGAGAGCACGTGAAATCTGAATCTGGAAGCGTAGCTAAGCGAAGTGAGCGTGGCTAAGCCATGCTGCAATTTTCCAGAAGTTATATAAACAGACCCAAACCTCATAACATTGGGGATTTGATTTTTTTAGAGAGAGGGGGCCAATTTTAGAGAGAGAAACACAAAGCAAGGTAGTTAAGAGTAGATTCAACCCAAGATTTGTTGAGACATCATGAATCTAAGCATGAAATCTTCGTCTTGTCTTCATCCTTTACCAAGCTATCATAGACATATGTAACTATATCTACCTTTGTGGGTTTTGAGGTATTCAAACAAGCTATTATGTAAACTCTTGATCTTTTAATATATGGTTCTAGCTTATTTATTCAATATTGTTGTTATTCTTGTATTTAAAGCTTTATTGAGGTTTAAAATGATATTGACAAATCTTTTTGGATATAGGAATAGGATAACAATCTATCTAAGTTTTCATTCTAGACATAGATGTTAATCTTTGATAATCACTTTTAATCTATAACTTAATGCTTTTGGATCGATTAATAGATTGGGAAATCATTGATCAAACGATCCGATCGACTTTGTGATTGTTTAAATAGTTTGGGAAATCGACATTTAAACGATCCCTTAGAAATAACGATATCATTTGGACACGAATGTTATTGTCGAGTGATTGTGATAATATCGTTTAAAAGGCTAGAATTCGTTATTTGATCGTGAGACTGCAGTTGTTACGCTTGGTTGAGTATTTCTGACCCCAAGCGAAATGACCTCATCTCTTCTCTATTTATTTTATGTCAAATAGTTTATATAGGTTTACACAAACACACATTTTAAATCCATACACTTAGAAAAATATTGATTGTTGAATGACTTGAATATCGCACTAGTCCCCGTGGAGACGATATAAAATACTTACTTTTGATTGATAGAAAAATACTGCCAACGCTACCAGGCAACAGTTGTAACAGCGCTCACAGCAGCACTAGTAGCTGCTGGTTGAAAAACAGCAAGAGCAGCAACTGTTACATAAGAGATAACAGTGTTATCAGCTATGCTATATATGTACCAGCAGAAGCTGTAGTCAACTTTGCAGAAGCAAGGCCATTCGAAAGTTGCCAATCTTCAATTAAGGATCGCACTCTTTCCACAACTGTTGCACAAGTTTCCGTAATGTCTTTCCCAAATCTTCATGTTCCTATGCTTCCAAAGACTCCAAAAAATTGCAGCCAGCTGTTTTGACAATGTGTCAGATAAAGATTGTAACAAAGCAAAGATTGTCTCAATGGCCGAAGGCGACGATGCCACCGCATCTTGGACCTCTCGCCATAAACCTGCCATAGACCTTGCCTGAACCGCAAAAGGGCACTCAAAGAATACATGAGCCAAATCCTCATGATTAGAGTCACAGGTTACGCACTAAGTGAGACAATGAACACCTCTATCCAACAACCGAACACGAGTTGGTAAACAACCCCGACACATACGCCAAATCAGATTTTTAACTTTCGGGAGGGTTTTAAGCTTCCAAATTCCATTCCAATATCTCGACTTGTGAAGGTGGGACAAATCTACTAACTCACTGACACATAGTCGATACGCACTACGAACAAAATATCGTTTGTTCTTCTCAACCTTCCAAATAAGTGTGTCTTGTTGAACCTGCTCAAATAGAGGAATGTTAAGGATTTTAGAAGCTAAACCCTCACTAAAAACTTGTTAGATAACAGGTTCGTTCCAACATTTAAAGTAAGGATCCATAAGACTATTTATCGCGACATGGCTCACAAAATTAGCTTATGATATGTTACTTGGAATGGTTTCCCCATTGAGCAGTCACAACTCATTTAAAATTGGGATATGGTTTCCATGACCAATACTCCAACGTGCTCCTCCACGAACTATAAAACGAGCCCGGAGGATACTACGCCACACGTAACTCATATTATGGCCAATAATAGCCGTGAGGTAGGAATTGTTAGGGAAATAACGCGCCTTAAAAAATGCGAGACACAAGGGAATCCGGTTCCGTTTGAAACTTCCAGCCTTGCTTGCCCAACATTGCTAAATTGAACGCCGAAAGATCCTTAAAACCCATGCCTCCTTGAGTTTTATGCATCGACAACTTCTCCCAACTTAGCCAATGGATGCCACGATGAGAACTACGACCGTGACCCCCACCAAAATGAATTCATCATTTTTTCGATAGAATTAATTAAATTAGATGGCAGTTGGAATATGCTCATGACATACAAAGGAATAGCTTGCAAGACAAACTTTCATGACCTCGCGTCCAGTCGTCGACAAACATTTGCCACTCCACTAAACTTAACGATGAGTGAAATGAACTTTTTTTTGGGTTGAATTGAATTGAATGAATTATGCGAACATCCATCGATTGACTATCTCTATGTTAGGCATTCATTACTTGATACTACTCAACGGTTAGCATTGCTTTTCAATTGATATTGTTTTCATTTTTTTCCTTTCGGCTTATGAGAAAACATTGTAATGGGGTCAACAATGTTGTTGCGTGTTGGTGATGTATTTGTGAAACAAAGTTGTCCAGTCATCTTTCTCTTATTTATTTGTGTCCTTTTCCATATTTAATTGTATTTTGGTTACCGTGCATTGTGGGTAGGAAATTGGGAATACAATGAAGAACAGTGGTCATAATGAAGATTGTGACCCAAGTAATAAGATGAACTAGTCTGATAATGCGAAGGTTAAATTATTACTTTCTCACTGATTTAATTCTAAATTATTAAAATCAACTAAAAGATCCATAAGCTAGTCTTTCATCTTTAATCCCTTAGTTTACACAATTAATTGTTTTTTTAGTAGTTTAAGGACCAAATTGATGTATTTTCCATGGTTTAAGAACCTTTCATCGGGTTTTAATTGTTTCGAGACTAAATTGGCGGGAAAGTGATAATTTGGGGTTGAAATCAAAGGTTTATTCCTTTTAAATACATCACTTTTCAACTTATATTTGTTTCATTGTTTAAAGACACTCTATAACAATTTTCTAATATTAATTAATATAATGCTATTTTATGTGAACAAATCTCATCACAAAGAGTCAATAAATGTTATATTCTTCATTGAAGAAAATGCGTGTAATCCAAGACTTGATAGAAATCGTAGAGAATTGAGTGATAATGACTAATGAGGCAACTACATATTACCACCTCATTTCGTAAAAACGTTTGTTACGGTGACAAATGTTTTCCATACTAATAAATTACCAAAGGAAGAAAAAAAACCTAGTCTCACATGATAAGATATTTACATATCGTGACACCCTCTCGTTACAAGCCAATTCTGTCAGAAGCGATTAAACTTAATACACAAATATAATATGGTATCAAAGTCTATTGGTCGAAATAATCCTTCATTCCAAAGTTAAGTTAGGAAAGGGAGTTTTCAGTTTTGTACGAAAAGTAAATCGGGGGTTGAAATAATAACCACCTGCTCAGCTCATAATGGTGTTGATTAAAATAACAGGCCCAAATTCGTCCTTCTACAACGCACGTGCACGCACACGCACACGAACGAAACATTTCGTAACTAGGGTTTAACGACAAAGCAAACAGAGTTGAAACAACGAAGAAGAAAGTCTCAAAGTTTCTGCAAAATCGTATCAATTCATTCATGGCAGAACCAGAAATCAATCTCCAAGCTTCTTCACCAATGAACGAAGCGAATAACAAGATCAAAAGCAAGAAGAAGAAGAAGCACTATAAGAAGCGAACCCGTGATATCGCTGAAGAAGAGGAACACGCTGAAGAATATTTGAATGATACTCATAGCAACGAAGAATCCTCAAAAAAGAAGAAGAAGAAAAACAAAGAGGAAGAAGATGTTGTTCAAGTCGAAGATGAATTGGAAGAGAAAAAAGTGAAGAATAACAAAGGTTCTGGAATTACGAGTTCTGAATCATTTTCTTCTCTTGAGTTATCTGAAAATACTTCTAAAGCTATTATGGATATGGGATTTCAACACTTAACTCAGGTAAAGTAAATCAACGTTTTTCTCTTACTTTCTTATAAGATAACCATTTTCTAATGATAATGTATTAATCAATTTTTTATTATAAAATAATTGTGTTTGAAGTAGAAAAATTAGACCTTGTTTGGATATGGAGCTTAATTGAAGTCCTTATAGCATAATTAATCACTATCATATAAATGTACGTGTAAAAGCTATCGTAGTATATTTATAATCTGAGATGAAATAAAGTCAAACCACTTTTATATAAGTTATAAACCGTTTTTCATAAGCTATTATGGAGAGCTTATAGAAATAAGGTGAAAACAACTTATGGGTATATCATAAGTTGTTTTCGTAAGTGCTTATACTAGTAGATAAACTCAAACAAGTCAATTGAAAGAGTTCTTAAGTAGAGTGGATTATGGCTTATAGGTGTGGTATGTTAGAGATAGAATTGACCAGTTTCTTATTGATGTAGATTCAAGCAAGAGCGATTCCACCGCTTTTGAGTGGGAAAGATGTTCTTGGTGCTGCAAGGACAGGTTCTGGAAAAACTCTTGCCTTTTTAATTCCTGCTGTGGAGCTTTTGCACAAGCTTAAGTTTAATCAGCGAAGTGGAACTGGTGTTGTTGTCATATGCCCTACTAGAGAGCTTGCCATTCAGGTATTATATTTCGTGCACTAGACTTATGGTGAACTTTGCTGTTGGAATTATGGTGCAATTTGGATTAGTTTATAGCTTATGATTTATGAGAGCTTATGTTTTTGGTCTTGACAAGCTTGTGGGTGTGCATGGACAAGTTAAGTTTTAGATGTGCAATTTTGACTAGTTTATAGGTTGGAAGTTTCTCAGTTAAAATAACTTTACTGTTATTCACTTGTGAAAATTCTGTACGGAGAAGTTTACAGTATGTAACTATATATGAAGAAGTTTAATCAAAGTGCTTTTGAAAAATAATAGAGATACAAAAGATCATTTTGACTTACATGAGAAACTATTAATTAAAAGCCTCATAGTTTTTACAAGATTCTTGTAATATTTGAATTTTCACTAGTCTTGTTGTGAAGTTTAACCAAACTGACTTGGAGTTTCTAAAAATATTGGGATTTGGAAGATAACCTTGACTTATACGGGAGACTGTTTTTCGAAAAACTCATTATTGCGAGATGTTTTTTTCTATTTTCAAAATTGCTTGTTTTGCAGTTTATCCAAACTATATTTTTTCTCTTTCTTTTCTTTGCTTGATGTTCCTCAGATTTTGTTATTCTTTCTATTCTCTTGGGTGTTTTATCATGTTTGAAGTATATGAATTTTATCATCTAATTCTCCTTATTTGCTGATTGTCTATTTCTTTAAGACACACGAGGTTGCTCAGAAGCTTCTAAAGCATCATCGTCATTCACAAACTCTTGGATTGGTTATTGGAGGTTCAGCTAGAAGAACTGAAGCTGAAAACCTTGCTAAAGGGATAAATATAGTGGTAGCTACTCCTGGTCGTCTTTTGGATCATCTACAAAATACCAAGAGATTCATATATAATAACCTTAAGGTAGATTATGAGTTGTTCAATCATATAATTGTTTCTCTATTTTGCTCCACTAGAATATGAATATATTTCATTGCTGATGCTGGTATTGAGTTTTAGTGTTTTAGATAAGGAAGGAGAGAAGAGGAAGAATAAAATCTTTGACTTGTAATTGTGGTTTAATAGTTTACAAGACTAAACACTGATCCATATTTATAGTATTTCTAGGCTCCTAATCCTAATTAAATATAAAAACCAATAAAGATAATATAAACACATAAAAACAATCCTAAGAGATAATCTGAAACACTTTAAGATCAAGATACCATACATTATTTTCCTGCAATATCTTGTACTTATTATTGATGTATTTTTTATCATCAGAATGTTTTGTGAGTGTTTGATGCTTATCACTTATCAGTAATGCCAGCATTGCTCGTAGATTGTCCACACGAGTGTTTAATCAGAAGTTCATTCATCATGTATACTTGCTGATTTTATTTTATGTTCACATAGGTTGTATTGTAACATTCTTCATTTGTCCTTCACTGGCTCTTGAAAATAGATGGATGCATATTAGTTTAGATTCAGGCTATGCTCTTACTCTTATGTTCCTGAATTCTTTGGCAGTGCCTCATTATCGATGAAGCCGACAGGATATTGGAAGCAAACTTTGAGGATGAATTGAAGCAGATTATCAAGCTCCTCCCAAAGGTATCCATAATGTTGCCCCCCCTTCTCCTTTCCCTTTCTGTCATGCATGAGCCTGTGAAATTATAGTGGCAGTGTCTTCAAATTGCTTTGTCCAGTCCATTTTCCTTACAAGGGTTGGATGACTGAACCAGAAAACCCCTAGCAAAAAGGACTTCAATAATTTAAAATTTACAAATATTATCTATTTCTTACCATAGAGGAAAAGTACAGCTATAAATTCTACCCAAAAGTCTGTCGCCTTTGAATGTCAGCAGCTGCTTGCAGTTGGCGTAAAAATGCATGGTCTCGGAGCTCATATTTTTAAATTATGGCCAACAATTTTAGGCTGAGATGTGCTGCTATATTTCCTGTTTGATTTTGCTTCAATAATTTACACTTATTATAAGTGAATATTTAGTGTTTTTAAGTGATGTCTGTGGGCTTGGCTAATTGATCTACTTCTCATTCAACAGAACAGACAGACAGCTTTATTTTCAGCTACACAAACAAAGAAGGTTTGTTCTTCATTTTCTATCTTCTGTCTAGTTCTTTCGCCAAAAGTTTATTTTAATCTAATTTCAATTTATAAGAATTTTAATACAAGTTTTTTTGTTTAATTTGGAATTCGGATATACACTGTACTTGAAATACATCAGTAATTTTTGGCTCAATCTATTAGAATTTGATACTTGATAGTGAGCGGTGCACTTGCAGTTTTTGGTTCTGAATCATATTTTCCCTCAAATTCTAGGTCGAAGATCTTGCTCGCCTGTCATTTCAGATGACTCCTATCTATATTGATGTAGACGATGGGAGAAAGAAGGTGAAGTCTCCACTTGAATTTATCACAGTCTTTGAATTTTGTTCATCAACATTATTATCTTACCTGAGAAGAAACACATAAATGCAGGTTACAAATGAAGGGTTGCTTCAGGGTTATGTTGTTGTTCCCTGTGCCAAGCGTTTTATGGTTCTCTATTCCTTCTTGAAGAGGCATCAATCGAAAAAAGTGATGGTCTTTTTCTCTTCATGCAACAGTGTCAAATTCCATGCAGACATTTTTAATCACATTCATTTGCATTGTTCAAGTATTTACGGAAAACAAAAGCAACAGACCCGGACAACTACTTTCGTTGACTTCTGCCAAGCAGAAAAGGGGATCTTGCTCTGTACTGACGTTGCTGCTCGTGGACTGGACATACCTTCTGTGGTATATTCATCTTTCATATCTACCTACGTGAAAATTTTTAAATAGTAAAATATGACTGATTTCTACTAGGTTTATTAAGTCTCCCATAGTATTGAGTATAAAGTCAGATAATCTAATCTAAGTACTACCTAAAGAAAATAAGTATAAGAGAAAGAGAGTTAATATTAACAAAACATACAATATTGGGGTAACCTAACCTACGACACCTCCAGAAAAAGAAACATTGGAGCAGAGAATAGAAAATCTTTCCACATAAAACAATATAAAAATTAGAACATACATGAAAATCACATTAATTCAGTAAAGGTTGCTCTATCTGCATATTTAATGACAAAACCTCTAACCATTAACTGCGTGGTTAAGTGAGGCTAAGAAGATAAATTTTTCCTGCAATAAAAGATGCAATGTCAAAGCTATACTTGAAAATTCTATCATTTAGCTTTATTTTTATATCATAACCAAATTTCACAATACAATGTGCACACTCTGAATGACATTTGAGAAAGTGTGCACAACTTTCAAGACAAATCCATTACTCACAAAAGCATGAGTCTACACCAGAAATACCTAGCAGCTAGGGGATGGAAGGTAAATGGCTACCAGTCTCAGAATATGGGAACACAAACTTGCTGCTGCTTGCAAAGTTTCAATGAACTACTTCATAAATATATTAAGTAAACAGTACTGTTGTTCAATTGAAAGATTTGATGTAATAAGGCGACCTGGATTTCCAAAGTTGGGATTCTTGTGTAGATTAGTCCTCCATGTGTGTGTATTTATTTAGATTTGTATACGGTTTAACATTAAACAAAATTTAAATGAACTATCGTACTTATGCAGCTATATATATTCTGTTGATTGAAAATCAGTAAAGGTAAAAGATTTTATCTTTTTCTCTCTTATTTATGTTGTAGGACTGGATTTTGCAGTACGATCCACCTGATGAACCAAAGGTACTACCTGTTCTTCTACTGATGAGCCGTAATCCTTTTTCTTAGCAGTTAATAATTGACTCACACTTTAATACATTTTATTCTGCTACCAGGAATATATCCACAGGGTCGGTAGAACAGCTCGTGGGGAAGATGGAAAAGGCAATGCTTTACTTTTCCTGATTCCTGAAGAATTGCAATTTCTTCGCTATCTGAAGGTCAGTTTCTCTCACTAACTGTAGGGATAGTAAGCTAGCTGACGCTGAACCCAAATTTATTAAGTTGATAATGTATACATTTACTTCATCTGAGAAAGTATACATAGTGCTATGAAGACCTCTCATGGCCGGGTCCAGAAAGAGTCTAATCTGTTGTTGGTTTAATGTTTAGACTAGCCAGCCTTACCTTACAGAACATCAAATCTAAGTATTGTGACTTATGAAACATGGACACATAGACACCAGTCATTGTCTAAAATTTGAAGCATCGACAATGACACACACACACACACACAAGGTACACGTGTTGTATGGGTGTTGGTGTCCAATATGTGTCGGACATGGGAAGGCATAATTTGTGGAAACCTCCAGAGTTTCATGCCTAGAGTAAATGATAAATGGGATACGCAACAATTGCTATTTTCCCTAAGCCCCAGGACTCTGTCCCTTTTTTTGTAAAAAAATTATTCTTGAATCATCCCAATTCTTAAATTTTTTATATTTTATGCTTATTTCAGGAAGCTAAGGTCCCTGTGAAAGAATACGCTTATGATGAAAAGAAGGTGGCAAACATACAGTCTCACCTGGTATATTCTTTCTTCCTTGTGTTTTAATAGAATTTTATTTATTATAGTAACCAACTGCAGCTTATGTTACAAAGGAACTTCTGCATTGTGTAGGAGAATTTGGTTGCTGAAAATTATTTTTTGAATAAAATGGCTAAAGAAGCTTATAGATCATACATATTAGCGTACAATTCACATTCTTCGAAGGATATATTCAGTGTTCAACGCCTTGATATGCAGGTACAGCTCTTAGAGTATATTATATTTTATAATTATTTCATGAATATGCATGTTAATGAAATATATAGTCTAAATAGATCTTATGCAGTTAAGCACTTATTCCTCTACTTGATAGTTTAAATCACCTGTTACCGGGAATTTTTATATGTTCTTTCATTTTGATTAAAAGCTTCAAGGATAAGGGCAATGGTTGATTGGTAAGAATAAATTACTGAATGCAATTAATCAGAGTGGCAACATATAGATTAAAGGAAGTTTTTTTTTTTTTTTTTTTTATGTCCTCGTGAGCTTAGCTCAGGTGGTATGGACAATGCATAATGTATGCAAGGTCCAGGGTTCAAACCCCGGCC
>Ga0315914_1004517_pt1 | contig 20790 bp, 10 predicted proteins | sample MpolenodulesMG_FD_203920 | JGI IMG/M metagenome (GOLD analysis project Ga0315914, IMG submission 203920) | Medicago polymorpha root nodule microbial communities from Los Angeles, California, United States - elongated nodules | ecosystem: Host-associated > Plants > Roots > Nodule | place: USA... | reverse complement strand
TTACGTTGAGGCCGTAGCGCCAAAGTTGTTGAACTACGAATCTATTTTCCGCTGCGATGTTATTGAAATGTTGACAGGGTTGTTTTAATAAATAGTAACTTTACTCTATTTATGTTTTAAAAGTAGTGTGACATTCCGTTTTACGTTGGAAACTCTAATTATTTGTATTATTTACATTGTTGGGAAAACGGGGTGTTACATGAAACGCTTGGTTTATTTCATGCATTACAATGACTGTGTGACATGCAATTTGATAATGTTGATTTTGTGACATCCAATAGGAGCGATATAACGGAATTTGGACACAACATTACAACATGTCAAGATCTCTTTTCTTCACACTTTACAAATTCTATGATGGAGTTTAATAGGCAAGACCATTTTATTAGATAATCCCACCATTTATTTTGATATTTCCAATTGTATTAACTCTCTTACTATAAATGAAATGCGATAAACATTTTTTCTTCAATATAATATATATATTAAATAAGAAAACAGTATATATCATAAGTCATATTATATATATTATCCGCTAGCAAATAAGTCTTGAGCACCTTCTATAAAAATAAAAATAAAAAGTCTTGAGCACCTAAACAAAAGTCTTGAAATCGACAACAAAATTTGAGTTAGCGTTTTTTTAAAATGGGTCATATCCTAGATAAACATTCGTTTACAATAACAATGCTTTGTTGATATTAACATCTAGAACCACCATGGCACCATGTAAATCTTTTGGCAATCTCGTTTTCCTTAAACATGCCATTTCCATCCCTGACAAGATACTATTTGTCTTGCTTACTTTATTTTCTGTTACTCTTTCTATGAAAAAAATATTGTTCTAATGCAATGCTTATATGCACTACAACAAGGAAGGACCAGATATATAAGATTTCAACTTCCAAAGCTGGATATATCTTTCTTCAAGAAGAGGATTTATATTAACAAATTGATAAAAAGAAGAAAGAAAATAAAATTTATAATATTTTATCAAAATAAAAAAAGAGATTTTATATTATTTGTTTAAAAAAAGAGATTTTATATTATTTGTTTTATTAGAAGAGATTTTTTGTAGAAAAAATATTACAAGAGATTTTATATTTTATACATTAACAAATTGGTCTAGTGAAGCATAATACGACACTCATATCCGTTATATTGCAGGTTCAAAGTTCCACTTGTTTTTTAAGGTAAGGTAAATCAATGTAGTTTTTTTTGCAAATATGCACTATAGAAAAATCGTTTCTCTACCTTAAATTAGATGGAGGTACTATCTCTACCCTTCACTAATTTAATAATATATAAAAATTAAGAGGATTTAGGCCTTCTTATTCAAGTCATTTAATGAAAAAAATCATTTATTAAAGAAAATAATTATTTTTTGAAGTTATAATCTGTTTGTCAAAACTAAAAATTGCTTCAAGTGAGAAGTTTTGAGTAGCTTCTCAAGAAAAACATTTTCTATATTAATTTTTTTTTTAAAAAAGTAATTTTTGTATATGCTTATACTTTTTTAAAGATAAATATATCAAAATAAATCTCTAAATATATTTTTTGACCAAAAAATCTCTAAATTAAAAATATCAAAATTACATTTTTCAGATCTCAAAATATTTTTTTTGACCAAAAGATCTCTAAATTAAAAATATCAAAATTACTTTTTTCATAATCTCTAACAGACCCTTTATATATATCCTTCATATTATTCATTTAGTACTTACATTTTCAGATTAAATTAAACACCATCAACATTTCACAATCTCTTACAGTTTCATCTCACATACCTTTTTTTTTTTTAAAGATCATCTCATCTCACATACCTTTTTTTTTTTTTAAGATTATCTCATCTCATATACCTATATTTTATACATTAGCTATACACCATGATCAAAGGTAAAGATGTATACAATATTCTTGAGAGTATTATGCCCCTATATGTGGCCATGATATTAGGTTATGGGTCAATTAAATGGTGGAAAATCTTTACACCCGATCAATGTGCTGGTATAAACCGTTTTGTGGCAATGTTTGCAGTTCCTACACTTTCTTTTATTTACATCTACCCAATTAACCCTTATCATATGAATTGGAGGTTAATACTTGCTGACACACTTCAAAAAGTTGTGACATTGGCTTGTCTAGCGCTATGGAACATTTTCACAAAACGTGGTGGTTTAGATTGGAGTATAACCCTTTTTTCACTTACCAATTTGCCAAACACACTTGTTGTTGGGATCCCTCTTTTGAATGCAATGTATGGAGAATTTACCAAACCACTTTTGACCCAAATTTTGGTTTTGCAAGGTGTTGTTTGGTATACTATTTTGTTGTTGATGTATGAATATAGAGCTGCTAAGCTTTTTATTTCTCAACAATTTGTTGACACTAATGAAGGGTCCCACAAGATTGAAATTGAATCACTTGATGAAGTAGAATTGGGAGAAATTGGTAATAACATTAGTGTCAAGTCTCATTCAACACCTAGAGTGCCAAATCTTAATAGGGTTGATGTACATTCAAGTTACACAAATAGTCCCCAAAGTAATGGTTCTGAAGACAATGTATTAAACATGCATTGGACAAGATTTAAGAAGAGTAGGAGTTTGACCAATGTGGGTGCATTTATGAAGAGCAAGAGCTGCACTACTATGGGTTCAAAGGTTTCTCCTTACCCAATTCTAAAATCAACTTTTTCAGAAAAAATCATTGATGACCAAAGAAAGTTCAATTTCAGTGAGGGCTTATACATGCCACAAGAAATTGAAGCATCAAAAGGTACTCTCACAATACACATTATATACAATATATTTGACATATTTGGTCATGTATTGTTGACTTAGACATTTATTTATGAATGAGTTCTAACAAGAATTAAAACCCCTTGACTTTTATATGAAACTTTGATTACAAATATTTTGCATTACATGCAGGTGTTCATGAATTGATTGGCAGAAGTACTTCTAGTGGTAAAGTAAGTCGAGACAATGATCATGAGAGCGAGGAGAAGCAGAAGGAGCTGGTGGAGATTAAAGAAGAAAATGTTACCAATGAACAACAAATGCAACCTGGTCATGGCACGATGACAAAGCTCATTCTCTTTAGGGTTTGGAAGAAACTCTCAATAAATCCTAATCTCTATGCTTCAGTTCTTGGCATTGTATGGGCTCTCATATCAGCTAGGTATTTTGCAATACTCTTGCATCCTAAACAATTTTACAACTCCCTTGAGCTCAAAATATATATTAATCCATTAGATTAGTCTATTAACTGCTAGACTAATCTAATGAATTTGGGTTGCAAAACAATTCACGCGAAAAATTTAAGATCTATATATACTAATGCATTTTTTTGCTCAACCAACAATGCATTAGTCTATTAATCTTATGTAATCCAATAAATTACAAGGACAATTTGACATAATTATTTATGATCTTTTGTGCACAAACCTTAAACGACAGTTATTTAATCACAGGTGGAATATCAAAATGCCATCAATCGTGCACGACTCGATTACAATAATATCTCATACTGGACTGGGAATGTCCATGTTTAGTCTAGGTATGTATGTTCTTCACTCTTCACACATCTTATTTGTCCTTTCAGATATATGTCAAACAAACAAGGGATATTATTGGTGTATGTGCCATGAATACTAGAAATTGGTGTTTTTTTTATCTCATTCTTTAATTATTAATGTTTCCTTAAATAGGAATATTCATGGCATTACAACCTAAGATCATTGCTTGTGGAAAAACTCAAGCAACAATTTCTATGGTACTTAAGTTCTTGGTTGGTCCTGCATCATTTGGTGCAACCTCTGCAGCCGTTGGTATTCGTGGAGTTGTTTTTAAAGTAGGAATTATTCAGGTAAAATAAAAATCAACTTGTAAATTTCTCAAAAATTAACTCAAATCATGTGTGTAGCTATACCTATACTTATATGACTCCATATTTAATTTTGCAGGCTGCTCTTCCACAAGGTATTGTTCCATTTGTATTCGCCAAAGAGTACAATCTCCATGCCGAAATATTTAACACAGCGTGAGTGTGTTAAAGTTAAAATACAAAAGTGCATTTCAAATTTGTGCATTGTAATTTTTTTGGTCGAATTTCATACCAGATGTTAATTATGTGACATATCAACATAATTTTTTATACTTCAAATTTTTTGCAGGGTTTCTCTTGGATTGGCAATTGCGTTTCCTGTAGCAATACTATACTATGTTCTTCTTGAGCTTATCAAATCTTTTTAACAAGTGAAAGAGAAATGAAGTTGGCTAAGTTTGACTACATGAATTCACAAGTTACACTCTCAAACATAGATGGATGGAAGATATATAATGTTTGATTTGATAGGACTTTAGAGTGTTTGTGGTGTTGCGGGCGAGGAACAAAAGTGCAAGAGCAGTCGCACAAGTTTTGTTTTTGTTTTTGTTTTTAGTTTAGGCAAGACAAGCATTTGGTTTCAGTAAAATGAACAAGTTTGTTAAAGATTGTCGTGAAATAAATATACATCATACATGGATTAAATATATTATTAAAGAAGCCATTAAAATGATATAGTTTGTAATGTGGAGCATAATGAATAAGAGCAATGCTATACATCAAGAAAGATTTTATCAAGAAAAATTCAAGAATGACATGGCAGAATAATATTTGCTTGTGTAACTGAGACACAAATTCACTACAATTAATGCTTTTTTGTTTCCACAACACTTCATAGTGTAAGTTTGGAAATAATGATTCTGTTAAGTTTTAAAGTGCAACTTTTATCAAAAATTACAGTATCACACTAGCACAGTGTAATTCTACTAAATTTACGGCCAATTCAAACATGCACACAATCAGTTCCTAAGAACAATACATTTAGCTGTGAATGCGTCGAAGATACGGATGCACTGCAGATACTGGTTGTACTGAGAATTGAGATTGGATCCAAAGAGAGAACAGTTTCCTCGAAGCAGGACGCATGTCTTAAACTCCCTGAGGATTACGTGCAAAGTTAATGAGAGACAGAGTATAAAGAATAAAACCTTCAATTAAATCAGACTCTATTGCATGTCTTATTCTCAATTCACCACTATTATTCCAAACACAGGGAGTGAATTCAAGTTACTTGACTCTTTTCAATTAAATCAGACTCTATTGCACGAGTCACTGCATGTATCTAATCTATGTGAGATTTAAGTTACTAGCTAGTTCAGCAAGTGTTGAAAAGTAAATACGTTTCTTCAATTGCTGAAAACCATCCCCAGTAGAAACAATTATCATACAGCCCAAGACAAAACAAAAAGAACAAAAGTAAAACCATTAATAAGAAATGCAAAAGTCAGAGACTTTATGACATAATAATGTATGATTTCGCTACTTATAGAGTGATTATATTCATGATAAAGGTCGTTGACGCGAAAACGGGGTGGACGGTTGCCTGCTCTTGGATGTAGTAATTGAGAATGGTGTGGCGTAATCTAGTCCCCAAGGAGGTGGAGGGTTGAGTCTTTTTGAATGTTGTTATCGGCAATGGTCATGCTGTCATGTAGTTGCCTACCATGAAAGATCAATCGTTGGTCCTGCACTGGGTATGTTTTCTTGTCAAGAATCTGCTCCTTCACACTGAATATCGTGTCTAAACTCTTAACTTTCAAAGTGAAAATCTTTCCATTCAAGTCCTTTACGAAGATTTGCATCTGCACCACAATTGACATTAAATCAATAAAAGAAAATTTGAGACTGATATTTCAAGAGCTGGTCTAAAAATAGAAAAATAGAAAACACTAACAACCTTAGTTTTGGCATGTGAAAAACCGAAATTATTTTAGATAAATTGCTAGAGTATAAATTCAAATTGTAAAAGAAAATAATAAGACTCTAATAGGAAATAAATCAAAGCAAATAAAAGGAGATAGTCAGTACCATGGGATTTGTGCAAGTTATGCAAATTTCTAGCTTGAGAGGTTTGGAAGAACGATTTGGAATCATTAGGAACTCTGGTGAAAGAGTTCCTAAAGTAACCTGTTTGACATTCGTTACAAAAGAGCGTAATTTCACTTTGCATCTCTGAGACCTGGCCATTATACCATAACTATACTCGGACTCAGAAGCATTTGGACCCATCAGACTTTGAACCATTTAATAGAGTCAAATAAAGTAAGAGGTTTCATTGTAAGGCATTGTTGATATGTTATGCAAACAAAAGTATAACCATCATAAATCTATTCATCTCAAATATTTTCTTATCAAAATTTATGTAGTCAATGGATGAATGCAGCTAGCAAAGTCGCCAAAACACCATAGCTGTATAGCAAGTAACCCTAAAATGATTAACAAATCAAAGTTCATTGTTATTTGTTACAAGTATTCAAACCCTAAAATGATTAAAATAACTCATCACAGCATTTAAAATGAATAAAAGTGATTCCTTAAATAGAACCACTATTTGTAACCTTTATAAAACTTATTCATCATCATCACGGTAAAAGAGTATCATTCAAGAGCAACAAAGGACCTGTTTGTTATAACTTTTCTTAAATTAGATTTTTGTAATGTAATATGTTTTTGTTATAAATTTTTTAACAAAGAAATTTTCAAGGAAATCTTCAAATGAAAAATTTGTTTGAATAACTTAACTTAAAATGTCATTATAAGTATTTCATCATTTAGTTATAATTTTTTTTGTATACTAAAATTTTGAAAAAATCTCTAAAAAAAAACTATTTCAAATAGCTTTTCATAAAAATCGTTTTTGAAAGATGTCATTTTGAGAAAATATATGATTTTTACTATGTTAAATCTTGAAAAGTTAGTGAATATCAAAATCTCTTTTTTAACTCATCAAATACAGACCTAGAGATAATAGAGTCCGGCAGCTTGAGGTGTTGGCTTTTGGTCTTCTAGTTCTCTGGTGGCTGTTGCTTTTGGCCTTGCTGCCTTTCTAAGGGTGTACATGGGTTAAACCAAAAAAACCCGTCATACCCAACAAAAAAAAACCCAAAATGGTGGGTTGGGTTGGGTGATTGGTATTATGGTTTTAAAAAATGAAAAATTCAGTGTTTTGGGAAAAACCACACTTAATAAACCCACTTATCCAATAATGTCCATAATTTTATTTTTATTTTCATTTTCATACGGGAGAATAACAAAGGTTTGGGTCATAAATCAAGTCTAATTTCTAAAATTAACACAACATATTCTCTATATTGAAAATTAAAACATGTTAGAGCTACAAATTATGATGTTTAGTTATTTTTGGGTCCCCCTAATATGGACCTCATATAAAAAGGTCCAAACATACACCTCCCAAATGTAACAGGCTATAGCCGGTGTCTATTGTTCTTTTGAATTTTTTTTTTACTGTGCTCTCTTTCCTCAGTGTTCTTGTTGTCTTCTTCTCCAGGCGTAGATGTTTTCGTCGATGTCCTTTGACCTTAGTTAGCTTTACCATTTACAATTAATTAATATACAATATCTGCATATTATCTTGTAATTTAACTACTAATACTGGTTCGTTGATTTCGGATAGAAACTTTGCATATCAGATTTGGTAGAAATTCACAAAAGTTGTTAAAAAAAACCTCATAAAAAGAGATTTAGGACCTTTGATTCTAAAATCAAACGTGCTATCAACCATGTGCAAAGAATGTACAAACTCAATTAAATGCCCATCAAGCTTTTAAACTCGGAAAAGCAAAGTAAATGAATTCAATGGAGTAAGTAATAAATCAAAGTAGTATATATGTATTTATAAAAGAAGACATCAAACATTCATCTGAAGACTGCAGCTTGAAATTCTCTTACCCAGATTTGTTTTTAATAAAAGCTGTTTGGGCGTCAGAGAATGACGACGGAAAAATTGAGGAGATAAAGACATGAGTGAAATGGGTGTATTATCCTGCTCATAAAGGAGCCACAGTTTATTTTTAATTGATTATATCAACCGGTTACATAACTTATTGTAGCAGGTTGAACTAAAAGGTCCATGGTTGGACCCTTTTTAAAGGGTGCATATTAGGGGCAAATGTATTTTAATTAAGGTTGATTCAATGTATTTTAATTAATGTTTTATGATTGCAAATGAAAGTATATATCTTTCTAAATTGCAGAAACAATGGGATGAAAGTGATTGTGGACTTGCATGCGGTTGAAGGTTCTCAAAATGGCAATGAACATAGTGGGACAAGAGATGGATATATAGAATGGGGTGATTCTTACATACCCCAGACAGTCGCTGTGATTGATTTCTTAGCACAAAGGTTTTTTTTTTTTTATCTTAGATAATGATTTAATTTCTTCTCTATATTGGAATTTAAGTATGAGTGGTGGTTAGTGGATATTAATGGGCTAAACGAAGAATGAGAAATGTTAATGAGTACTTCCGGGGCACTTTACACTACTAAAAAAAGTAAAATTAGTGAGGGAAATTAGTCGGAATATCCCTCACTAAATATCCCTCACTAATTTTTGTTTTTTTAGTAGTGTTAAGACCTTTAAATAGTAATCTTTTTTGAAAATTTATATAATCAATGCATCGGAAATTGAAACATTTAACTTTTTTATGGAATAATTTCTTCTTTTAGTATCCTTAAAGAGTGTCTCGGAGGCACCCGTTAACAAGACCCATGAAGAATATATAAGAGAAGTGTAGTGTATACAAAATAAATGTAGTAAAATATTCAAGTATGAGTAGTTATTACCTACAAGTATGTCTGTTTGAAGCGTAGCGAATACGACTGAAGACATTATATATATGAGTCACATCTTTCACATATTATCCATTTAATCTATTAATCTATTTCTAATCAATTTGTGACTAACCACTCACACTTAAATTCTAGGAATATATGATATATGATGTTATGACCCAAGTAATTGAATTATTTATACTTTTTTTGAAGACATTGAATTATTTATACTTGAATTGAATTTGTTGAAAGGTATGGTAATAGACCAAGTTTAGGAGGAATAGAGCTGATGAATGAACCACAAGGTGTCAATCTTGATAGTCTCAAGAAGTATTACAAGGCAGCTTATGATGCTGTGAAAAAATACAACCCAGAGGCTTATGTGATCATGTCAAATCCATTGGATGGAGATTCTAAAGCTCTTCTCTCATTTGTTAGTGGCTTCAACAAAGTAGTCCTTGATGTGCATTTCTACAATCTTTTTTGGGATAGATTCAACAACATGAATGTTCAACAAAATATTGACTTCGTAAGAAATGAAAGAGCATCAGATCTTGCTGGTGTATCTTCAACAAATGCTCTTACTTTTGTAGGTAAAAACCAAATCCTAACCAATTTTATTAGTATATATGTGTGTGTGATAGGGATGAAATGTGATTTAATACATATATGAAATATGTTTTTTTCTTTTTTAGGAGAATGGACGGGTGAGTGGACCATACAAAGTGGGTCTAAGCAAGATTTCCAAAACTTCGCCAAAGCCCAATTGGATGTGTATTCTCGGGCAACATTTGGATGGGCTTATTGGTCCTACAAATGTCAATTTAATCGTTGGAGTCTCAAGTGGATGATCGAGAATGGTTACATAAACCTGAGAAAATAAAGCGTATCGGAAGATAGCTTTTCGACAGGATGTGAGGGATTTCAAGTAACATGGGGGAGGAGAGAAACCGTCCTAGATGTAGGAGGGGTTCTTTTGCCAACCCCACATCGCTTCAAATGTATGCTTCTAAAAAAACTATCAAACTTTTGTCATATGATTTTATATTTCTGAATAATTTGTGTGATTTGAATTCATGCTCCGAAAAATATGAGAATTTTTTAGTAGTAAGGGTGGGGGAAGAGAAACACCCTTGCATGTACTGTGGTTACTCTAATGAATAAAATACTATAGTTCAACCTATGAATGCATATTCAAATTCTTTAAGCGACAACTAATATTGGAAGAACTCAATTGCACGTAGATTCATGGGCAAGAATACATTGTAGGTTAATTATTTCACAAATCTACAAAAATACGTATTAATTTTATTTTGCTGTATATAATCAATTTATCATCATGTCTTATTGTTACCTAAAAATATCACTCAGCAGTTTTGTTCCTATTGTTTTGGTCTTTTGGAAACAAAACAAGAAGGAAAATAAAAATAAGAATCTATTGAGTTCCACCATCCCAACAAACTCTAAATAATAGAATAATGCAATAGTTGAATAAAATTCTTGATTTCTCTGGTCTCAAAATACTACTAGCACATGAACCTGCAATGTTTGATAAGTCAAAATATTAATCGTTTGCTCAAGTCATCTTAAAAATACTAACCAACATGATAAAATCAAGCTGAATTCTTAGATGTGTTGTTAATTTGCATTGAAGCTATCCTTAAGTTGATTATGGCTTAAACACGGTGAGGTCATAATTGAGTCCGACTCAATGAATGCTTTATCTTGGGTGAATAATTTTATTGCGAATTCTTAGGCAAAAGAAGGTTCGACCATAAAAGGAAGGTGAGTACAATGGTATTAGAAAAGTATATGTTTAGTTTGTTTCCTTGACTACTTCTGCACTAATTGTTGCTGTCATGCTGATTGAGGACTCAAATTGGGGGTAATAGAGTAGTTCTTGGTTTTTACTAGATGGTTTTATAATGTGTTAGTGTTGAACCTATAAGCGCAGCTATTGTTTTCTTGCAAAACAAGTAACCATAACAATGGATGAATTTAGAGAGAGAAGAATGGAGAATGAGGAAGTGGTTATAGAGAGAGAAGAAAGTGTTGGAAGATTGTTATGATTTCATTCATTGATGAAATAGAGAATTACAATCTATTTATATACATAACTTGGAGAATAAGTCATCTAGTAACTAACTAACTAACAAACTTATTAAAAGTAAAGCTAATTATTAAAACCAACTCTACTAATGATTATGGGTTAATCATATCTAATACACCCCCTTTAATCCATAATCCTAACAATAAATGAGACCTAGCTTGTTCCTCAAGTAAGCAAATATGTCAAGCTACAATGCCTTTGTGAATCCATCAGCAAGCTGCATTTCAGTTGGAAAATGTGACTTCAATCATGCCGTTTGTCACTTGTTCCCCCTGATGAAATGGAACCTAATTTTTATGTGTTTGTTTCTTCCATGTGCTATATGATTCTTAACTAGATTAATAGCTGATCTGTTATCAAGTTTCAGCTTCAGAGGCTTCCCTACTCCACACCCATATGATTCGGAATCTGGGTGTTCCTGAATCTGAAACTCTCGTCATCGAATCTTTCAGTTATGGATCGAGTAACTCTTGATCACTAGTTCTTTCTTGATTTCTGAGTCTGAGGTCATGTCAATGTTGTATTTTCTAAGAGTCTTCGGGTGGCTGTCTGAGGACCGCCTTCGTGAGACCATTTCGATCAACACTGAAGAAGTCCTCTCTCAGGCTAGGCTCTATTAGGTGGAGGTGATCCTTTCTTTACTTAGATACTAGTTATAAAAGCTACTTAATCTGTTACTTGGGACTAAAAATCAGCTCATGCCTTTCTTTGCTTCTAATGATAGAAAGGAGAGGAGGGAAGGATGTGCGCCAGACATAGGGAAAGCCCGTAGCTTCACGGGGGTGTTCTTTACTCAACATACGGAACTAAATCTACTAAAAAGACCCCTGCCTTTTCCTTTACCAGATTTTCGGTTCCGTTCTGTCAAGTGCTTTAATACCTAATTTGAAACCAACCTATGGTATTGTCTAGCCCATCATGCTATTAGGTTAACCACCGGCTATGAAGCTTGTTATGTTCCTACCCTTGCTCTCTTTGCTGACTCTGTTGTGGCATTCCCTCGGAGAGTCTATCTGCTACATAGTCAACATGCTCTGGTCCTGGATCAACAAGGTCTACTGGAACTGCGCCCAGATATGCGTACACTGAACTGCTGGCACTTGAAAGGAATTTGACTATATGATGGTGGGACATTCCCCTATCCACGCGGTCTATCCACACTTTTACTGGGTGGGATATTTTGCTATATCGGAATAGGGAAAGATACTGGACGGAGTTGTGCTTTTCCCACCTTGGCCAGGAAGAGATGTGAGACGAGGTTCTTCAACCATTACTTTTCTTGAACTTTGAATTTTGTTGTGCTAAGGTCAAGATCATGTGGTAGTTTATTTGTTGTTGTTTGTTCTACTAGAGGATCTGGGTCTCTCTTACGAACATCAAAATCTCACTACCGATCCCAAAAGTAGGGGAAAGTGTTTGTTCATTTCAATCAAGCGATAGAGGTAGAGGCTTTACTTCTTTAGCCTACGCTAGGAAGAAGTTGTTGTCGAGTGACGATTGGACGAGGGGAGTTCAATCATGAAGTTGGGTACAAATAAGCCAGTAAAAGACTTAGAAGCCAGTGAAAGAGGAGTAGTCAGGATATGACGAAGCACGCTTGATACGTAAGCGAATACATATCACATGGGTTTGTACTAATCCGCTTTCGAGCTGTCGAGTGAGGATTTATCCATCTATTAAGACAAGATACGAAGGTCCTTGTTTATTTATAAAGGGAGTACTCTCTTCTCTGATGTGTGTTCTATTATTACCTCTTATTCCTATTGGAGTGATCGGGACTAAGCCGCGTGGCGATACCCGCGAAAAACAATTTTTTTTTCGTTCTGCTGAATCTGAAACTCTTTGATATCTTCTCAAAATAATTTGAATCAACAATGAAATCTTTGAACGTTGTTTTTTGTGCTTCTATAGGATTTGTACGAAGATCCTCATAACCTTTCTCCACCAATTCAAGAACATCTTATGCTCCAAAAAGCTAATTCATTGGTACCCATGATTACTCAACAAGAAATTATGACTTCACACACACTTCAGTCGTGTTTCTCATAGATTCACCCCTCACAAATCTCCAGTGTTTCCTAGAATATCAAAACCAAGGGCTATAGATGCCAATTATTAGCGCAACTATTGTTTTCTTGCAAAACAAGTAACCATAACAGTGGATGAATTTAGAGAGAGAGAGAGAGATAGAGAGAGAGGGAGAGAGGGGTGGAGAATGAGGAAATGGTTATAGAGAGAGAGAAGAAAGTGTTGGAAGTTTGTTATAAATTATGATTTCATTGATTGATGAAATAGAGAATTACAATCTATTTATATACATGACTTGGAGAGTAAGTTATCTAGTAACTATCTAACAAACTTATTAAAAGTAAAGCTAATTATTAAAACTAACTCTACTAATGATTATGGGTTAATCATATCTAATAGGCCCTGGGTTGTCTTCTGGTGCATTGATTCCCCTCCTGCTATCTTGCCTTTGTAATACTGTTATGGTTTGAGTTGGCGTGATTTGTAGGAATTTTTTTCTGTTTCAGGAGCAATGTTTGTTTTGAGGTAGCTTTTTCATTGCCTTTTGGACTAATAGGATATTGCTAGTTGTGGCCTATTTATGGAACAATTGCTGATCATGTGTGCAGTTGGATGAACCTGAGTTTGGTTAACGCTGATCGAGGACTCAAATTAATTAATCTATTATGATAAAACTCTTTCTACAAAACCACTCTTTCTACAAAATCAGGGCTGCTCAATATTTAACTATTATTTCAATGGACATATTGACTGCCCAACGTCAGAAAATTAGGTAAAAGCCGCCATCTTGTAAGTGGTCATCAGTGGAGACTTATTTTTAGAGTGGTGCTTGAGAGTATCATCTAGTGGAAATGCAATGAATATACTTTTCAACATTATATATTTGTTCTATTGGCCATCTTGAATCATAGAACTTATTAATTAATGAATGTGCTTGTCCTCCTGATGAAGTTGGTGCTTAATTCCGATTGTGCAGTTATCATAATTCAATACATACAAACCATTATTTACATTTGAATAGAAGATAAATGGACAACAAGCTGTGCTGCTAAACTTTTTTAGATGGTAAAATCAATCCTCGTAAACACAACATTCAGGATAACACTTTTGTACCATTGAGATACCAATGTTATATAACATTGACCAATAAAGGTGTGCCAGATGACACTTCACATGCATGTCTTTTCTCTTTCCTCTTTAGGTCTTTCTACGTGACACACCTTCATAGACCAATGTTATATAACATTGGTATCGCAATGATATACAAGTGGTGTCCCAACATTCATGGACCTATAAGACATGACATTGCTATGCATGACTTTTTAAACTTTAGGTAGAACGTCAACAACCTCTCGTACTAGGAAACTGAAAGTGTCAGAAACAAATAGTATAAAAGCATGTTACAAATTTGGTATAAAAACAAATGTGTCAACAACCTTTACGCAAATGTTATTAAATGAGTTTTTTTCTAATTTGCACATCTTAATTCCGATACATTACTCTAATCCATTATAAACAAAAAGGTTCAACAAATGCTTCACAGTATCTATTTTATATCAATATATAAAGAATATATATTTATTTTGGCTGATTTTTTTCATCCATTTTTACTCTTCATTTACATTATTTTATTTACTGCCATATCCTTTTTATCTGCACCAATATATACATAAAGATGTATTAATTTGAACTGGATTTTTTTCCTTCTGCTTTTACTCTTTATTTAAATTATTTTATTTACTATTTTACCTTTTTAATTGTATTATTTAAATTATTAATAAAAAGAGTTAAATTTCATTAAAATAAGAACAATTTCATTATAATAAAACCAATATTTGTCAATATAAAAGGACTTATTTTAATTTTATTTACCAGAAATATTTCATCATAATGTATGTCAAATTTGATATATCTTTTTTCCTTTCATGTTTACCATTCACTTGATTTTTTTTTCATTAAATCATTCTTTATCAATTAAATAACTTGATTTTTTGTTAAAATAATCAGTTAAAATTTATAACTTCGATTATTTTTATCGATATTAAACACACTTGCATAATCATTATTGTTTTGGATTTTTTTTTTCCACACAACTTTTAATTTAATGAATATGGATTCTATCTTTTTATAGTTTAATGAAATACTTAAGGTTAACATATATGCACACACATGACCGTCTTAAACATCATAGACGATTTTTTTTTTTTTTTGAGGTTACATCTTAGAAGACTTGTTCTAATCTTAAGAATTGTGCTTTAATAAAAAGAAGCTGTGGCTGGACTATAGAAATTATTTTAAAATATTATATTTTTACTAAATGAATCAACGAAAACTCAAAATTCACCTTCAAAATTTTAAGACTATGATATTGATCTCTTTCCACATCCATAAAACTGGCCCTACATATCGATTCTATTTTGTGTACCATTAAGGAGGGAATGTCCTTGATATTGAACAATTCAATTCATTGAAAGTGGCGTGAGAAACAGAACCTGGACATATATTTTTTTGGACCTTGGCATTTTTGGACACATTGAATTTTTTACTAATAAAAATAAAAGGTTAAATAAACTAAACTAAAAAAAAGTGAAAATAAAATAAACACAAAATAAAAATGAAATAAGAAATAAAATAAAAGATGGAAATAAATAGAATAAAAATGTGAGAAGAGGGCACGAATCGGAACAAAAATGAGGTATTTTAAAATATCTTTCTGCCGAAGTTTCCTTTGAAAAATCAAAGACTATTCAGAGTCAAAAATTGGAGTATGACAATTCCATTATCTATACATATGTCTAATCTAATCTAATATATACAAAGAATATATTAGATTATCTATACATACATCCTTTCTCTGGGTTGGACTTTTATTGGTTAATTTTACCCTCTACTTACTATTAAAATAATAAGTTGATTTAAAAAAGATGTAACCGATTCTCTAATAAAAAAGGAAGAAACAAATTACAAAAAGATAATGAATTGCATCTATCACAAGGGGATGCACATTTTCTGGACTAGACTTTTACTTCCATTTTACCCTTCTTCTAAACTGTTTTATCATTTTTATCATATTATTTAAATTATCAAAAAAAAATTAGTTAAATCCCATTAAAAGAGTAACAATCAACAAAAATAGAAACAATATAGGACATTATATAAAAATAAAAAAAACCTATGTTGATCTTATATAAACATTTTTTCTTCTAATTTTACAATTCACTTATTTCTTTTTAACTAGTTTATGGTTCCTTGCCAATAAGAGCGGAAAGACAGGAACGTTAGTGTCCATCTTGACGCCAGTGATTGAATAAACAAAGTTTTCAAGTTATTACTCATATTTCTCTTTTTAGTTGCATCGATATTCAACCAACTTCCCCATTACCATAATCATCAACAAGTGACCCAACAAATTAATATAACACTTTCCGGTTTGATTCAGCCTTCAAGATAAACCATGGAGAATGGAAGCACAACATCAAATCAATTCCCATCAAACCTACCAATTTTCCAAGGAGAATATTACCATATATGATACGTGCAAATGAAAGTCATATTTAGATTTCAAGATGTTCTTGAAATAAAAATCATATTTAGATTTCAAGATGTTCTTGAAATCGTGAATGATGCCATACCATGCATTGGCAAACAATGCCACTAATACATAAAGGGCAACACATCACGAACACAAAAACAATGATTTGAAAAGTCTATTCTTCGTTCATCAATGTGCGTATTCGAATATCTTTAAGAAGATAGTTGAAGAGGATACAACAAAGGGTGCATAGAATACACCAAAATAATTAACATGATTAATTTTGAATTTTAAGGGTTAATTTTGGTTCTAATATTAAAATCATATGGAATATTACGCATCGATCCTTAGACTAGGAATAAGAGAATGTGGTTTAATTTTGGTTAAAATATTAAAATCATGCATTGTTAGTAGGCATCCAACTTGAGACTAGGAAATATGAATAAGAGAATGTGGAGCAACATTAATTTAAAAATTATTGATCAATATTTTAAATCTTCATCAGAGGCTATATATAGTGCCCTTGGTGATAGCCTACTCAGGATCATTCAAAAAATGGAATATGCAAACTATTATTTTAGTTTCTTATTGGCTTTATGTTTTACATGTCCTCACTCTCTTTCGTTTGCATACAAAGCTGTGAATTTAGGAAACTGGCTTGTCGCCGAAGGATGGATGGAACCTTCTCGTTTTGACGGAATTGTCAACAAAGATCTCTTGGTATCATTCCCATAAAAATTATAAATTTCTCTGGTTATATTTTAAAAGTTTCATTCTTCTTATATTATATTATATTATATTATATTATATTATGAGTCTCCTATTAGTTTTTGGGGAATACTATCAAGTGCCCTAACGACACTTATTAAGAAACTTAAAAGAGTAAGTTTATCTTAGAAATGATGTATTCGATATCTTGAAACTTTAAAAATAATTTTTTTTATACATCAAATTTATAATTTATTTCTATTTTTAAGTTATTAACCAGTACTCTAAAGACACTTTTTAGCATAACCCAAAAACAATATTATGCAATATTATTTGTTATTTTAGAATATTGTCCATAAAACATTAATCATATTTTTCTATTAATATAAGTATCTTAACTCATCTAACTACACTAATAAGTATTCCAAATTAAAACAATACACACTTCCACCAACCTTCAGATGTATATATCAAAATCATATTTTTTTTGAACCGAAAGATTTATGAAAACCTATAAATATGTTTTCCTTAAACTCATATTCTTTTTAGAACCCAAAGATTTATGAAAACCTAAACAGCGATGTAAAGTAGTTCAAATTACCAATTACTTCATGACTAACTAAAAATATTCTCCAATCATTTGTTTTTTAGCAAATCAAATGTGCGCGCCTTATTAAGTTTTGATATTTGATGATTTTAGGATGGAACTCAAGTACAATTCATGTCAAAAAAGTTCCAGACATATCTTTGCGCTGAAGATGGGGGAGGAACTACTATTGTAGCCGACCGTAGTTCACCTTCTGGTTGGGAAACATTCAGGGTAAGTAATGTATATATCTAGTAAGTAATGTCATGACTACACTTGGTAAGTTAAGTTCTAATTATTGGCTCATTTGCAGCTTTGGAGGGTTAGTGACTCATCCTTCAATTTTAGGGTCTTCAACAAAAAATTTGTTGGTTTAAATAATATAGGAGGAGGCAACACAATTGTATCTTTTTCAGCTTCACCTAGAAACCAAGAAACATTTCAGATTATAAGGAACAATGATGATCCTCTCAAAGTTCGAATCAAAGCATTAAATGGTCTATTTTTGCAGGTACTCATTAGTCCATCCTCAAGCCAATCCATTTGGAATTTTTTTTAATCAAGTTATGTAATATAAATAAGTACTCTACTTCTAAACCAATCTTAAGAGACCAATTCTTTTAAATCAAGTTACTAATATAATATATGTTAGAGACTTCGAAAAAATGACATTGGTCTCATATTTTTGCACTATATTAGAGAAAGAATAGGACAAATTTCATGTATTTTGTGATCTAATTTTCTATAAAACTTTTTGGTTGGGTTATTGCACATAGCCAATTGGAGTGTGACAGTAGTGGTTTATATTGTGTTTTTACCGTGGAGACTCATGGTCAAAAAGATCAAACCAACAGGCTCAAACTCTCACCACTTGTAAACATTGAGTTTTTCATTTTACCTATGCAGAAATTCTTAATTTCCAACATTCTTTATAGTGGAGAGGAGTGTTATGTTGGATCATTAATCCAACGTTACCTTATATGTGAATAATTATCTATTGTTAATTGTCGTTTAAGTTAGGCCTAATTAAAGTGATCTAATAAGGTTTAGCTAAAGTGGGCTTATGAGTATCTAATAGGGTGTGGGTCTTTAATGTGTAGAGACTAAAGGGTAATTCTATTTTTATGATGGGCTAAAATAGAAATACCAACAGTTAACCCTAGTATGGGTGCTATAAATAAAGAGGTCATGGTCCCCAGGTCACACACACCAAGAGAATAACAAAGGGTTCTCTCAGTGAGAGTGTGTGTTGATCTGGAAGATCATTACCACATCAACAATCTCCGAATATGAATTCAGGTACGCTTCCGCATATTGATTTGTTATTTCTGATGATTAACATGATTGACTCTAGGGTTTCAAATTAAGTCTGGTTTTAACATGTTATCACTACAAGAATTTTGGTTTTTACTGGTGGAAATAATCCCCCAATAATGCAAAAAATCCCTCAGTAATACGCATTACTGGCGGATTCGAGTCCCTCAGTAATATGAGCGTCAGTAATGTTACTGACGGAATTTTCCCTCAGTAATGCAGTGGGGGATCTGATGAATCATTACCGAGGGATTTTTCCTTCAGTAATTACTGACGGAATAGTCTGCCAGTAATTACTGACAGAAAAATCCGTCAGTGATGTAAAACCAGAAATTCAACCAATTAATACTGGCCGATTTAATCCGCCAGTAATGATTCAACCAATAATACTGGCTGATAAATCCACCAGTAATTAAGTGACCCAAAAATCCGCTAGTAATCACTTCTCAGATAAACAATACTGATAGAAGTATCTGCCAATAATACACTTCCTTTTTTTTTTTTTTTTTTTTATAGAAAAAGCACTTGCCACTGTTTTATTTAAATTAATGAAATAAAATTAATTACACATAAATAATTTTTTTTGTTCGATCAGCAATTTTTAAAAAAATGAAGACATCTCATTCTTTCATAGAATTAAAGTCATTACAACTGATAGATGCTACTGCTTCAGGGACATTTCCCCACAACAAATTAGTTCTTACATTCCTTGCCATGCCTACAAGGCCATGAGCTACTCTATTCTTACTTATTCTAACAACCACTACATTAATATTACATAAGCTAGAAAGTAGAGAAACACAGTCAGCAACAATGACATCAATTTCAATCTGAGATACAGTCCCCCTAACACATTTTACCACTAACTCAGAGTCCATTTCCACCACAATGTCCTGCATGTTTAGCACTTTGATCCACTTTAGGCACCATCTCAATCCCATTACTTCTGCCATTAGTGGTGATGTCTTTAAATTTTCTCTCAAAGTGACTGCTGCACTAAGAATGCCTTCACAATTGCGAGCCACCAGTCCCCAACAAGTCGGCCCTCCTTCAAAACACTCAGCATCTATATTTATCTTTGGATCATCAAATTTTTATAAGCATAGGAAAGTATAAGAACTACTAACTCTCGCAAAGAAAAGAAATACAAGGGCACCGATAAAGACGAAACACCTTGAAAAGAAACAATCATCCATAATAACTAGTTACCCAGAAAAGAAACTATAGCAAAGAAACTATATATATAGCAATCACAAACACAACAAATATACAGACACAACACATAAAATACAAACACACAAACACTGCTAGCACACAAACACTGCCAAAACAGAAATTCAAACACTCCCTAACATCAAAATATGCAGGTCAGCCGTGTAGAAAAACATACATCAGTGTGCAATCAACTCAATTTTAATCAAATTCAATCAACAATTTGCCTCGTAAGTGTACGTTTTCTCAATGACACGGACATCAGTATGCACAAAAAAAATAATACATTAGATTCATCATAATTGCTAATATTTTTATCCAGTTGTATAACAACCATATATTGTTTGTAACAAAGCTTAAATCTGGATTATACAATCAGATATGTTTCTACGCGTATGACTTTTGACCTTACAACATTTATACAATTATACTTAGCTTATGAATAGGTAGATGACCAAATCTATATCTATATTTATCTATCTACCATCTATCTTTTATATATAAACTAAACTTGACTTCTTCTATGTCTTTATGTTTATGTGGCAATTCTATGTAACAATCTTACCCTATGTTAAAAACTTAAGAGTTCTGCCTATGTGACATCTCTATGTAACCTTTCCAT
>Ga0315914_1004514_pt1 | contig 20792 bp, 14 predicted proteins | sample MpolenodulesMG_FD_203920 | JGI IMG/M metagenome (GOLD analysis project Ga0315914, IMG submission 203920) | Medicago polymorpha root nodule microbial communities from Los Angeles, California, United States - elongated nodules | ecosystem: Host-associated > Plants > Roots > Nodule | place: USA... | reverse complement strand
CTCCAAATAGCCATGTCATAAACATTATACATACATCATCAAATAAATCTCCAATCTCAACATATGAGTAAAATCTCAACAACATAGTCCACATCAAAATAAACATAAAGACCGACATCCTAAATCAAAGCCCTATACAAAAACGAAAAACAGATAACAGAGGAAGCTCCCGCTATCCTCAAGCACTCACAAGCAAAGCAACTAATCCTGCAAGTCGTCTACCCATTCATACAAATAGGTAGGCAGTCCACCACAGACCACTGAGGGTTAACTTCATATCATCATAATCAAGCATAAACAAACATATGCATTCAAGGATTCGTGCATAACTCATATACATACTCGACATTCCTAGAATACTACCAACACATATATATTATCCCAATTCAACATTGATCATGTTATCATACTTCTATCATAACACATCAAGCATAATCATACCTTAAATCATAATCAAGGTTCATCACTTAACAACATCAATCAATATAAGAATTACTCACCTTATTCCTCATTTAGCATAATTAACTCAACAAATAGAAGTTAACATTTCAAAGCTACAAACAAGGAAATTATCGTCATAAAAAAGATCACTCAATCACATACATATAATTCACACTTCATCATTTCACCAACATAAATTTCATCATTTAAAATCCCCAAGTGTACAAGTATAACAAAACATCATCAAGTACACATCTTCACATATTCACATATTCACCAAATATCACCAAGTGTACAATTCACCAAACTCACCAATGCACATAAAAATTTATGCACATAATCAACTAAATCACATAATTCACCATTCACAATATCCACCAATCACGTAAGCAATTATGACTCATGAAAAATTATGCAATGTGCCTAGACACGACTCATATATGCATGCGGTACCGTCACCAACAACGTCTAGGCCGTCACCCCATGATGCAACAAAAACATCATATAACCATTGAATACAAAGTATTCAAACCACAACACTGCATATAAATATCCTAAATCACCTCAACTGGATATAAAAATCCACGACTTATGATGCATGAACATATGACACACTATGCATATATTCAACAACAACTCACCATCAACAATCAACATTTAACATGTTCAACAAACAACGAAACATAACCATATTTATCACCAATCATTCATCAAATAATCATCACCAAAAACAAACATCTTTCATATATGCAAGCACCACAATTATCATCATCAAATTGCATGTAAGAATTCAATAACATAATTCAATACATGCAATCACCACATCCAATTATCAACATTAAACATGTATACATTCACCATCAACAATCGACATTTAGCATCACTATCAAATTATCCTCAAAAGACAACACTTTGAAAGAAAGTCGACATTATATAGAATTTAACCAAAACTAGCAAACATACACAATTGCCTCAACAAAACACATGCATTACTCACATATTTTCATAGTAGCTTAGGCATATGAGTATCCTAGGCCAATTCTAAGAATCACTAATTACGACAAGTTTGTATCATTTTACAAAAAGATCTTTTCGACATTTTCAAAACAAGACAACTTATTCCAAGTGTGCAAACCTACAATTCAATCCTAATCGATCATATAATCATGAACATAGGCCACTTACAAACTATCAAGTCTTAATTCAAAGTTTCACCAAAGTTCATTTGAGAAAATCCTAAGTTCGTATGTTCCACTATTTTACCAAAAGCCAAGTTTCATGGGATTATGGCTATCCACAAAACTTACATGCTTCATCTAAGTCCATTAGAACAGTAGACAAGTCATGTAACCATAAAAAGTCCATTTTCCAATTAACTCTAGAAAAACAAGGAAACCAATTCATTTGCCTCCACTATGCATATACAATAATCACATTTGTGTGCAGTTGCGTATACACGTGTGTTTCATAGGCCAATGCCGACAAATATGAAAAATTCATCTAAGTTCTTCTCATAATTACTTCATTTAATGTCAAGCAACACAAGAACTCATTAGACCCTTTCATAGAAACACCCCTTGATAGTAAGGATAAAGTCTCTACACTTAGAAATAAGTTTGGAAGCAATTGGATTGAAGAAAAATGCATTTTTGAGGTTTCTGGGTTGTCAAAATTGCTTCATGATTTATACAGTTGCCTCATGATTTTGGCAGTATCAGACTATACAGAAATTTGTTGTTGCAATCAACAACAACAACACTAATTTATACCAATTTAAGCAAAAATCATCAAGTACTCATATCTATACAACTTAGGCATGTAAATTCAACATCAACAACTTAATTATCATCAAATTCACATACCCAAACATATCATTAGAATAAGAGCATGAATTTCACCAATTAAATTCACAATAATCATTTTTCACAATTAAGCACTTATGAATTTAAGTAGAAAAGAAATTATAACTTAAAGATTATGATTGAACACTATCCCCATTACCTCAATCGAGCACAAACCTAGTCTTAACTTCACTTTTTCTCCTTGAATCTCTACCCTCTTCTTAGTCTCCAAACTTCTTCTCTTTAGCCCTTGTTCTTACTCTTTCTCTCTCTCAAAAGTTTTGTGAAAATGAATGAATGAGTCTATGTGACCTAATTTCTCTAAAGACAAAAGTTTATATATGATCTACACAATTGGGCTCAACCCTCAAAATGTCTTAATAGACTCAAAGTTCTCATTAACTAATTCACAGTTTCTACTCACTTACGGTTAAAAATAACGAATAGTTACCAACTCTTAGTTAATTACCACAATCACTAGTAACTTAGTAAAAATATGATTCCCACTTAAAACACTTAAAATAATCCTCCTAGTAAAATTATTAATTTACCCTTTCTCACAAAATGACCAAAATATCATCGAGTCCAAAATGACTAAAATACCTTTCTTAAGCTAAAATTCACTAATCCCGAATAAAATACACAAAGACAAATAATCACACACAAGCATATATAAACACGCATAAATAAATAAATAAAATAAATCTAGCAAAAATCGGGTTGTTACAATTGTGGTTGTTTTGTCATAGCAAAAACATGATTAATGGCATGTGAATCTTTCACTTGTAGAGTGAGAAGCATCAGGAATGATCAAGCATTTCAGTAGATTTTGGTAGTACGTCTTACAAATGTCATCAATGAGCTAGATTACAAAATCGTAGTTGATGATTGTTTGCTTTGGAATTCGAAAATACCTTGAAAATAATATATGGAATACCACCGAAGAGATTATCTAGATGAGTGACGATTTAGTCGTTCTCTTTAAAATGTTTTACGAAACTGTCAAAAAATGTGTAAGGTAGGGTAGAATATGAGTTGCCCCACTTCCAAGATAAAACGACCAAGGTCACTGCAATGTAGGAAGTCGTTCAAGAATTACACCTTTAAATTTGGGTATTATGGCCACTAAAATATACTGTATACGATTTGAAATCGAAAGGACAAAAAGAAAAGATGAAGAGGAGAATAACTTGTTAACATAATTCGAAGGGAGATGAAGCTTTTCTATGCCAAATGAACTATGTGAGCTCTTTATTTAGAGAGAATTTACAACTGATTCTGTAATGTCCTGGATTATAATCCAAGACATTACGTCTAATTTTTTCCTTTTAGAAAAATAGGACTATTTTTTTTCTAAGAGTAGTCAAGCATAGTAAATTCCTAACTAGAACTTAACAAAAATAATTAAACTAATTTAGTTACAATTCAGAAAACTCAAATTTAATTCTCCGCGTACATGCTTCAAGCAACACATCAAACACACACACATCATATCTCATTTGGTACCTAAAATGTTGGTTGTAAGGGTTGGTCTTCAACACCCATGAAATAAAATCAATAATAAATTACAACCTCAACTAAGAATATACAACCATCATCAAGGAATTGTGCTAAAACATTTCTTTTTTTTAAAAAATAAAATAAAATAATATTCATCACTCTAAAATATACTATAAGAACAAACACAAGACTCAATGTGGATGCAGATGCATGAGATGCAAATAGACCATGATCCGGATATCGCCTCAATTGACATAATAATTTGAATCGCCCCATTTGACATATAATAATGATTTGGCATATAATAATAATCGTCCCAATTGACACTTAAAAGTCCATTGAATCGCTCAATTTGACACTTAAAAATCCATTGAATCGTCTCATTTGACACTTAATAATTCATCAAATGCAATGATATGTATGCTATGCACTCTTTTTTTCTTTCTTTTACTTTTGACACTTAGACCACACAAAATTATTAAACTTGCACACAACCTCTAAATACATGCACACCAAGGAATCATTTTAACTCAACAACATTTTCTATTTCACAAATAAACAATCACCCAGATTTACACATTCATCAAATCACATACTTTTACAAAATTGCAAATAATCAATTCTTATATTTTTCAATCATAACTAAAAAAAAACTAATAAATATTTTCACACTTATCCATTGAAATCATGGTCAAGACAAGAGCCCTTACCGCATGACCTACTTTTATTTCAAGCAACCAAGTCGCAGCTTCAACGCACCTACTCCAATTCCTCTCGTTCTTTACTTCATTCTAACAATGATCAGGTTGTAACCCATTGAATGGTGAACAAAGGTGATGAAACACTTTTTACGACTTCCATGGACTTTGAGAAGGAAATAAGAGAGAAATTATTTGATGGACTTAGATAATTTGGGGCTGAAATATATGATATAAAAAATGCTATGACTTCCTCTATATATTCAGGGTTACTGAGTACAGAACAATAGTGGACATAGTAATAATCTCTTTTATTTCATGAGTGAAGAGAAAAAGATGATCAATGGAATAAACTAGTGAATCTGAAAAGTAGAGGAAAAGAACCACAAACGTACAACTACAAAGGGAATTAATTTACCTTTAATTCTTGATGGAGAAAGACAATAGGTGTGTTGTATTTGACCAATGTTTGTGTAATGATCTTTGAATGGTTTTGTGATTACCACTTTAAAGGCAATCAAAGAGGAAAATAATTCAGCAATTAAGAAAACCTAGCCAATAAGTTTTACGTATGAACAAACTAAAGAAGGATGTAGAAATAGATCATGGGTCTATTAGTGGATGAAAATCGGTTTATGAATACTCCACGATTGTAGTGCCGCCGCTGTAGACCTAGGTTAGTTTTTACTTGTGAATAATTTTGGTGTAAGGTAAGACTTTCATTTTGACTAAAGCAAGTACTGTACACGTATAAGCTATTCAATTTTTGGCTTGGTCAAATTCATCTTGTTACTTCCCACTTAACTAACACGATTATTTCCTACTAATTTTATTTTAAGTAAATTAAATAATTAACATAGACACATTATAAAAATTTATGTCATCAAATAATTGGTATCAAAACAAATATGATTAGTATTAGAATGAATCATGTAAGGGATGATTATTCTATTTTTGTCGCACCCAATTGGTTAATAAAAATAAAATGGTTGGAATAAAATTCTAGTTAATTTACTCGACTAGGAAATGTCAAGATTTACTTGAATTTTCACACATAGAAATGAATTGTTGAACACCTAAATGAGAATTGGAGAAAATAATTTTTGGAGGACAAGTATAGAATATTGGGGCGTTACAGATTCGTGAGAAACTTGGGGAACAAGTGCTCTGCAAATTAGACCAAGTAACAAAACGGAGCTGATAGAGTTGGAGCGTGCACAAATAAGCGAAGAGAAATAATAATTGAAGTTGTTGGATCGAATATACACATTGAAAACGTGCACATTAAGTAAGCACTTTTAGATAATGTTAAAATTAATTAATTAACATTTTTGGGTAATAAAAAAAAATCATTTAGCTTAAGCCCGACTGAATGGCCGATGTCATAGCGCATGACATATATTTTTGAGTCGTCACTCCGTTCACAAAAGTTGGATAAACACCCTTAAAAGTGACTTCTCCACATATATAAACATTACTAATGTTTATTTTTGCGACTTTCAATTTCAACTCTAGTGCCCCAACATACATGTGTACTAACTCTCTCCAAACAAAAAAAAAATACATGTGTACTAACGGTTACTTTGGTTTGAGAAAAAAAAATGGGTCATGCTAACCGGGGCACTGGTTAAGCATACAAAAAAAGGAATTTATTACCATAAAAGGAAACTTTGTTGACTTATTTATGGATTAATTATACAGTTTTCAATGCAATAATTACTATATAATTTCCCTTTTTAGTATCCTTAACCAGTGCCCGGGGGCATCCGTTAGCATTTCCAAAAAAAAAATAACGGTGAAACAACTTTGACTAACATGTTGCGGTTTTAAGAATTTTTTTTCTTTCTTTTCTATTTCATAAAATAAAACTCAAAGACTAAATATAATTGGCTGGAATTTGAAATTTTCTCGTTGGCCTCTCTCAATTGGTCTACATTTGGGGTCCGTAACTTTCGATAAAAAAATTTTATGTTTAAAAGTGCATCGGGGGTTATCTCCGGACGGTTATTTTGTGAAAAATGTAAGCAATTAAGGGGGAGGGGGCAAAAGAGCAAGCTTCTCATAATTTTTAGTAACAATTAATTTACACATTCGGTCCTAAAAGGAATGAGAAAAACAGGCCCAATTAATTCATTCCTACATTGAATCGGCCCAGAATACACAAAACACAGCTTAAAAGGCTCTTACTTTAGTCACCGCGTATTTCTTGCGCGTCAATTTTTTTTCTTTTCTTTAAAAGATGCTCTTGAGGATTTTTGAATTATATGACCAGTAGTGTGTGTTTGGTTAAGTACCGAACAGAACAACACAAAATAAGGTAGAATAGTACATGACAAATTTTAATAGCATTGATTTTTTTTTTTTGTTTTATATGATTTTTGGGGGACGAAATGTTATTTTGGTATTTTAGCCAACTTGTACGTGAGACAAAAAGTTGTGCTGTGGTTTGGTGAGGGAAAAAAATATCAGTTTTTGTCCTGTCCCTTGCCTCTAGTTTGTCATGTACCTGAAGTTTGTATGTCATGTCCTTAATTTTTTAGCAAATCAAACGCACCCGAAATTAGTTTTTCCTTATTTTTAGATGGAAAAAAGAGTTTCTCACCAATTTTTAAAAAATAGGGTGTGTTCCTTATTTTTTTTATTATAAAATCCAAACTACCCATATTAAAACATGTTTGGATTATATAATCTGAATTGCATCAACACAAAGATCAAGTTTGTTTGTGACAGAGATAGACAGTTTAAGAACCATACTAACCCCTATCTTTTTGTTTTAGGACACTATTAGTTGTTACCTCGTATCCCAATCGAAAATCCAATTTTCAGACTATTTGATCGAATCACTTCACCCCTCAAAATCCAAAATCCATCGTTTAAACCCATTTTTAAATTTTTCATATTCTCAGAAAAATTCAGAAAAAAAAATTGCATTAGCTTTATTTGATTTTTAGAATTTTTGCTGGTATTTTTTTTTAATATTTTTTTGATTTTATTTGACATGTTTTAAAATTTGTTTACTATGCTTTTTGATTGTGTACAAAAACAAAATTATCATCTATTGTAATGGAAAATATTATGATTGTTGCATATATATAAGTAAATTTCAGATATAATCGAAAAATCATAAAAAACATCTGACTTATATATAATCCGAAAATTCCTAAAAGTCTGCCAAAAATGACCAACAAATAAAATTGGAATCAAATTTATACGAGGCCTTTTGTGCATGTAGGAAAAAATAAACGTATATCTTATCCGGGAAATAAACCTCTCTATTTTCCCCCTAAAAAAACCTCTATTTTTCCTTTTAAAAAAAACCTCTCTATCTTTCTCCTTGGAAAAACTTTTCTATTTTTAGTTTATTTTAGAATAAAAACCGTCTCTATTTGAGTTAAGAAAAACAATTTTTTTTCTTTTAAAAAAAGAGTTAGGAAAATGGTAAAGACACCTTGAGAAATACTTCCTAATTCTCTCTCTATCAAGTCAAGTATTGAATTGCTCAAAAAAAAAAATTTAAGTATTGAATTATTTGTAAAAAAAAGGTTAAGTAATGATATACTAAATTTTATTTTTAAAATTAAGTATCGTTTTTTTTTTGAGGGAAAATTAAGTATCGTATTATGTTTAAAAAAATATAAAATACATTTTTCAATTCTATTACTACCTATGTCACTAAATATTGTAAAACAAAATTAATATTTTCCTACATTATTATGCTCCACAATATATTTATAATAATAGTTGAAAATTAACTAGTTATAACTTATAAGGATAGGAGTTTTATTAAATTGCGATATTTTTTATTCAGTTATAATTTATGTTTGTGTGTAAAATCTAGGATGACTACTATTGTTTTAACTTAATTAGTTGGCTAGAAAATTGAGATGCTTATCTAAATGAAAAATAGAGTTATTTTTATCCACAAAGGTGAGATTCAAACATCAAAGAAGGAAAAATGATCACAACTAGGTTGCCACCAAGAAACCATCTCATCCTTTGCCAAACACTATAAATACGCTAAATAAAATGAAAAAATAACAAATATTGTGGACTAGAGCAGAAATCCATGAGAAAGGAAATATTAACGAAATATAAAATTTGTCTATTGCAACAAAAGTCTTCTAAAATAAAGCTTTGGAGGCAAATTCCACCAAGTACAAGTATAAGGTATTGGTTGAAGAACCAAAGGAAACTAATTTATCAGCACAGTTATTCCATTCTCTATATTTGTGAGAGACAACAAGCTCCATCTGATATCAAATAAAATAGTTCCCTATCTTTTTTTAAAAAAATTCTCAGCTATTCTTAAATTTTCAAGGAATGTAGTGCATGTATTTGAAAGCATTTACCACAAAAAAAAAATTACATTCAAGCTAAAGTTTGAGTCGGTCTTTAGCAAAAGAAGTTTCAATGGTTGTCACTGTTGCAATCAATTCAAATTCATAAGCAGAAAACCCGCAATAATTTTATTATTAGAATTATTATATTATTTAAAACTAGGACATACCTTCCTTTTAATAATTTAATTTAATGTGCTTTTTATACACATTCATCTAATAAAATCTTACCATATAAATATTTGAAGAGATATTTTAAAAATTCACATAACAAAACAGATATGATGGTTCTTAAAAAAAACATGATGGTGTATTTTGAGGATCCATGTGTGAACCGTTTTTATACTAGAAGGACATTTCAGTAATTTTAATCATTTACAAAAAAATTACATTGAGAAAAAAAATATTAATTTCCTATTGTAAGTAAGGGTGACAATTTGATCAACCAAATCCTTCGAGAAAAAAATTAAATTGATCAACCAATCCACAATCCATCCATTGATTAATACCTCCATAAAAAAAAAATTGTTGGTAAATTGGTTTAGATTCATCCATTTAAAACTATGAATGAGTTAAATCCATTAAATTTTTTTAAAAGTCCAATGAATCACCTTAAGATAAAACACATTCGTTTGATAAAATATAAATAGTTTATTTATAAATTAATTTAATAACAAAAAAAATTGATTTTATTTTTGGAAAAAGCGATTTGTTTTTTGTAATGTATTACAATTAATTTCATAAAAAATACTGAACAAAGTAAAAATTAAAATATTGTAATAAATAATAAGCTGAAAAAAAAAAACCAAATATGCCTGTAAAATTAGGGCTAGGGTAAAATAAAAAGTAGATATAACTATAAAATTAATTTCGTAAATAAAATAATTTTAAACTATTCACAAAAACTTTAAAATTAAACTTCCTTAAAAAAAACAGAAAACTTAAAACAAAATAGTTTAAAATGACAGTAAGATTTGACCAAAATAAAATGATGGTAAATTTTATTTTGAAAGAAAAGGAGTATGCTTATAGCATTTCATTAATAATAAGAGAGTTTATACAACGAGGTACACGATAATAAATAGTGGGACTATATTATAGATAGATGATGCTCCTTCATGTATTTGACACAATTTAGTTAATGAAATGCAATGAATTTCTACTTTCAAAAAAATAAATAGTGGGACTAGCGACTAAGCAGATGAGGTAGCTCACTCACATTAGTTGCTTGACAAGCCCCATCTACTACATGAGCACATGTTTATGTGGCATCTTACCAAAGTTGAGATTTCTATGCTTCCAAAGACTCCAAAGGACAGCTGTAAATCGTTGACCAAGATCTTGCGAGAGCTGATGTAACAATTCGAAAATGGAATCAACTGCTGAATTCTTTTCTGAGTAACACCTAAAATGATGGTAAAAATAGATAGCTGTTAAATTGTCGCGGTTATTCAATTTAAAATAGACCGTCAACAGAAGGTTTCTCAAAATAAATAAATTCAGTGCTGGTGTACAACGTATGCGTCAGTTATGGCTGTTGAATTTGTCTGTTTATGTGGACATGTGTGGACTCAAAAAATAATATTTGTCAACGCACCACAAGGATACTCTTCTGTGTTGTGTTGAACTAACAAAGTTGGAAGGTAGAAGTGAAATAGTCTAATCTATGTTCTTTAAGTGGTAATGTTTGTTTTGTCCTTCGTCCTCTCAATAAACAAGAAAAACAAAGTATAACCACAATCATTGTATTAAGATTATTAATAAAAATATTTTTAGCAATTTATATGTATACTATCCACAAGTCCTAGCTCAACTGGTAAAATGTCAAAATTGTTATGTCAGATATCATGATCGAAGTTCAAACCCCGACACTTTCACTCAAACAGACATTGGGGATAATCGACTATGAGACCTTAAGGAGGAGTACACTCTCAGGTCTCAGATCAATACCATCATGTCAACCTAATTTAGTTCCATTTAATAAAATATATTATTTTCAACTAGGGTTTAGACGGGCACTTCGTGTCTGTTTGTCCTCTTTTTTTACTGTGTTAATGCATGTAAATTATAAGCAATATTTTTATTTTTATTTTATTTTGATTAAAATTTTATGTACAAATGTTTGTGACTTTTAAATACTCCCTCCGTCATAAATTATAGTTAGTTGTTTTGGGAAAAAATTTGACCCAAAATATAAGCCGTTTAACAATATCAATGAAACATTAATATTGTTTTTCTTATGATACCTTTAACTACTTATCATTCACTTTTTCTTCAATTGATTAATTTATCTTTCTCATACCATTAATTGAGAATAATTTTATAAAATAACTCATGATTTCTCTTTTGTACACAAAATTAATAACGTTTCTTAATATGTGTATGACCAAAATGACTCATAATTTAGAACAGGGAGAGTAGTAACACACTATGTATATCTTTTACCCATAATATAATAAAAAAAAATTATTTTTTTTCAATAACATCAACAATATAAAATTATTAAAAATAAATTCGTATAAAGATATACTTAAAATAATGAAAATGAAACCCAAAATAATCATAGATTCTCATTATATTTTTGAAAAAGTGTATTCATTATATATTATTATAGATATAAAATTTATACTTTTAGGTTCTTTAACAAATACCTTAAATATATTCGTTAACAAGAAACTTTTTTGGAGAAACAACCAAAGTGAACCCCATTAAAGAATATAATTCTATTGGGATGATAATGAGTCATAAATATAATATGATCGACGTTAGTTTTTGGGGTTATACCATATGCTTATGGTGCCATTTAACCGGGAAAGGAGACTTCTTTTCCACCATGGGAAAGTCCCTTTACCTAGGACAGCTGTCAGTTAGAAACTGGCAGAACAAAAAAGAAAACTCAATATATTTTACTGCACCTTCTTATTTTCTAACAACAACGGAAAGCACACTTCAGTACTTCACCCACTACTGAAGCATTAAAACTTCAAAATTTCTTCTTCTTAGACACTACAAAACACAGAACATAAGAAAACCTAGAAAAAAGCTTAACATAGTATACTGTCTTTTTTTATTTTTTATGAATTGGAGTATACTGTCATTTGATTACATAACACAGAACATCAATTATTCTTCTTTTCTCCTTCGATTACTTGGTAATTTCAACAACGGTAGTTTTGGTTAAAGTGTTGTTGAATCAGGATTTAGAGTTGTGGATTTCTAGATTTGAGTCATTCAACCTTGAATCCTTTCTTGGGTTGGTGTTCTTTTTTGCAGATTGTTTTATTTTTAGAGTTGGATTTTGGGGGTTTTGTTTTAAGGATGTTGATGATGATTCTGGATTGTTCATAATATTTCAACATTCCTGTTTGATATTCAGCAAAAGAGAAATGTGTATTATGTGTTGTTGATGCTAAAAAAAGTGTGTGGTTGATTGATATATGACAAGAGAGATACAGATTCAGGGAGAATAAAAGAAACAAATCTGAAGAGGTTCGATGAAGGAGATGATGATGATGAAGGAGATTTTAGTGTTTGATGAAGAGAGGCAGGGAAGAAGGTAAGGCAAAGTTAGTGTTTGATGAAGGGATAAAACTGTAAAAGCAACAGTTAATATAAACAATTTAGAGGGTAATTAATAATTAGTTAAAGCAATTAGAAACTGACCTTTGAAATTTGAATTTATGGTAGTATTTAATTAATGCAATTAATTTAATCTTAAAATTATAATTAACCAAATGATAATAAACAATTGGACGTGCGGTCTCATTGTTTTTTTGCATGTAAATTGCCAAAAAGTCACCAGCAGGTATCCTATCTAAAATCTGAACCATTGAATTATAAAAATAATATATCTATGGCTGAAAAGCAACTTTTCCATCATGGGAAAAAACTCTCATTTTCCATACTAAATCCCATCTATGCTTATATTATATGACTCTCCGTGTGGTTTTGAAACTTCGATAACGTGGCCATCAGTCAATCATAAGATTGTCAACGTATATAATCCATTGTTTATACATTAGTCAACCCGACCGCGTACGGATTTACATCTAAATTTTTTCAATTATTAGCATTATCATTGCTAGAGTGGAAACTAAGCAAATAGATTAAGAAGTAGCTCTACTAAGGGTGAAGGGAACTAATACTTTTTTTTTTTTTTTTTTAAGAAAACTAATACTCAATCGACGACGTATACTTTTCGAAAAGCAATATATTTGGTTTTTAAGGGCAAGTAGTCTAATGATTAGAAATTCACATCTTAAAATGAATAATACTTATAAATACCTGTTTGAAAAACAATATTATCTACTCTTCTATAAGAAAAATTTAATAGACAAAATATTATAATGGTTATTGGTTGGTATGTAAAGTTATTCCTTAAGTTATCTTAGAGATTGACATATTCCAACAAATAATCTTTGTTACTCATTGACAAGATCTTTATAATAGTTATTGGTTGGTATGTAAAGTTATTCCTTAAGTTATCTTAGAGATTGACATATTCCAACAAATAATCTTTGTTACTCATTGACAAGATCTACATCAAATTTTATATCCAAATGTGTTGACATACCCAAATGTATCATCCCGACTCTCAGACTAAAAGACGGCCTCACTTGATATGAATGGGTACATCAAGTTACCTTAACAGTAAATGTTCTTAGAAAATTGTTGTATACACATGTTATAAGGCTGAAAACACATATAAAAGACAAAAATACCCCTCGGTAGTTAACTGCCGAGGAAAATAGAACCGGCTGCAGTTAACTACCAAGGAAAACTTCAGCTGCCGAGGAACTTAAAACCTGAAATTAGATAAGGAAATACACCTAAGTTTTTCCTTAATTAAATTTAATTCTTTAATAAGGAAATATTTGTAATTATTTGTAATTAATTTCATTGATGTCTATCATTATTCATAGGTTTGACTAATCTATTATTACTTTATAATATTTAAGATATTATTCATCTCTAATTCAAATAATTATACGGGAAATTATGAATGGTACGACATATTTGTCGACGAAAATAAACGAATTAGCGGAAGCTGAATATTTTCATCCTATAAACATCTTCAACTTCTAGCAGCATAAATTCAATCATGATTTAGGCATCTGTATACCAATCTTGTCACTAGCACACACATTTTCTTCAATTAATTTATCAAAATATATGTTTATATAACACAATGAAATTCTTTTCTGAAATCTTTTCTTCATAATATTGCCGACTCCACCGTTAGTTTACTGCGATGAGGAAAGAGTACTATTAAGAATAAATATTAAGAATATATATTGGTCAAGATTAAGAATATTTTTTTATTAGGGTGTTCTATTTTTATTTGTTTATATTAATCTGCTTTTTTATTCAGAAAAACCTCTTTGATAATTACAAATATTACTGGTTAGTCAAACCTATGAATAATGATAGACATCAATGAAATTAGATACAAATAATTACAAATATTACCTTATTAAAGAATTAAATTTAATTAAGGAAAAACTTAGGTGTATTTCCTTATTTAATTTCAAGTTTTAAGTTCCTCGGCAGTTAACTGCCGAAGTTTTCCTTGGTAGTTAATTGCAACCGGTTCTATTTTCCTCGGCAGTTAACTACCGAGAGGTATTTTCGTCTTTTATATGTATTTTTCAGCCTTATAACATGTGTATACAATAATTTTCATGTTTTTAAAGTTACCTGCTTAAAAAAAAAAACTTTGATATTCAACTATTTGGTTGAATATTGTCTTATTACATTATAATCATGTACACCAAATTTTAGAAAAGTTTGGCAATTGTAGTTGTTTAATGGTAATATTAATATAGTTTATGTTTATTTGTACTTTAAACAAATGTGTTGAGCAGATTTACTCCTTTATTTTAAACTACATGTTGCAATCAACCATTTCACACATGTTAATTTACAACATCGACCGTTGATATCTAATTATCTAAAGTAAAAATTTATAAAAATTTAATATTTAAAAAATATTCATTGAGACAAATTGGACAATATCTTACATGTTTAACATTTGTATTTATACGTTAGTTAAAAAATATTTACAAAGTAAGTCAAGTGAAGAGTACACATTGTAATAATGCGACATACATCGTAAAACAGATAGTGTATTTAATAAGAATTTTCAATATTGATGATTGTTGAAATTCAATCCATATATATTAGTGGTCTAACATGGCCCAAAATGATGAGTGTTGATTTGGTTGGAAGGAAAAATCAACCATTTCAACCGGTGATTTCGAGAAAGTCAAAGAGCAAATTAAAGAAACAACAAACTGAAGCTAACAAAGGATTTAAGGTAGGTGTTTCGAACTGTACTCCGCGCTATCCCTTTGGTGTGTTCTTGTTCCTCATGCTTTTATTTTGCTCCTTTTGTTTTTCCTCTTTTTTTGTTGTTGTTGGAGGTTTTGGCTTTAGTCCCCCCCTCTTTTTTTGTACTCTTTTTATTTCTAATATTATAAGATTAAGGTGTCGTAGCAGGCTACCCCTCTGCACCTCGTCTTTTGCTAAAAATAAAATAAAATATTAAGTTGTATAAGTATAAAAAAATAAAAATGGTTTTATTGACTAAGTTGGGTTTATGCAGAAATCAATAAAAATTATTAATTTTTCTTAAAATAAATAAATAAATAAATCAGTTGTAGAAAATGATTTTCAGGACAAACTATTCAACAATTTCTCGTTTAAACAATTTTTACATTATATATTTTCCAATTCCCATTATTTTTTTTGTAAAATTCCCTTTTTCTTAATAGTTTGACTTAAACGGATGAATACTTGCAAACATGATTTTGATTTTACAAATTAAACTGTAACAAGCAGGCTCTAAATCAAGAGCCATGTAATATTTTTTATTTTATTTTTAAAATTTTCTTTCATAATGCAAAAAGTGAATAAGAATCAAATTTCCAAATGCTTGGTTTCTTTCCTTGGAACTTCCTTTTAGGTTCCTCGCTGTTCCCTCCAAGCCTCCATGAGGCTTCTTTTTCCAAAAATAATGCCAAACTCAATCTACCTCCGATAGTTACTATAAATTGTCAAATTAATGCCAAAATGCGATTAACAATTAACATGCATGCATCTCTCACATATTCAAGCATAGAGATGGCTTGAACTTTTTTTTGTATGGAAAAAATTAATAGATTCACTTCGTACAACAAAAAGATACTCCAACACATGTATATGCCAACAAAAAGATACTCCAACACATGCAATACAAGTTAGAAGTTTTATACAACAATTAGAAAATGGTTCCATGACATAAATATATTTTAGAAATATCAAAGAAATAATATGTACGGGTTAAATATGTTTTTGATCCCTATAAATTTTTTAAATTTTAAGTTTTAGTCCCTATAAAACTTTTCATCAATTTTTGGTCCTTAAAAAAAATTCTACCACCACTTATGGTCCCTGTTTTTAAATCAAATCACGTGTATATTTCATATTTTTGAATGAATTTTTATAGAGATGTTTATAATATTATAACAATCTCTTCTATAAAAAATTTGAATTTTTAAACAAGATATAAATAAAATATGAATTTTGAAATGCTAAAAAGTTTTTTTTTTGAAGCTAATGAAAATATATTAAAAATCATGGACAACATCTCTAGCTCAAGGTATGGTAGAGCAGCTAAAAGACACTACCACCACTTATGGTCCCTATTTTTAAATCAAATCATGTGTATATTTCATATTTTTGAATGAATTTTTCTAGAGATGTTTATAATATTATAACAATCTCTTCTATAAAAAAATTTGAATTTTTGAACAAGATATGAATTTTGAAATGCTAAAAAGTTTTTTTTTGAAGAAGCTAACAAAAATATATTAAAAATCATGGACAACATCTCTAGCTCAAGGTATGCTAGAGCAACTAAAAGACATATTTGTTTACATTACAAAGTGTGAACCACTACAACAACAAAAGAAAAAACAAAATTATAAAACTACTTTTAAGTCGGGTAAATGATTATACTGCCAAAAAAGGTAGTCAAAATCGAATAAGATATAATACGATTTTAACCACAAATAAGTATACAACTTAACCTTTTCACATAAAGCCTGAATAAGTTCACTCTTTTGTTGAAATATCCTTCCATTTCTTTCCTTTCAGGTAACATAGAGAATTGAAATCCATAAAATATTAAAAGTCAAGCGAGATTTTGTAGAGAATCCATCAAGATACCTAACCAACCAGAGACCGCCAACCAAAATTTGCCAAACACATTGTAGTTAACAAAAAGATGACGCCGAACCACATTATCTTTAGTTGGAATCCGGTTCAACATCAACCTCCAAACAAAAATGTTAAATTTAAGTGGGATCATTTTAAGCCACAAAACATGTTGGACCCCACATTAAAATCGACCTCTATTGAAGTTAAGATAAACACTTTTGACTGAATACCGTTTGGATAAATCAAGCTTCCAAACCAACGACCCTCTATCTCAACCTGTAAAATAACGTTAGATAACCTATCCACACACTTCCTCATCAAATTCTCTTTCCATGCAAACAACCTCCTACGCCATTTCCAAGCCTCTCTATTGACACCCCAACCTAATAGCTTCATATCAGCAACGGTAATTAGCTCATTCTTCGTCAACTCAAAAAGTCTTCTAAATTTAGATTCTAAAGAAACACCATCGAGTCACGGGTCACACCAAAATAAAGTAGTCACCCCATTCTCCACCTCGAGGGTAATATTATCTACTAACCACCCTTCGTTCAACAAACCAATCCCCAAACAAATTTTCTTCAAATTCTCCCACCACACCAACCCTACCCTCCCTCCAAAACATAACCTCCCTCCTTCGTCACCATACCGCGCACACAATACTTTGTATCACATACTCTCCCTCTCCTCCAGCACCCTTCAAACCCACTTCTCAAGTAATGATAAATTAAACTCCTTAAGTCTCCTAACCCCCTAACGACCAAACCTTCATTCTCTCTTTCCAAACACAAAGTATTCCATTTAATCCAAGACATTTTTTTAAAAAGTTAAAAATTCATATTTAATTTATAAATATGAATTTTTAAGCATTAAAATTCGATAACAAATTATTTATTCAAGTCACTGTTATCTAAATAATAGCTGTCACCTCAATTTAATGTTTTGTTACATGAATTTGTTGAGATTTATTACTATCACAAATCATTGTTATGTGAATTTAAAAATTGTTACCTGAATAGGCTTATAAAAAATAATCTACTACTAATATAATCAAACTGAAGTTCACCATTTTGCCTAAGATATCATTGGTTAGACTATTCTTTTATATCAGTAGTAGATTAGTCTGAAGTTCACCATTTTGTTACATAAAATCATATAGAGTTTTAGTTTTAGTTTCTTTCTTTTTTGCAAAAAAAAAGTAGTTAGCAAAAGTGCAATTCTACCAATATATATATAAACCAAAGCCAGGGAGAAAACAGGAAAACAAGAGGAGGGGGACAAGAACTAAAACCTCCTTAATAACTAACAAACCTATAATCAGGCATCCCTAATTTGTTTTTGACATAAAACAAACCTATAATTAGTTGGTTTAATTCATAAAAGAATTTCAACTAAAGTTTATAAAATTATTACAATGAAATTGATCGTTGAAGTGTAATGTAATTTAACGCATGTTTGGAAACGCCATTCAAAAAAAAAATTATCGTGTTTAGAATCCTTGGTCGTGAAGAAAGTATTTTCAATTTATTTGGTCAATGATTCAAAGGAAGTCATAGTCTCGTATTCAGACTCTATTTCCTGATCATATCTACATGAGTTATTTATTTAAGCCCTAAATTTTCTGAACATTTTCTATTGATGGAAATTGAGAACATACTGCTTATAGAGAAAAGTTTTTTTTTAAGGGTAGAGAAAAGTTGTTTATTGTTGTCAACACAGTAGGTTCTAGAACCTACAAAACAGTTGTTATACTTTTTAGAAAGAGTAGTGATATTTGAACAATTATTTGATACAACTTTTGTGACAATTTTTCTCTCTCTCTCTCTCTCTCTTTTTATTGGTTAAAAATAACGGAGAGAGAAAAAGGAAGAAAGAAAATAAGAGTATAATGTAAGTATGAGAGAGAAAGTTGTCACAAAATGATTGTACAAATATCATTTCTCTTTTAGGAAATACCGACTGTTTTGAGATCACTTAAGACATTTTTTTTTGAAGAACACTAAGACTTTTAAATAATAGTTTTTTTTTATATAAAATTATAATGAATGTAATGAGAATTGAAATATTTGATTTTTTAATAGAATAATTTTTTATATGAAAATTCTAAAAGAAAGTTTGGGGCACTCATTAGTAAACCCTTTTTTTTTTGTTAAAGAGAGAAATTTCACTTGTAACTTGCTCTTTCTTTTTCTTTATTCATCCTAGAGGAAATTTTAGTAATTGTTTTTGTTTGAAATCTCTCGCCTGCATAACCTTTTTTTTCCTCCTTTTAATCTACATCTTTCGGTCATTATTATAAATAAAAATGTATTTTTAAGATTTATTCAATAAATGATGTATGTGACCACATACATCATTTATTGAATGGACCTAAATTATTGATTTTTGTTTAAAATAGTGACTAGAGGATGTATAGATCTTGTTTTCCTTTTGTGTTACTGTGTGATATTATAATACGAGTGTGTAGTTATTTTATTTGCTGTCTTAGTGTAGCGTCAAATGATTTTTTTTATTTTGTTGTGGTGTTTGTTTGATTCAAATTTGATCCATTATAAATTTAATCAACAACTTACCATCAATATTACATATCTGGAGGCATGAATATTTTGATCACTTTGATTTTATCCCATTATTTTGTAGGTATTTGACCTTTTTGTGTTATTAATTTGGGTGTTGTTAGTTTGCTCATTCTTTTCAATTTTTTGGTTACAATGGCAAAGAAAACAGCAAAAACAAACAGAAAAAAAAGACACAGAAACAAGAAAAGCTAAGCTCTCGGAAACCAGGTTCCTAGAGCATCATTCCTCTGGAGAGGAAGCAGATCATCAGGAGGGGACTGATGAAGGCTGTAAACAACATCTGAAGTGGCTCCTTGCTTCACAAGTGAATCAGCGCAATGATTGTCTTCACGGAGAGTGTGGTAAAGCGCATGGTTGGCTTGGGAGAGAAGCACCTTAATCTCTTGGATGAGAACCGCGTGAACATGGAACCTGGAATAGTTACCGACGATAAGGTTGATAGAGAGGAGAGAGTCCGAGTAGCAAACCAACTCAGGTATTCCCATCTACTTTACCATAGTAAGACCATGAAAAATAGCAGTCTGCTCGGCCTGAAGGATGTCCGAGGAGGAAGGCAGGAAACCTGAGAATCCTGCTAGATAATATCCTGCGCTGTTACAGATGTAATTTATAGATTTAAATGAACTAGACTCTTACCCGTGCGATGCACGGATTTTGTAGAGTTTCATATATAAATATCATATTGATTATACATTCAATACTATGCTATAAAATGATTGTAAAAAACAAAAAAAAATGCAAAAATTAGACCAATTTAAGCTATTAAATTTATTTTCTTACCAAATAATATTATCAGGTTGTGTTTCGAAGTTCTTCTTTCTCAACCTTTATCTTCGATCACATTCGTATTAAAAGAACAACTAAAATAAACAAATTAAAAATAGTAAACATGTTTGAAAAGTCAAAGGGAGAAAGCAAAGTAATGTTATAATCAAGTAGTGATTTTTGCAAATAAAAAGTCAAAATAAATAACTTCAAGTAATATAATACTCCCTCTGGTCCTAAATATAAGGGAAGAATCTTTTTTTAGGTTCATTGAATAATTAATGTATGTGGACTACAATATAGAGTAAATACATCACTTATTCAATGAACCTAAAAAAAGAATCTTCTCTTATATTAAGGACCGAAGGGAGTATATGAGAAACGAAGAGGCCAACAAAATTACACTAAGAAGTTGAGTTTCTAGTGATAAAA
>Ga0315914_1004511_pt1 | contig 20808 bp, 12 predicted proteins | sample MpolenodulesMG_FD_203920 | JGI IMG/M metagenome (GOLD analysis project Ga0315914, IMG submission 203920) | Medicago polymorpha root nodule microbial communities from Los Angeles, California, United States - elongated nodules | ecosystem: Host-associated > Plants > Roots > Nodule | place: USA... | reverse complement strand
TTTCCATTGTTAAATTATCCTAAATACTAACACTTCAGTCTTAATTTAAGATTAAACCCTAAAACATCAAATATGAAGAATTGAAGATTAATTGAGTGAAATTGAATTGACAAAGGAAAGGTAAGGAGAGAATGAAGATGGTACCTGGAATGAAAAAAGACGTAAACCGATTGACGGCAAATCGGTGAGAGGTGGTGGTCGATAGGTAGGAGAGAGATCGCAGCTGTGAGAGGTGGTGGTCGTACCATAGGTTGTAGGTGATGAATGAATCGAAGGGGAGAGACAATTGATGGTGGTTCTGGATCGAATGGATGGTGAGAGTGAGTGATGACTGAGGTGAAGCAGAGAGGAAGTTATAGAATGAATCACGATCTTAGAAATTTTTTGAGGAAGTAATTAAAAAAAAGATTTTAGTTGAATTTCTCTATTTTTTGGGAGGATAAAACAAAATAGCTACGTTGTAACAAAAAAAAAACAAAATAGCTACGTTAGTTTTTATATTATTTTAAGGAAAATAGCTCTTTTAGTTAATTATAGCGTTTTTTAAAATATAAAATAAAAAAACAAAAAGAGAGCACTACAAGGTTCAAACAGGTGACTTGGAGCTAAAGACAACGTAACTTTACCACTAGGTTGGAATAAATAAATTAATAAATAGTGCTTTTTTTCAAATATAAACGCTATCTTTCTCAAACGTACGCTAGCGCTTTTAAAGCGCTATTTAAGGATGAGCCATAAATAGCGCTTCCTATAATAAGCGCTATATAGAGTTAGTATTAAAGATAGCGCTTTTTATAAGAAGTGCTATCTAAGAACTCCGTATTTTTATATATAGCGCTTTAGTGTTAAAAGCGCTATTAACGAGGCGCTATTTTTAGCATATTTTGTAGCATAGGTTGAGTTAATACTTGAATAAGAACTAATTTCAATAAGAAGTCTCATCATCGGTCATAAACTATTATTTCCCTACACAGGACAATACTTTGAGTTTACTTTGCGAAATCATTTTTTATTTTTATTTTAAAAAATATGTGTTTATTTTGATTTGTTAATAGAAAAAAGTGAGTCTCTTGAAGTGAACGATTGTGATGAAGAGAAGATGTCCATCTATAAAAGTGAGTCTAGGCAAGAGAAGTTAATTGGCAGCCCCCTCCTCCTTGTTTTATTGATGGTTCATTGGGAGGTTCTCCTGTTGTTGCATCTTCCGGAGGTATTTTTTGAGATGTACTACCTGGTATTCAATCCTCTTTTGAGGCTGAGATTTTTAGTGTAATATGCCATAAAAATTGCATTTGAAAATAACTGACGTAATTTATTGCTTGAAAGTGATACTACTTTGGTGATCCACGCGTTTCCGTCAATTAAATTGATGCCTTGGAAGCTTCAAAATATACGAGAAAATTGTATTGTTTTAACTAGCTAAATGAATATCAGAGTTTCTCATATTTTTAGATCATAGATCTAGAGAAGAGAATAATTGTGCTGATATAAGCTTGGTTCATTTGGAGTGTGTGCTAAGGTTTTTAGTTGGTGAGATTATTTAGATTGCTTTTAAAAAATTGTGGTATATTAAGTTTGGTTCACTACTTTCTTTCAATATTGTAATTTTATACTAATTCTATTTAATCTATCAATTTAATTTTTTATGTTTTTATTTATGTTTATCTTCGTCTTCATCTTTGAGGTTAAGCTCACTGTGAGAAATAAACCCCTTCTTGTGGTTTAGACATAGTGAAGTTATGATTCCCTTTATTTTTGATATATAAAGTTATAGCTCCGTGCTTCTTTTAAACAAACTGATTCAACTTAAAATCTTTAAAAGTGAGAGTTAATCACTTTTACTTTTAATGGTATAGTTCCCTGATCCCATCACGATATGGGAATGGAACATGTTTATTTGATATGAATTTTTCCCTAAGAATCGTGAGGTGTAGGGATCATGAGAGACTGCTTGAACGTTAACTAGATCTTAGAGGAGGCTTCATGCGCTGAGATCTAGATGGGACTCCCTGTGGCATTGATATATTTATATACTATAACTTGGACAGTGTATAATGAAGTAGCAATAAACGTCGCAAGATAGGGGAGTTTGAATTGTGACCTTTTTTAATTTTAATCCTGAAACTTTAAATAAGTTGATGTACTCAAGAATATGATTCTTGGTAAAGGTTAAATATATTATATCTTTAAATATAAGAGGATTTATATCATCTTTAATAATTTAAATAGTGACCATAACACTCTGGAGAATGATTATATTGATAAGCAGAATAATAATAATATTACTGATTCAATTATGGGACCAGAGAACTCTGGATTAATTTACTTATTGATTAGGACCAGATTGTTCTGGAGAATGATTAAAATTAATTGCAAGATAATATTAAAAATTGGATTAGGACCAGAGTACTCTGAATTAATTTAAATAATAAGGACCAGATTATTCTCGAGAGTGATTAACTTAAATGACAAGAGAAGGGAAGAGAAATTAACGCAGGAGAGTTATCCTAGTTCACCATATCCGGCTACTTCCAGTTCCCACACTTCGTGTGAGATTGTCCATTATAGTATCCTGCTAACAGAAACTTCTGACTAGCACTATAAATTCTTGATCACATCATATCAGTCTGTTACACCTTGTATTATGAACCTCGGCAGGTTTCTACTTCTTTCCCAAACCTTGTATGACAAATAGACTTGAGAATTTACAACACACTTTGTATGGTAAAGGTTTTTGTGGATCACGCTATGCTCAACACTTGTTTGAGACTATGATTACAAAAAAAACTCAAAGGATAATGATCCAAGATATAATGAGAGAGCAAGAGCTTGTTTGTTTGTGAAGAACTTTGTAAGTAAATGATATTTGCACTTTGAGAGATAATTGCTTCGTTGTGTAAGTTCTTAATTTTAGACTTGTAAGCCTTGCTCTATTTATAGACTTTGAGATGCTTGCCGCCCACTTAAGAAAGCCATCTGCCTTGCTTTATTTCAAAAGTCCATTTGCGCTCCAAAACTTGCTTGAAAGGAGAACATGATACTTTTGAACCTGGAGATTGATCTTGAGAATAATCAGCAAAAGTGAATAGATAAAACACACGTTTATGCAAGCTGTTTGTTGCCTTGCGTGAAACCAGCTAGCATGAAGTGACTTTGGATGAGATCATGCCATGTCCTTTTGCTTATGTCACTTAGATACTTTATGAAATGGATCTTTTTCCTTTAATGGGTCAAAACACATATTTAAGGCCCACTTGTTTTGTCCATTTATAATTCATGGGATCTCTCCTTATTTTAGCGAGACAATATTAAATTCTTGATCCTCGTGATTTATTGCCTTTGATAAAAAGTACAAACTTGTTCTTTTGTGCGTGAATGACCATGGAGTCTCATGTGTGCCAAGATCAATCTTGATATCATTCTTATGAAACAATTTCTCACAAAAATCATTAGTAAATAACAAGATGGATTATTTTAAAATATGTTTGTAATCCTTAAAACATTAAAAGAGATTTTGCTTCAACATATAATTGCACTAAGCATTTCCATCTTAATATACTCATAGCGTTTTCGGAGACATCATCCACATATCTTTTATTAGCAATGGCGTTGTCAGAATCCTGGGTCAGGGGGTTCAAACTTTTGATAGATAAAAATTTTAAGAGATGTTTTGGTTGAGAGGATTTGCGTTAGAGAGAAGATATAGGTAAAATTATTGTAGGCAGGTTCGAGTGTTTATTAATAGGATCTTACGATCTTACGTCCCATTACACCTTAATCGTATTTCAACTTTACTCATGTTCGTTTTGCTAAACTATGTTTCCTCTGTTTTTCCTCTAATGTCTATGTTTTTTTTCTTGTTTCCTCTGTTTTCTCTCTATTTTCTCAACAAAAAAAAAACTCAATTCTATCAGCTACCTACTGATCCTACTTACGAATCATGATATGACCCTTATGTTTACGATCATTCACAACCTATCGATCCTATATATAAACTTGAACTTGACTATATTGGGTAGAATGAAATGTGAAAATGGAATTGGTTTGATCCTCTTTGGGTTTTAGTTAGAAAAATAAATTATAATATTTACCACTTAAAATTTGATAGAATAATATATAGATACATAAATAATGATCTTAGTATAATGTCTAGTATTCATGTATAGAAGGAAAAAAAAAAGTACAAAGAAATAGAATGTATATTATATTTGCAAAGAAAAGAGGTCAAAATTAAAGATAACGTCTTATATTTAAAAACAAAGGGATTATAATTATCAATTTTAACATAAATTACATATCTTACAATTTTTCAATTGTAATTTTTTTTATCATTTACATTTTTCAAATACAATATTTGAATTCCCTAAAAAAAGATACAATATTTGAATTTAAGTCCTATATATATGCTTTTGAACGAAGAAATTTAAAGTTTGAGTCTTTTGCTTAGTGGCAAGATTTTAGAATTATGTCTTATTTCAACCATGTTCAATTTCTGCCTGAAAATATTTTTGAGTTTTAAACTTTGATTCCAACCTAATTGTGATTCTAATAATATAAAAGCATTCTTTTTAGAGGAATATAAAAGTATCAGGCTTAATTGCAGATTTGGTCCCCCTGTTTTCACCATTTTGCAAATTTGGTGCCCCTATTTTAAAATTCGTCAGTTTTGGTCCCTCTATATAATATTTTGACTAAAAGATAATGATATAACATGTTTTAAATGAAGTTTTTAACGTAATTTTCTTACGATTTTATCGATGTTGATATTTTCTCATCTTCATATCATATTCCAAAACATTTAAAACCTATCACATCACCTCTTTTTAGTTAAAAAATATGATGGAGGAATCAAAACTAAAATACGGGACCAAATTTACAAATTGATGAAAGCAGGGGGACCAAAACTGCAATTAAGCCAAAGTATTATTATGTGCTTAAACTACAATTTGCATGCATACTTTTCCTTATTACGGTCGGAGAAGTGACTTGGGATAATTGGAATAAAGGGTGCAACACTGCAATTTGATGGGGTTTAGGATAGAAAAAAGCTATAAAATTAGGTGCAAATTTTAAAATTGAGGTGTTGCAGTTGCATCTCTTGAGAACAATGTGGCTCTGCCACTGTTTATTAGAGTAAATAAAAATCACATTATGTCAAAATCAGAAGTTCTTCAATCAAAAGAACCAACTATCAGATAATAATCTATATCAGAGGATGATTTTCATTATAGGTTATGAATTTTGCTTATTCTGACTGGACTTCAAATTCTAAACCAATACGCATATGCAAGCATCATTCTTGAATAAAATGCTTGTTCAGTTTTTTCTCAATAAAGTTGAATTTATCTCTTGTTGAGGGTTTTGAACATATAGTAGACAATTGATGATCGGTATCAATGAGTTTTATATCCCAAACTAACCTTCCTGATGCGGGTTTCACTAATTTGGTAGTCTTCTAACTAATGTTCCATCCATAGAAGTCGTGGATTGTCTTTTACTAGCCCAGAAGATCAGATTTTTACAATGAATTGACAATTTCCGGTGGTGCTTTTTCTTTCAATTATGAAAAATGTAAAGTTTGACAAAAGGTCAAAGCTCTGATCAAAAGATGCATCAAGCCTTGAAGTCTTTGATGGAAACAAACTCATATGGAAGCACATTCTTATGGACAGGTTACCAATCAACACTCTGAGAGACTCTAACTAGTTTTGTCTTCTTTTGAAGGAATGTCGCTTTACTACTCTGATTGTACTTTTTATCTTCTTCTGACCACGTGCAAAAACAAACAAACTTTTCAAAGGCAAAAAGAGAATGCAATACATTATTCCAAAAGAAGCAAATGATTCTAGTACTATTCAACATAATCATTCATTATAGGGAAAGCTTTCAAAACTAATCAAGCTTCTCAAGGTAGATTAGTGTGCTAACACCACTTCAAACAATGGCTCTATAATTCTCTCATATTTAAGGACATGAGCATTTCAAGAACTTAAATGACATCACAAAATTTTACAAGTTTGAAAACTCTTTCAAATGATAAAGTGCACAAACACTAAGAAAAAGTTCCTACAAACTTTCAATTTTAGAATTTTTCCCTTCAACCCACTAGCAAACTCGCAATTACCCCTCATAGCTTTCAATTAGGATGATAATGTCCTTCACATTTACTTTCTATTAAATGACATTTAACAACGTGCCATAAATAGTTTTGACATAAATGAAATTTAACACCCTTATATGACAAAATATTCAATCCAATACGAAATTCAAATTCCAAACTTATGTTTTCCCTCTCACAGATATGAATAACATTTTTGCCCCTTCCTCTATAAATTCATATTTGCGCTTTTGGTGTCTCTCTTTTCTTAATTCATACTCATTTGTTGTTCATCTCTCTTTTATGTAATAGTTGATCGTAATATGGAGACATTTTTTTTGTATCATTGTTTGATCGGTATTCGTTTGTTTCATATTTTTATTTTATTTTTATTTTTTCGTATTTTAATTCCTTTTGATATCGCTAACGTGTAGCCTTATCTGTTTTTTTATGTATTAGCGTTTCTGGATCCACATCCAGTAACTGAGTTTGACAAGGTGGTAAACAAACTAAAGATCAAATATAGAACATACTACGTAGAGATTGATGCACATCTTGTGAGAGTATATGCTTTGTATATATATTTTTATGTACACGTTGATGCACATATTTGTATATCTGTTTTCAAAATCGTTTTTGACAACAAAAAAAAAATTGTTTCTCTTTAGGGTGTTGTAATGCTACCAAATATGTTTGTTGGAGATTTTGGTGATCAAATTGGTCGCTATGCAACATTGGTTGATCCAAACAACAATGAATTTGAGGTGCCGGTGAAGATGTTCAATGATAGTGTTTTTTTAACAAAAGGATGATAAGCTCTTCTTGATTTTTATGTTATTCGTTTAGGTGCTTGGGTCACGAAGAATTTTTTGGGTTTGGGTCAATTTAAAATTAATCTTAAGGATAGGGTTGGTCGAACGATTAAATATCCTAAATTTGATCCTCCTATGAGATTTGTTGTTGAAAGAGCTTATGATGATGGCTATGTGCCTAATGGTATTCCACCGCCATATCAACATGTTCATGTTAACTTTCAATTTTCCAACGAGAAAAAGTTGTCTCCATAGGTCTTTATTTTGGATTTTTGGTGTTTTTTATTTTAAATAGATGTATCAGTGAAAATTGAACATATGTTCAATAAGTTTAATTTTTACTAAAATCAATTTTTTTGGGTAGGTGCTTGAGTATCTTGGGTTTTTCAAGTTGACAATGAACAAATAGACTACTTTGTTGGTTATGGTTGATGATTTCGGCAAAAAATGAGATTGTATTTGAATTTTTGCATCACTTCCATATAAGCACTTCAAAATTGGAGGACAATGGAAGCATATGATTGATGCAAGGAGAATTCATGAAGGCGCATAAGTCATGGTTGGTGCTGTAGTCATGGTTAGTGTCAAACATACTTATGTTTTTTTAGGTTATGATTCTGTTCGTTGTTCTGATTTATCAGTTTTTGTTTTTGTTAAGAGTTATGTTAGTTTCTGGTCATCATCATCATCAGGATGTACTTGACATTAATGTGAGTTTTTTCATTTTAATGTCATATTGACTCATAATTTCATTATTCATAATGTCATTTAAACGTCTCCCAGTTACAAAAATTTTTATATTTTAATTTCAATAATGTGATTTTCCATTGTAAATATCGTACCTTTTAATATCGTTTACATGCATTTTCGTTGCAAAGTTCTGTTATTAGATGTTATTTGTGCGTCTTTCCATTACAGAATCTCCACATTTTAATTAAACGTAATTTTTGTGTTTTTTTTATTTAAGTTATGGCTTTTAATGTCATTTAATTGTCTTTCCAATTTTGAAAGTATGCAATGTAATGACATTTAAGCATTTTTACAATAGAAACTAACTAAGTAGCGCATTTCCGTTACATGGTTTTTTCAATTTAGTGTCATTTATGAGCATCTTGATTGAAGATCTCTTAATTTTAATGTCATCTATGTCTATCCGTCTTACATGTTTATGCCTTTTAATGTTAATTATGCTCGTTACTATCCCATATTGTATGTCTTTCAATGTCATTTATGTGCATTGATGCTCCCTTGCAGAATATTTGTGTTTTAATGCATTGAAATGCATTTATGTTACAGAGTTTTTTTCATTTTCAAGTTTTTTATTAGCATCTTGATTGAAGATCTCTCAATTTTAATATCATTTATGTCTATTCGTCTTACATGTTTATGTCTTTTAATGTCAATTGTGTGGTTTGCTATCCCGGATTGTATGTCTTTCAATGTTATTTATGTGCATTGATGCTCCCTTACAAAACAATTGCATTTTAAGTTATTGAAGCGCAATTCTTTTACAAAGTTTTTTCAATTTAAAGTCGTTTTTTTCGTCTTACATGTTTATGTCTTTTAATGTCAATAATGAGCTTTCCTATCTCAGATTGTATGTCATTAAATGTCATTTATTCTAATTGATGATCGCTTACAGAATATATGTATTTCAATGTCATTGAAGCGCATTTCTATAATGGATATTTTTCAACTTAAAGTCGTTTATGAGCATCTTTATTGAAAATATTTCAATTTTAATGTCATTTATGTCTATTCGTAGTACATTTTAATGTCTTTTAATGTCAATTATGAGCTTTCATTTCCCAAATTGTATGCATTTCAATGTCATTTATTTGCATTGATGCTCCTTTACAGAATATATGTATTTTAATGTCATTGAAGTGCATTTCCGTTACATAGTTTTCTCAATTTAAAGTCGAAGATTGTTGGAAAACATCAATGCTAAATCTTACTTTCAAAGAGAAGAAAAAACATATATGAGTTACGATTCTCCATATTCAAAGACCATTGATGGTAATCCGCTAAATCTTACTTTTACGATTGTCCATATAGGAGTGACCGTGATGCTATTAAGGAATATAGATACACAATTAGGATTATGCAATGGGACAAGATTGATTATAATAAAGATGGGAAAATTTGTGTTAGAGGAAAATGTGATATCTGGAAGTAACATCGGAGAGAAGGTTTTTATACCCATGTTATCTTTAATACATTTTGACGTAAAAAAATCTCTTTCATGTTTAAGCGAAGACAATTTCCTTTGTTAGTTTCCTTTGCAATGATCATTAATAAGAATCAAATTCAATCACAAAAAACATGTTGGGAGATACCTTCAAACGTTTGTAATCTCACACGGTTAGTTATACATTGCAGTATCAAGGGTCACTTCAAGGGAAGAGTTGAAGATATTGATAAACGATGAAGCCGGTGAAGATACTAATATGACGTCAAATGTGGTCTACAAAGAAGTATTTCATAATTTATCATAAATAATGTTGTCTTTACTATTTTCCAAAAATATGAATGTTATCTTGATGTGATTAGTGTGGATCCTTTTTTTTTAAGTGTGTGGATCCATTTTAATTATACGAATTATATGGTTACTATATTTTATTTTAGTATAATTCGTTTTTCTTGACAAGTATTATGGACATATGAAGTGGTGCCTCTTAAGTAAGTAGATCCGTGTAGAGCACGGGTGGTCAATGGTTTAGTTTTTTTAAAATCATTAACTAAATTTGTTTCTCTTTTGGAGTTTAGCCCTTATATATTTTGAAAGTCTAAAACATAAATTAAAAATACAATGTAGTTTAATGAGATTAAAAATATAATGATTTTTTATGATGATCAAGATTAGTACATGAACTCTTTACAAAAGTTAAGTGGTCAATTAATTATAAATATATAATTCTTTATATTTAACATTATTATAATTTTATAAATGACCTCTTGCAACTCCAAAGTTCTAAATACTATTTATTTAATTAATGTAAACAAAGAAACTTTTACTTATAAAGCTATTAAAGTGGTTTTGTTTATTCACTACTAGAAAAAGTAAAATTAGCGAGGGAAATTAGTGACGGAAAAAATGAAATTCCTCACAAATTCTTTGGTCGCAAAATTTAGTGACGGAATTAGAGAGAGATTTCACGTTTTCCCTCACTAAATATCCCTCATTAATTTTTGTTTTTTTAGTAGTGATTACATTCAATTCAAAGAATAACAATATGGCTCAAATTTTGATGTTTGTTTATATTTTGATCATTTTTCTTTCTTCATTTCTGAATCAAGCAAGTACAGGTATGCCATTTTCACAATATTTTAAATTATATTATTTATTTATACACAATATTACATCACCTTTGAATAACATTGTTTTTTCTTACTTGACAATACAGCTGCGACGCCTTGCACTAGTGACAAAGATTGTCGTTTAGAACGTTATAATCTATGGTGCCTTAATGGTTATTGTAAATATAAATTAAACCTATAGACTAATAATTAAGTTTAAAAATAAGCGTGTACCCCTAAGAAAATAATTTTAATAAATTAAGAGTAATAATTAAGCATGTTATACATGTATTCGTCGCATATTCAAGATATCGCTAACAACAACGTCATTGCATAATTCCTAACAAAACAATGTCACTGCATAATTATAATAATATATTTTAATAAATAAATGCTAATAATTATTTTTCTGGTCAATGTTTCTTTTTTTCATTTCGATTTGTATGCTGTTCTAATCTTTTTTTTACATCACCTGTTTTTATCTAATTTTTTAGGTTTTTTAACAAGTTAGATGTATCCCACTGTTATTCCATTGGGCATTCCATAATTGTAATCTCTTTTTATTGCTTCAAAGTGTCGATGGTGAGACAGGAGTGCAACATAGTTATGATGTATTTTGTATCATATAATGTGTTTTGTACTAGATGATTTAGTATGAATCTAACAATTGTTAAAACGGTCTAAACTAACACATTTTTATGTCAAAAGTTCTTAAAAAAGTAGATAGGCTGGTTACTATATTTTGGGAGTCTATACATAATATAAATGCATACAACTTTAAACTGAGTGATTCTCTCAAAAAAAAAAACTTTAAACTGGGTGATATTAATTTTATATTTATAACAAATAAACAATAGTAATGGAGAAAATCATGTCTTTTTTTTAAGAAATGAAGATTATCTCAACACTGTATCAACAAGGATTGTCAATCGACAAGACAAGAATTTTAGAGTAACTCTTAATTATTTTCAAAGGAGAGAATAATTATTCATGAATTTATTGAATTGACAAATATATTTATAAAATTGTAGAACATTGATAAAAATAATTCATATATTTACTTCTTTCATTAGTAAAAGGCATAAACGGGCATCTTCGTTTTAGAATTACCGAGAAAATCAAACGACTTCTGAGTTTTTCAAAAAAATTCAAAGTTTGACAAGAATTAGACAAGGAGTTCTTACCCTTATCTGTGTCGGTTTGTGGCATCACAAACCAAGTCATGCCAAGTTGTTCACCATACTCTATATGCGCTCTACTTTGTAAATTATAGGCTTAATTGCACTTTTGGCCCCCTATGTTTCAAGAAGTTGCAATTTTGGCCCCCTAACTAATTAAAATACAAAATAGCCCCCTATGTATTGGATCTTTGGCAGTTTTGGCCCCCTATACCAATTTTGACTCGGTCAACGCTGACGTGGCACTTCAAATCCGCCACGTGTGCATTGCTTTGAAGTGTCATGTCAGCGTTGATCGAGTCAAAATTGGTCTAGGGGGCCAAAGATCCAATACATAGGAGGCTGTTTTGTATTTTAATTAGTTAGGGGGCCAAAATCGCAACTTCTTGAAACATAGGGGGCCAAAAATGCAATTAAGCCTAAATTATATGGGTTAATGATGATAGATTATCTTACGTTATTTTCAGCATATTTTTTCAGTCATTTTGGAAGGGTATTAGAACAATTTTCTTTGGTTAAGGGACATTTTGTAATGTTTTCATTTCGAGTCATGTAATTCTAGTTTTTCCGAAATCAAGCTATTCATAGCTGTTTTTTATGTAATTCATTGCAAAATAATGCATTTCGGCAAAGCAAAGGACCTCATGAAGATTTAGGAAGTCAGGGAATGAAGATTCAAGAGACTTTTGAAAACATTTCGAAGTGGAGAAATTTTGTTCGAAGTCCTAAAACAAGTTTAAAGGAAAAAAAACACTCATAAAAACCAAGAAAAAGACAAAATCACGTTGAAGGAAGGTGTCATGCACCTCGGGCATTATCCCATGCGCTCCAACATCACATGATCTAACTAGCTTGTAATATTAGGATTTCTTATAAAGATTCTCTTAATAGTAGTTAAGTGAGTTTCTCTACGATCTAATTGGAATCTAACACACAAGCATACAATGAATAAAATATCAAGTCTAGAAGCACTTAGGTAGATAAGAGAACATATCATACCTATGTATACCTTTTGATCTACCTTTTTACTTTTATCATTTTTGCTCATACTGCAAGTTGGATGCATATGTGTGGTCATAAGTTTACAATCCACTAAGTTGAAGTTCTTCAAAAGTTCTTTGGTGTACAAACTCCATCTTTGCATTGATTGATTAGAATACTAAGGAAGAATTTTAATTCTTCTATCATACTCATTTCAAACTCCGTCTACGTCATCTTAGAAAATTCTTTGCCCAATGTTTCAATCCTAAAATCAAAGATAATTATATCATCAACATATATTTGGACAATTAAAATTTCATTCTTTAGAGCCTTCCTGAAGAGGCCGGTAATAACTTATCCACATTTTTTTTCCTAAGAAAAAAAAACTTATCTACATTTAAAACCAATTTCCAAAAGAAATTTACCCGGTCTGTTATACCATGTTCTGGAAGATTGTTTGAAACCATAGAGTGATTTTTTCAGTTTGTATACAAACTGTCAGGCCCGTCCCTTGGGGGTGAGCAAACAGTTCAATGGAGTTGGGCCTCCCTAAGATATAAGCTTAAAAAATATATAATAGCCCAATACTACTACCTCTACTAAAAAAATTATTTATTCTCATTTCTTTGATACGCGTGTTCCAGACTTTCCTTCTTCTGGTTTTAGTGACTGAAAGGTTGATAAAGGTATTCGCCTGAACTTGTAAAATTTTATTCTAATATGAATATTTTTTGTGTTAGTTACAATGATGAGTATTTCTTATGTTTACGGATTTTATTTTAATTTTAATAGAACATTGCTCTTTTAAAAAAAAAGGTGTTTTTATTTTATTACGGGCCTCTTTTTACTTACAGAGTCGAGCCTTCGGATTCATAGGAACGACCCTGCAAATTGTTGGTGCTTTAAATCTTCAAACCAATGTGATTGTTTGGCATACACTTCTTGAGAAATGACAATATTCAAGAATTCACTTTTAACATTCATCTACACTATATATAAAGAAAACTACCCCTTTCAACACTTTTGGGCTGATTTTTTTCCAAAAATACCCTCAATTTTCAATACAAATAACAAATGTGACAAATAAATAAGAATAAGTTTAAATATTAAAACAAATGTAACAAACACGATATGGATATATATTTTTTTGTTTTTTTTTCTTTATCATTTAACAAGTGTAACAAACTAGATGAGTATATTTATACATACTTCTTCATCATTCCAATTATACCCTTAAACAACTTTTTCTATAATAAAATTGTTGTTGGTGTCATTATAAAAAGAATTTAGATTATAATTTTTTGTTATATTTTATTATTGTCGGTGTCATTGAAATAGATAATCATGGTTAGTTTGATTTAGTTCTCCCTCTCCAACAAGCCGGCCCTAGTTTTCTCTCTCTAGATTTTCTCTTACAGTTTCTTCATTGAAGGGGTGGTTTTGGGTCAATTCTTGACCTGAAATCACCCCTCTTCATCTTTTTCTCTCTATTTGAATCTAAATAAGTGATTTTCACATAGATCTAGGTTTTTTTCTTTGTGATTTCATCATCTAAGTGTGGTGGTTTGTTGTTCGTCGTCTTGTGCGGCGTTGTTTGATATCCCCTCTTCGTGCGGTGTTCATTTGATTCAAATTGAAAGATCGATTATTCAATCAAAGATTTGGACGTCAACATTGCAGATCCGAAGGTCATGGATATTCCGGTCACTTTAATTTTATCATATATTTTTGTAGGCATTATGCCGTTATATGCTATTAACTTGGATGTTGTGAGTTTGTTCGCAGATTCATCCTTTACGTTTTTAGCGGTGTTGAATGATGTAATCTCTCGATTTGAATGAATGAATATCATTTTGTTTTTGTCAAAAAAAAAAAGGTTAGTTTGATTTTTTATAACTTGAAAGCAACAAACATTTATATTTTTTTTAGTTTTAATCAAAATCAAAATTTCATAAAAAAAACACCTTTCAAAATTTTCAACGTTAGCGCAATATAAAGAGCGGAAAGACGGGCACGTGAGTGCCCGTCTTTTCGCTAGTTTGGTATAAAGTGATATATCATGGTTTACATCATATGATAACAACGATCTTATTGCCTCTAACCTAGCTACACCATACGGTCACTATTATAAGCAAATATTAACATTTAAAATTCATTCATTAAATGTTGTATGTGGTATATAATAAAGACTATATACATCATTAAATAAAGTCTAAATTGCATTTTTGGTCCCTTAACTATTTAGGTAGTATCGCTTTGGTCCCTTAATTAAAATTCGATTTATTTTGGTCCCTTAACTTCTCTTTGTTACACATTTGGTCCTTTCCGTTAGTTTTAATTCAAAAACGTTAGATTTTCTTCATTTTCTTCTGGAATTTTTCTGGGATTCTTGTGGTTGAAGGTTGATGAAGATGAAAAAGAGGAGAAGAAGATGAAGAAAACCTTACATTTTTTTAATTAAAACTAACGGAAAGGACCAAAATAAATCGAATTTTAATTAAGGGACCAAAGCGATACCATCTAAATAGTTAATGGATCAAAAATGAAATTTAGCCTTAATTAAATGAATATAAAATATTAATTTTTGCTTATAATCGGAAGGTACATGAACAAAAGTTATCAATATCTACTTGCCGACTATAGAGAGACAAACTTCACCAAACACTAGCAAATGACCATATAGAGATAAACATCATAAAACATTAGCGTCCAATTACACCTTACACCTGGCTCACAACCATAGTTCCCTTCATCGTTGTGCCAAGTTTTTTGTAGAGTTAACCCCTTTGGTGTTTACAAACTTCCACCGCATGAAAATATTGCTATAATTTAGATTGTTGTTCTTTTATTTACATTACAATGTAGTCAGGGCCGTCCCCCAACAATTCGGAGGCGTTTTTGTAATCTTGACCATTTTAATTTAAAAAATATTGAAAAAAAAGACTAAATACTACGTTTGGTCCTTTTAATTTAACAAAATACTCAAGTTAGTTCTTTAAGTTTTAAAAATTTCAAATAGATCATTTTAGTTTGAATTCCTAAGTTAGTCCTTTAAGTTTCAAAAAGGTCATTTTAGTTGATTAACTATTTCACCGTTACCCCTGCTATCAATTAATAATTAATTGATGTTGATGTAGTCGTTAAGTTGTTGACTTGGATCAAACGGTGCCTTTTAAAAGCCCTAAGTTGTTAAAACGTTACGTTTAATGGTCACAAATGATCAATGTAGAACTATAAATGTCGTTTAAAAGTGCTAGAAGGAGATTTGTTGTTGTAAATAGTTGTCTTTCTAGCACTATAAATCATCATTTGTGACTATTAAACGTTGCGTTTTGACATCCTGGAGCTTTTAAAAGACATCACTTTGATCCAAGTCAACAACTTAACGGCTACATCAACATCGGTTAAACAGAGACTGACAGCAGGGGTAACAGTGAAATAATTTATCAACTAAAAGGACTTATTTGAAACTTTTGAAACTTAAAGGACTAACTTGAGAATTTTGTCAAACTAAAAGAACCAAAAGTGTTATTTGGCCAAAAAAAATTATTACCACTTATAATAACAAGTACTCCCTCCATCCCTATATATAAGGTGTCTGTTTGGTAAGACCAAAAAATGAGCTTATAGTGAATAGTGAATAGCTTATAAGCTTGTTTGACCAAAAAAGCTATGTTTGGTAATGTTTTTTCACCACGAGCTTATAGCTTATTTCACGAGCTTATAAGCTATTTTTCAGACGCTATTCCAAATAGAGTTTGAGCTTATAGCTTATAGCTTATAGCTTATAAGTTTTTATTACATTTTTACCCTTATTATTTTATCAAAAATCCATTTTTACCCATTACCATTTATTAATATAATTGTATCATAAATACAAATGTCTCTTGTGCTTATAAATATCCACTACTTCAAAACAAAAAATATCACTTGTCCTTCGTTGCTTTTTTCTTTATATGACATACCTTTAGTTTTTTAGTTTTTTTTTTCTTTATACGGCATACCTTCAGTTTTAGTTTTTTTTTTTTACAAATCAATGTAATTTTTCGTTTACGTGCAAATCAATATATACCTTCGGTTGTATTTCCATTTGATGAAAATATAACGATTGTTATTTTGAACTAAATAAAATTATGTTACGTCTATTGAGCATACATGTGATAATTTATTAAAAAAAAATTCAAGAAGATTCTATCTAGTGAAACTGTCAATTATTGCTAATAATACATATAATAATAATAATAATAATAATAATAATAATAATAATAATAATAATAATAATAATAATAATAATAATAATAATAATAATAATAATAATAATAATAATAATAATAATAATAATAATAATAATACATTTCAATAACTGTCTTTTATTACGTTTAATTGTTTTATATAGTATAAACACATAAATGAAAAAGTATATATAATATAAAGGATATAAAACGTAATATAATATAAAGGACATATTAAATTAATAAATTTAAAGTATTTTTTTCAATAAAATTTCTAATACTTTAATATCAATTGATATAAATTTTATTATAAATTGAAAATACCCTTTTATGTCATTTTACATTTATCAGCTAACTGAACCGCTAATTTTATCAAACACTTCGATTAGCTTATCAGCTATCAGTCATCAGTCATCAGCTATAAGCTATCAGCTAGCTTATCAGCTATCCGCTATTTTTACCAAGTTAGTAGTATTAATTAGAGGTATGTTTAGGAAAAAAATAATAAATGCATCTAGTCATTTGAAAAAAAAGAGTTTATATTTAAGGACTAATTTTTAGTCAAATAAGTGTTTATATAGGAACAGGGGGAGCGTAACGGTTATCCTTTTGCGACATTAATAAGAAAAAATTGGTTACAAGGCTAAAAACAAAAAGAGGAAAAAGCGACAACAAGAGAAAAGAAAAAAAAAACCTAAGCTCTAGGGAATAAAGTTCCCATGGCGTCGTTCCTGATTAAAGGAATAAGGTCGTTTGGCGGAGTAACATGAGAAGTAAACTCTTCATTAGAGGTGGCTCCTAACTTTGCAAAGAAATCGGCACATTGATTCCCTTCTCTTAGACAATGATGAATGGAGAAATTTCTTGTGGAAAAGAGATCTTTAATGTCTTCAATTAGAACAGCATAGGCATGGAAGTTGGAAGCCTGATCAGTGACAAGATTAATGGAGAGCATAGAGTCCGAGTAACAAACCATTTCCTCAATGCCTGCCTCCACAGCCAGGAGAAGACCGCAATGTATAGCAGAAAGCTCGGCAAACAAAATGTCAGACGTTGCTGCCAGATAACCTGAAAATCCCGAGATATCAAAACAAGCAGAGTTCCGGATGACGCCACCATAACTAGCTCGAGTAGGAGTTCCCAAGCAGCTACCATCCACATTGAGCACAACACAATTGTAGTTATTGTTATTCCAACGAACCAGACGGTCTGATAGAAGAACAAGCGCGATATGGAAAGTGCTATCAATCGAAGCAGCCGTATTTTGAATGTGACAAAGAATCTTAGTGAGGGACCAGGTATCATGACTAAGGCACATCTGATTACGGTGTCTCCACGACCACCAGAGACCGACAGGGAAGGTGGAAGAATGTGCACCAGTTGCATTATTTTTAAGCCAGCTATGCACAGTTCCTTCGAAAAGGGGTCCTGGGCGGTAAAACCGAGATTGGTCTAGATGATTTTAGAGAAGTTGCAGTCGCAGAGGCAATGCAGAAGAGTTTCACCATCTTCCCCACATCTCGAACATGTAGCAGAGGGAGCAATGTGGCGGTGGTGAAGCAAAGAAAGAGTAGGTACCGCGTTGTGACAAGTGAGCCAAATTAGCATCTTGAATTTTTCAGGGATCTTTAACTTCCATATCCAAGACCAAGAACCCATTGTAGTAGGAATGGTGGTGGAATTGAAATTTTCAAAGAGCCAAGCGTATCCACTTTTAGCGGTGTAGGTACCATTAATGTTGTGGTTCCAAATGAAAGTGTCGTTAACTCTATCGTTAAACTTGATGTGAGTATTGTTTATGGAGTCTGCTATTGTTTGCGGGAGTTTGGTATAGAGAATCTGCGTATGCTGCCCATTATAAGTGAAGACATCATGCACGGTAAGATTAATATCATGGATGTCAATGATAGGAACCTGTGATCCAATGAGACCATAGGAACTCCAGATGTCGAACTAAAAGGAGGAGGAACCTGAACCAGCACGCCAAATATATCCATTAAGAAGGACATTCTTGGCTTTGATAATGGAGGACCAAGTGGGAGAGCTGTTACTGTTGGTGGTGGCATGGAGAGTATTCGGCCCTGATGTGTATTTGTTAGAGAGAATGTGAACCCACCCACAGTTTGTTTGTTAATTGAACCATATCCTAAACAAGTTTCCCAAGCAGGCATGTGTTAGCCTCTCTTGCTATTCGGATACCCAGACCACCATTATGCTTCTGACTAGTGACTTTCTTCCAATTCACCAAATGGATTCATGTGTTATTAGTGCCTTTCCTAAAGAAATTCCCAGTTGTCTGGTCAATACTATCACAAATATTTTGAGAAAGTCAGTTGATCTGCATGTAGTAAGTAGGGATTGAGGATAAAACAGAAGAAGCAAGAGTCAATCTACATGTTCTGTTTAAGAGCCTATTCTTCCAAGCTGCCAAGGGAGTTTGCATTTTGTCAATGATGAAGTTGAAATCGCTTCTCTTTGGTCTGCCTTGGAGCTTCTTGGAAACCCAAGTACTTTCCAAGAGAAGTTGTGATGTGAATTCCAGAAATAGAGGTAAAGTTGTTGATTTTACCTTGAGGAATACCTGAGGAGTAGTAAGCTCTTGACTTAGAAATATTAATTTTCAATCCAGAGCTTTTCCATGCAAAGAATGAAGAGATAGGGGGACAATGGATCACCTTGTCGAAGACCATGTGTAGGCTTGAAAGATGGAAGCTTGTTTCCATCCCATAAGATAGAGTAGTTTGATGAAGAAACACAGTGCATGATGAGCTTGATGGTGATGTCGGGGAAACCAAAATCATGAAGGCAAGTGCTAAGGAAGTCCTAGTTGACGTTGTCAAAAGCTTTTTCCATATCAAGTTTGAAAGCTACAAAACCCTTCTTCCTTTTAGATCTCCAATATCAATGGTGATCCTAAAAATGTTCCTACAATCGCAAACACATGCAAAAAAGTAAAACAACACTATCATCTCCAAAATCAATGTTTTTTTTTTACAAAATCTCCAAAATCAATGTTAAAATCAATTTCGTTAACAAACGAATAATGAGGGTTTTTTTTTAGATTATCTTTGAAGAATGGTAGGTAATTTACCCACCAACCAATAAAAATGAGCAATTTATTGGTGGGGTCAAGATAGTTAATGGATACCACCTACAAAGGAGAATGTTCATTGGTTGAGCTAAATTACCCAACACTCTTCCATGAGTATCCTAGTTGTCACCATAATGAGAATATATCTCTCCAGTAATGAAAATAATCTATCAATTATAATTGCTGTTAAAAATCAAAACGAGACATATTTTAAAATATTTTGCAGGGACTTTTTTCTACAAATTTTTTTACAAGAACTAAAACCAAAACGAGACATATTTACAGGGACTAAAATCATATTTTAGCCTATTTTTAACTATAACTAAAATTACATTTACATAATAACTTTTTTTACTTAAAAACCACTTTTACTTAGTCTCACAATTATCCAATGAATGTAACCCAAAATAAAAAAACAATTATCCAATGAAAAAAGTTTCAATGAAATCCAAATGATCAAAATATATGTGCGATGTAATATGTTCCACAACAATCGTTTTCTTTAAGTTTCTCCGATTTGAAAGGAAAAACTAAAATCAGATTACGTACGTCATGATATAGAATCCCAAAATGAACATGATTTTGTAAAATTTGATTCTGGATATTTCTATGGAATTATATGAATGACCTCACTCAGGATGTGATGTGGATTAAGGTCTGTGGACCCAATTCGGATTGGGATCCCTATTACTTGCAGTATCAAAAATGTGCAACTATAAATCTAACAACAATGCTATTTGTCAAAAAAGAAAGAATTTATTGTGATAGTGAGTATTGAACAAAGAATGTATGACCGGAAGTGATGGGTTTGTTTTGCCAAAAAGTGATTGTTTATTAAGAAAAGAATAGGCATCATTGTCTAAAGAAACAGAACAAAAGTGAGTTTTTATTGACAAAATTAAATTTTATATTTTACAAATTATCCTCATGCAACGGTAGATATTAATCCCATGAATTAAATGAGATTTATATACATACAATCATATATATATGGGATTTGCTATAACACACTAACTAATTTTTATGAAGGTGTTTTTTAACAAAATTATAACTAAAAAGTGAAAATCACACAGGTGTGGGTTGCTAAAAGACACCTTCAAGGTGTGATAGAAGTCAC
>Ga0315914_1004509_pt1 | contig 20810 bp, 9 predicted proteins | sample MpolenodulesMG_FD_203920 | JGI IMG/M metagenome (GOLD analysis project Ga0315914, IMG submission 203920) | Medicago polymorpha root nodule microbial communities from Los Angeles, California, United States - elongated nodules | ecosystem: Host-associated > Plants > Roots > Nodule | place: USA... | reverse complement strand
GTCTATTTTATTTAGATTTTATATGTTTTTATTTCCTTTTTAGAACTATTTTACTTCAATTGCAAGTTATTTAATTTCAGGAACAAATATTCTAAAGATTGAGTCTTGGAGCAAAAGAAAGGAGATTTGAAGATGATTCGAACTAAAAATACGAAGATTTGGTGCAAAAATATGAATCCCCCAAGTCAGAAGCTTGGCAGGGCCCGTGCCACCAGCCACACGCGGCCGTGCCACCAGCCCAGAGCCCTTTTTGTTGCTTTTTGCTTCCTGGACAAGCTGCCTATTAGTTTATTTTTGACCTAAAGCCCGTGGTTTATTGTGCAACACTTTAGTGATTTATTTCTTAGGGCTTAAGTCAATGTTAGACTATAAATAGAGCACCCATCAAGCTTGTATAATCATCTTTTGTTCTCTGAAATTAATAGTGACAATTATTTCTTTGAATAAAAGTTCTTCTTTTTATTATTTTATTTTATGTTCTTCTCCTTCTTCTCTTCTATGTCTACAATGAACATGGGTGAGTAGACTCTTCTTGTCTTGGGATTGTTGGATGAGCCTAATGACATAATCCCTATCAAACCAAGCCTCGAACCCTAATTTTATGTAAACCTATTTTCTAATCTAAATTCATCGTTTTTATAATGAATTAACAAGTACCAAATTCATAAAGCGACAGCGGAGGGTTAGTACTTGTTACTTCATAATCACAAATATCAAAGCGAAGCATCGAAAGAAGAAGTTTTGATATTGGAACAAGTGAATTTAGACAAGGATTGTGAAACATGAGAATAGCCTAGCAAACCTTGAGACAATAAAGTTTCGTTCTTCAAGGATTTCAATAGCAATCAACTATGAGAATAGGCGTGGTTGCTAGAGGAACACACTCACTGAAACCGAAAGGAGATGTGATAGGCTAAAGAGAAATTTGTCTTTAGAAAATAGGTCCAACATAAAGTTCTAGGTTTAGGGTTTGGTTTGTGAAGGATTTGTCTCCATGACGAACCAATAATCCCAAGACGCTTTTTATTATCATTTTCAAAACCGCTAAAAATCCCAACTTTACAATTTAACTCTCTTCTAATCATTCATAATAGTTAATTGAATTCAACAACTCCTTATTGGAACGATACTCTTTATTACTACATCGGTAAACCGTGCACTTGCGGATTTACTACACCACTCACTATTATATTTAATTTTAAATTTTTCATAATCTATATAACCTTTCTATTTCAAACTTTAAATTGTTTTAGTCTTAAAAGGTTGTCAAAGAATATTTACAACAAAAGGGTAGCTTACCCTCGAAGTTCAATAGCACGATAACTATTAAGCTTGTTACAAAAGATACTCATCATAATCACCACCACTTTTTTGTATAGCATAACCAATGAGACTTTGAGACAAATATACATTTCACTCTTCTACTATTATTCTTTCTATTTTAAACGTTCCATTTGAATGTTATTTTTGCTTGAATTTGTGGTTGTTCTTTATGGGGTTATCAGTCATGTTATATTTCAGATGAGACAATTTTCTTTAGGACCCTAAGCCTTTTCAAACCACCCTTATTATTATTATTATCCTTTGTTAACCCCTTTGAGCCTCCATGCAATAATTTCTTTTGTTGTTATTAAGTAACAACTCATGTCACAAGTTCTGAACCTTAATGTCTTCTATTTGATTTCTCTTAGAGTTAGATAGAATATTTATAACTTGGTATAATTTTAAACTAAGTTTGGGATTGCTCTTTGGAATTAACAATTTAAGTTTGAGGTTGTGATGACATGTCATCTTACATTATGTTTTCATTCCGAGTCACGTAATTCTAGTTTTCCCGAAACCAAGTAGTTCAATGCAAAATCATGCAAATTGACAAAACAAAGCATCTCAAGAAGATTTGGAAAGACAATAAATGAAGATTCAAGAGGACTATAAAGACATTACAAAGAGGAGAAATGATATTTCAAGTCCCAAGACAAATTTCAAGGAAGAAAACAATTAGAAGACCAAGAAAAAGAAGAAAGTGCGTTGTCAAGTGTTGCTGGCGCGCCTCGGGTGTGCTGATGTGTGTCCCAAGTGAGCAAAATTTGCATTGGAATGCGATGAGTCCCTGCCCACACGTGAGGGTTGTGTGCCTTTTGGATGAAAAGTAGCTTCTTCTTTTTTTATGTTTTTCTCCTACGGGTTTGAAGAAAAAACCCAGTTTTTCAACCCATACCTAATTAGAAATCTGCCTATAAATACAATTCCTCCTATTCTCAAATTCTCATTCAAAATGAAACAGTTTAAAAGGAAAGAAAGCACTAGAAGCTTCAACGAATGAGTCTCTCTCCTTATTCTTAGTCTATATTATTTTGTAATTTTTTCCTTAGTTACTATGAGTAACTAAACCTAATTGGGTAGGATTCTAAAATGAACCTCTATTTAATTGTTGGATCTTTTTAATTCAATTCTTTTATTCAGTTATGTTATAATCTCTATTTAAGTTTATTATTCAAAAGTCTTAATTCTTTCACAAGGACTATGGAGTCGACATACTTAGAACCTATCATTGAAGATAGAAACAGATCAAACACTCTCTTCTGAACATTGTACACTAATCTTATTATTCTCTCTTGGTAAGGTAGACGAGATAGGGCTATCCGTTTGTACAACTACAAAGGTAATATTGAATATGTGATGAACTTCTAAGATTCATGGACCCTATAACCTTAAAGTGATCTGTTGGTGAAACTTGACAGCTGGAGGGACGTATTGTCCCATGAACTCCTAACTTAAATTGAACCATTGTATGTTAAAGCCAACAAAAGAATAAAGGAAATTCGAAGATGATAAACCTATCCTGTATATCTATTAATAAACTTTTGAACTCACTTTATTTCTAGAACTAATTTGATTTGAGTCTTAAATAAGATATACTGCTTTGAGAGGAGGATATAATTTGAACTCACATTTTTGTATTGGTGTGTACTAGAGTAAACATCACAACATTTATGTGTGAGCTGTTCATTTTTTCATTATGTGTTGAGTTGGTTTGATATTCGTTGTGCCCTACCGAATAGTGTTGTGGATTATGTTCAATATCTATTGGGATCTTTATTGGAATGGTAGTGTGTTGAGAAAAGTTACATGTTTAGGTAACTTGTGTTAAGGCTACATATGGAAAGCTCGAAAGGTTTTTTTTCTTTCAACAAAATGAATTTTTTTATTTTGAAGGAAAAACGAATTTGTTATTACTAATTTACTTGATCCGATTAAACGACAATGTTTTTTTTTTATTTTTAACAAATGTCAAACATTTTTGTTTATATCAGTGGTAGTGAATGTTTTGGTGTGGTATTTTGTATCATGGTTTGAGATATAATTATAGTTATATTATTTCTTTGGCTTTTAAAAAAAAGATTAATATAAAAAACCCTATATATGATAGATGCAGAAAATCTATATTTGATCGAAATTATTTAAATTTGAATTAATCAATTTTCATTTAATATTTTCATAACCTGTTAATAATTATCTAATGATTTTTGTCAAAAAATAATAATAATAATCTAATGATTATAACTCATCACTGTAATTTATTGTTTGGAATTTATATTAGAACTCCTGCCCCCTTGTCCCAAAAGCCTATGTAACTGAAGTAGAATTTTAATTTAATAAATTAACCATTTTAGTATTCATAAAGAATTAAATATAACCATGTAATCTATGATATATATAAAGAAAATAATCCATTTTATCTCTTTTGAGTTGACTTTTTTTTTTCCTCCTAAATTACCTTCAACTTTAAATACAAATAACACATATAACAAATAAATAAGAGTAAATTCAAATATTTAAAAAGTGTAACAAACTCGGTCTTTATTGTCCACGATATATCAATTTTTTTCCTTATCCTTTAAAAAATAATTGAAGGGAGTGAATTCAAAATAAAAAAAATTCACACACAGAATATGAATATATGTCCAATTTTTTTCCCTTTATGCTTTAAAAAATGTAACACACTAGATCGAGTATATCTATACTATATATAAAGAAAATATAAGATTTTGGGATGGTCAATTATACCCTAAAACAGCTTTTTTTTTATAATAATGATTATTATTTGTGTCATAAAAAAAATAAGAATTTAGATTATATTTTTTGTTATATTATTGGTGTCATTGAAATAGATAAACAAGGTAAGTTTGATTTGTTATAATTTGAAAGCAACAATCATTTATATTTATACATTTAATCAAAATCAAAATTACATAGAAAAACATCGTTCATAATTTTTTAAATTTACCCAATAAAAAGAGAGAAAAGATTTGCTAGTTAACATAATTAACAAAATGAGTAGAATTAAGTACCTCTAGAAGACAAGGAGATAAGGTAGTCCCTTGCGTGCGTATGGAGAAACCAGGTTGCAAGCAGAGCATCCAGTTTTGCTGAACATTGTTGCCCTACAAGGATCAGTTACCGTTAAATAACCATTGTTATTTTGTACATATAAACATATTTATAAAAAATAAAATAAACAATTTATGATCATAGAATAAGATATAGAAATGAAGCTTGAATAAAACTCTTTTATATAAGAAAACTTAATTAAATACTTATGGTATAATGTTTATCATATACACCATATTTTGTCCAAAAAAAAAATCATATACACCTTATGGTCATTATTATAAGTAAAAATTTATATTTTAGGTTCATTCAATAAATGATGTATGTGATCTTTAATATATATCACATACATCATTAATTGAATAAATCTAAAAATACATTTTTATTTATAATAGTGACTGAAGAGGGTAAATACTTATGGATAAATTACTTTTATAAGAAAAAATAAAAAAAGTCAAGCTCTTATGAAAATAAGTTGAAAATAATTTATTTAAACATGTACATAAATTGTTTTCATAACTTCTTTAAATTAAAACACTCAAAATACTTATGTTAGTGCGTAATAAACTCAAATAATAACAAAAAAAATCAATAAACTCAAATAAATCAATCTATAATAATATTTTAAATGTGATAATGTTTTCTTTGGGGTTTGTGGAACCAGTATAGTGCTATATTCGATTTGAATATTCTGGACTATTGGAACCAAGCATATGAACTTGTAACATTTATGCCATAGATCAAAAGCTACTTTCTTCTTTTTATTTCTCTCTTCCTTATAAGGCCCCTACTTCACTTCTTCATAATGCATGTGCATTGGTACGATTAATTAAAAACTCCAATGTTGGGGGGAACTGAGAGGACACCTCTATGCATAGATCCAATATCCTTACCTCACAAACTCGAGATACTCATAAATTTATAAACTATATATATGCATTCCATATGCATGTGACCAAGGTCTGTAATCTTTGTGCTGCCTATTAACATCTTGTGTTGGGTATGCTTTCAATAAATTTAGATGTTTCAAAAACAAAAAAAAATGCATGTGGCCAAGTGTATATGTATAATAATGATTTCCAACAAGTTTTAAGGGAAGAAACTTGTTTGTTATTATCATGCTGAAGTTGCTTTCTTATATACCATTATGCATGTATGTATATTTTGCATGTGTGTGTATTCCCACATAAGTTGTTTTCTACAATGCACAATGTGGATGATGCAATTTGTACCATTAATTGAAGTGACTACACAAACTATAGACAACTCAATTAGTACACAGTTGCCTGATTTGATTGGTGCAAGCAAATTTATATTTTGTGTAGGTCATAGATCTTCATACATTCTAAATATGTTGTATTCCCACATATATTATAATTTTGTATACACACACATCATCTCACACTTAATAAATTAATTTTGTTAGTTTGACTCATGTAAAATTCAAATTTTAAGATGTTTTTAGATTCTATCTGAAAAAGAAAATTGACAACATGATATACCAGGCCGTCCTCGATAATTCAGAAGCTTCGTAATAATTTTGACAACTTTCATTTAAAAAGTATTAAAAAAAATCCAACACAACTTAGAGTGACAAACATCCATTTTTTGTAGTTAAATATACCAGCAATGATTTAAACATTATATTTACCTACAGATAAATAAACATTTACCTATAGACAATGTATAATTGACAAAATTGTTGAATTTTAAACTTTTACCTATAGAAAAATGACATTTAGTGATAGATTTTGCTCGTAGATATAAAAAAAAAAAAAAAAACTTCCTTTTTTAAGGGCCCTGATGTACTTGCACAAGGTCGGCCCTGATCTGATATCAGATCACTACTTTAATTAGGCTTCATATGTTTAGTCTAATTGTGAGAGGAATATTGAAAGTTCTATATTAAATCTCGTAAAAAAAAACTTATTTATATATGAAAGGACATATATTTTACCTTACAAGCTCTTGTAAGTTTGATTATAAAGACTTGGTTAAAATTATTAACATATATTTAATCTAAATCTTGTTTTTTCTGAAATAATATATAATAAGATACAAGAATTACTCCAACCATTTGATGAGAGGATAAAGAAAATGTCATTGTAAGCTTAACTCAATTGGTAAGGATAATACATAATATCTGTAAGGTACGAGGTTCATATCCCGATCACCATAAAAAAAAAAAAAAAGCCCTAAAAGGGAAAAACAAAAAACTACTTGTTGGTATGACAATTCACTGGTGAGTAACGGTCTCAAATTGATAGAAGTTGAGAAATATATACGTTAAAACATATATATATATATATATATATATATATAGGATGTATATTATGAGAATGATCATCAACTATTAGATCAAAAATAAATGGTTGAGATTAAAAAAAAGTCACATATATATACCGGCTTCTCACTAATGGTGCGCCCCTCAACCTTGGTGTGCCTTTGATTTATGATGATCTTCTTTGGAGGAAGGACGTCGCGCTTAAGGTCTTGATTTTTGCTTGGAGGCTATTTCGAACTAGGTTGCCTACTAAGGTTAATTTATTTCGTTGGCCGGTATAATTCAACATGAGGATCAACTGTGTGTCAGTGGGTGTGGTGAGCAGGAGAATAATGATCATTTAATCTTAAATTGCGGTGTTTTTGCGCAGCTTTGGCAATTGGTTTGGAATTGGTTACATGTTTATACAACTTTGCCGTCAAACATAGAGGATCACTTCCTTCAGTTTGGCTCGGCTTCTGGTCATGCAAGATCGCGGTGCTATTCAATGTTTATGATTTGGTTTGCGACTTCTTGGATTATCTGGAAGGAAATAAACAACAGAATTTTTCGGGGCCAAGAGAACACAACTCTTAAGCTTTTGGAAAATATAAAACTTCTTTCCTTTTGGTGGCGTAAAGCAAATTGTGTTTATTTCCCTTATCAGTTTTATGATTGGTGTCAAAACCTTTTATTATGTTTAGGTGGTACTTAATTAGTTTTATTATTTTGTTTGAACTCTTGTTGTATCTTTGGTATGTCCTTTCAGGCACTCCTTGTGCTGGTGGGATAGTCTTTTGGTGTTAATATATTCAATTTTGGTTTTTTTTTTTTTAAAAAAAGTCACATATATACATCTCTTTATTATATAAATCATAAAATCATTTACCTTTTCATCTTCTTCGACCCAAAAATTCATATGCATAACTCTAAAACCCCAAATAAAACATAATATGCATTATGAAATTAGTCATGTCTTTGGCTAGCTAAATATTTTCTTAATAATCTCATTGCTTTATAATGTTCTATTCATGTATACTAGAAATCTATGATTCCTTCAAACAGTAAAGTTCAATAACACATGTTGACTAAAATAATAATTGTGATGAACAATATATTTTGGCTGCTCCACTCCACTCTAGCAATATGATCCATGCATGTGTGGCATGACTGCTACTGCCACAGTGTCAGCAGGACGATGGATGCTATGCTTTGATGATTCATTTGCCAAAAGATCTTTGTTACTCCTCTGTCTCAGGATTTTCATGTCTTATTAAATAGTTTAGCCTACATCACATGCCACTTAACAATCATGCTGTCTCCACCTAGTTGGATAAGAATTTCAATTTTATGTGTGTTTGAGTAATATTTTTTTTATCAAATTAGCACTTCCATAAAAAATTATAAGAGTTGGATAATTTGTTCTTTAAATTTGCAAAATAGTAATTTGGTCTTTAAAATTAAAGATTGTAAGTCAATTTAGTTATATTTCGAAATTTAGCGTCACAATCTTAAAGGTTCTATGTTTTCTTATGTAGCTTAAGATTATTCAAGACAATATAGATTTTTGATTGGTTTTTTTTGTCAGGTAGCCTAGTGGCTGGAGCTCACACATTTTAAATATGGAGAAGTGGAGTGTCTGGGGTTCGAACTCTGACCCCTGCATATAATATGCATTTGTCCCTACCAACTGAGATAAGTTCACAGGGACGATTTTTTATTGGTTTTAATACATGTTTTTACATAAATCATTTAAAAAAAATGTTAACGATCGGTGCCCTGAGACACTCTTTAAGGACTTTAGACAGTAAGTTTTTATGAAAACTTATGCATTTAATGCATCGAAAATAGAAATATTAAACTTTTTCAATGAATAGTTTTTTAATTAGAAATCCTTAAAAAACATGCTAATGATACTTGTTACGAAGACTCATAATTTAATGGTGAAACTAAAACTACCGACGTTCTCTAATTTAAGGAATTAGAAAATTTCAGTGTATTTTTTTATATAAATGAATTTGTTGATGAACAAAATAAATTAATTTACTAAATATGTTACTATTGCCACTTATCTATATGAAGACTTTTTTTTTTTAAGGATATATTAAGACCTTTGCTGCCTTGTAATGCACACACAAGACAAACATGTTGGGGCTTCTCTTTTGCAGTTCTTCATAATATCACATGCATATAATTAAGAGAGATAAATCATTAGGGTTTTTTTCTTTACCATTATTTTCAAGTGAAAAATTATTTAAAGTAAACTATTGTCTAACATGCACAAACAAAATATTCTTACATCATGTATAAATATCATTTTCATCATTGACTCAATAAATCATATCATATCTTATTTAATGTGAATTTTTTTAAAAGAATTTAATGAGAAATTTATTAATCTAATATTGAAAACTAACTTGTGCATAATTCAAAACTTTGTCTCACTAATGCATCACATAGAATTAATCTTAAAGTAAAGCATAATTGGTAATAGAGTACCAATAATTAAAGTAACAAAATGAATATAGCTGTTTGATATTTATGATATAAAGATATATAACAAACTTGTTATATTTTTCTTTGACATTAAATTTGTAATATTGCTGATGATACAATTAACTACTACCGACTCTTCTTAGGCACATAATACAGACCTTTTCATTTTGATTAAATTTTCTCTATGCATAAGAACAAGTTATTGTTAAACCTGTAATCACTTATTTAATTTTTTTGAAATTCTTATCGCTCAGAACAATCATGTGTGATAGTATAAATTTTATTTATGTTTTCTGATGATTACTGAAGAGTTTGTCTTCTATGTAATTACGTATGATTTTAGAGATTATTATTTGTAGTTGAGCTTAGAATATTAAATTCAACTCTTATATTTAGAAGTTCTTGAATTTTATGCACTCATTTGCATTTTTTTTTTCTTCATTTTTTAATCACATTATTCACTTTTTTTTATGATGTCATTGAAGTATACACATGTTCACCAAATATTTTTCTATTAGATTCATAAGAAAAATAATGATTGAAGGGTATCGTTATTCTTTGACTAGTTCTTCCACTATTCTACCTACCACTTCTGACAAATAACAAGAACCAATGGTTTATAACATTTATCCGGTTTTCTTTAACAAATAGTCCTTCGATCTGTTGAACAATAACTAAAACAGGAAGATAAACTGCAAATTCTGTGAACATAATAAAGTTATAGAAAGATGATTGTGAAGAATTATTTTAAAGTCTAAAAAGTACATGGAGGTTTAATATGAATTATAAGATGAGACCATTTTAAAGTCTATACTTCCATTTTAGTAAAATTATTAAATTTTGGTTTGGAAATTATTTTTCATACATTTAATAAATTAGTGCAATAGATTTTATTTAATACAATTTTTTTAATCGATGATAAAATCATTTGATTTAATCCTTTTTGAAATAATATTAATTTTAGAAAAGTTTTTATTAGTTTTAGTTTTAAAAATAGAAAAATGAGACATTGTATCCAAAAGCTTAACACCCTCAAATTAAGGTTCAATTTTATACAAGCCCAAGTGAGTAGTATCAAGAATTCTGCTCTTTATCCAACAGACGCTAAAAAAACAAAAATTAGTGAGGGATATTTAGTGAGGGAAAACGTGAAATTCCTCTCTAATTCCGTCACTAAATTTTGCGACCAAGGAATTTGTGAGGAATTTCATTTTTTCCGTCACTAATTTCCCTCGCTAATTTTGCTTTTTCTAGTAGTGAGATTTTGCTTCCCAACTAAAAAGATGAAAATACCCCTACGCATGTTAGCTCACGCTAGTGTTAATTTCAGCGCAAGTTAACTCACGTTGTCATTTACACTAGCGTGAGTTAACTCACGTTTATAGCAGACAGCAGTAGCTGCATTAAATGCAGTGCAGAACAAAATTTTGAAAAGTCATAAATGACCCATAATCACGACACATTCATAACTTAACCGAATTACGCAAGTTTAACAACGTTATCAAATAATACGACATAATCGATCGAAATTACACAAAATCATCGTTTTTCTCACAATCACATAATCATCCATAAACGATTCAAACGGTCCAAATTACACAAGTTCACCGGTAATGACCCGTAATCACACTTAATGATACGTAAACGATTCAAATTACACCAATTTATCCATAAATTTCAAAAATTACATAATTTCACATAAACGGTCAAAATTATCCAAATTCATCGTTAAATTACATAAACACAAATTCATTAAAATTCAACAATACAGACAGAAATTCGGAAAATATTACACCATTACACTTAAATAAATATTACACTTCAACGGATCGGACAAAAAGATACAAAGTGTTATTCTCAACCATTAACCTAAACATGTAATCAACGTCGCTATCATCTTTGAGAAGTTGTGGATAATACACGGTTTTTCAGAAGTCTTCTTCCTTATCCTCCCCCAAGTCCAGGCCTGACACATTTACTATTACATCACATGTTCTTTGATTTGAACCAATATGGATAAAGAAGTCGTCAAGTTTTGCCTTCAACTCGTCCAACTTGTCGGTGGGGTTTACAAAGAACATAACCCTCTTTTCACATCTACATAACGAACATCAAGTTTAACTCGATCTTGTGCATCTTCAGACATGATTCACTTCACAAAATATAATGAAAAACAAATATGAGAGAAATGAGATAAAATAAATAGTTGAATAATTAGAGACCAAAAAATGCAAGCAATAATTGGCGTGACATAACGGGCCACAAAAAAAAAAAACTTCATATATGTATATAATATATATAATATTAGTTACATATTGGCCATAAATATCCAAATTACACAACCGGCCACCAAAAAATATGCCGGGGTGTAATACCACTAAAAAATAGGACGAACACCGACCGACCAAAAAATGTCATAACCTATCTAACTAGACTAGTGATAGTGCATAATCTTCGTCTTCATCCATGACTTCGAAATCTTGCTTTGGTTTTTCCGGAGTTGAAGTTTCACAAGTAATAGGATTATGCTCATTTGTTGGTTTCTTTGGCGGCTTCGGCTCCTTAGACATGATCCCGTTGAAGGCGGCTTGTCTATCCATAAACTCAAAATGTCATTACTCCGCCTCACCAATCTTGTTGTTCATCCACTCCTTACAAGGAGATGGTAACATACAATCTTCTTTCAACAAAACATGAAGAAAGTGGTCGGGAATTAAGCAAAGACACATTATGTTGGAATGTGGCTTAAGTGGTGGAGCACTTCGGATTGGGAAATATATCTCACATATACCTATTTCGGGCAAAGTCAATAGAACAACGACTCTATTGTAGTAAGTAGGAATTATTTGACCCATATCCGGAGTGGTCAACCACTTATCTACCGGTGCGATACCACTTTTACTTGTTGGAGGGTGTAAACCATCCAAGATAAGTTTAAAACGCCTCTCGGTACCATGTATCGGCAAGTAGTTACTCTTATGAGTTTTCAACTCATTATTAAGTGCATGATGAACCAATACATGATCTTCCTCATCTATCCCCAAGTGCCTAGCTATGTCCCGGAATCCACAATTACCATCCCCTTTACCATTCACAATTTCTTCAACAAAAGGTCTCGTGATATTTAGAATTTGTGAAATGTATGGTATTTTCAAATAAGGATTTTGTTTTGAAGTAGGTGTCGAAGCTTGTGAGCGGGAGCAAGTGCCGAGACGTGCACCTTTACTCTTTGGAACATTACTCTTGGCATGTGAGCATTGACTATCGGGATTTTGAGAATCAATAGTCTCCCACCTAGAGAGAATTCGACCCGTGGACCTCATTTTCGGTGTAAATTTCACCCTTTTAGGTGCTCCCTTGGTTACCACTTTTCTCAGAGGTGACTTCAACATTGTGTCCTCCGGAAATTCTAGTTCACGCAACTTTTCTTTGATGTGGAGTTTCATCTTGTAAGGGGCCCTTTTGAGACGTTCTTGAATGGCGATCAATTTCTCCGCAACGGAAAAATGTGCATCAACCTCTTGTCCAATTACACTTAACCTTTGTCAATTAGGGTGTATTTCATCCAAAAGAATAAGAAATTTTTTCTTTCTCTTCTCGGCAATAATACAAGCACAAGGCAACCCGAACGTTATCATTTGCACACAACCACAATCTTCTTGAGCAAAGCCGAATGTCCTAGACCGTTGTAATTCTTCATCGATGAAACCCAAAGCGGCTCTAGAGACATACCCCTCCAACTCGGAGAATAATTTGTTTTTTTTGTATTTGTGTACCATGACAGTTATGCTCCTCCCAAAACTTCCTTGTATCTCACCTAATTGGTTTTTCAACATTTTGTCACTTTCATCCCAACAAGATGTCAAATGTCCCACACTACTCCTCAAATATCTTTTCAATTGTGCATGCGCTGATTCAACAATGTTGGTGGTTCTACACCCTATATGAAAGTATGTATTTGTCCATGCCCTCACAAAATGCTTTTTAAAATTCAAAACTGTGGTTTCAACATATTTAACAAACAATGAAAATGGTTCGCATACCTCCTCTTTGAATGTCAACCACACAATTGCATATGAATCCTCTGTAGGAGAGTTAACCACATCTCTCCAAGCCCTCACTATTTTCTTACCATTCTCACAATGCTTCTCATCATTTGCTTCCTTCACATGTTTAGCAACAACTTTTGCTTTCGAAGGCTTGTCATTGACTCTACAATTCGTGATGCACTTAGCTTTGACATTCTTCTCAATATGAAAAATAGAAAAGTATATGGTATGTTTTAGGGAGAACTTTGGCAACGGCATTCATCAAAGTGGTGTCCCTATCGGTGACAATCACCTTAGGCATGTTGAGTTTTGAGGTCAAAAGACCAACCAACATCTCAAGTACGCAAGTAAAGTTATCATCTTGTTCAAAGGAAAGAAAGGCAAATGCAACCGAATACGTAAATTTGGTAGAGGTAACACCAACAATCTCAAATAACGGCATTCGGTAGGTATTGGTTTTGTAAGTAGAGTTCATGACCGAAACGGTGGGAAAAGTGTTATGCATATTAATTGACTCCGGATGAGCAAAAAATAAGTCTTCAAGAGTGGTTTCCTCACTATTTACTCTTGTGAAATAGACGTATTGATTCTTCCAACTTTGAAATAGAGTATTGCAACTCCGCCTTGTCCTCTCTTTGCCCCTTGCGCCATCTAGTTCGCACATTGTACACTTGCTTGATGATTGTCACACTTTCTTTGTTTTTTTTCCTTCAAATATGTAAGAATATTCCTAGGCGGCGCAAAACTCTTTGTCATGTCGATAACTATTTGCTTCTCCTCCGCTTTAAGTCGACCCGCAAGAAGGTGGCCGGTTAACTTTGGCGCCAAGTCATGGTTGTGAGTTCCACAAAGCATTGCAATCCACCAATCTTGTGTATTTTTTTTCAAAGAAGCATTTCAACCTAAACGGACAATTACATTTCCTTGAGCACGTGCCTTCAAGCTTCGGTTTCTTCCTCGTTTTAGGTGGCTTGTATTCACCACTCCTTTCACATTGCATCGTCATGTATGGCCTTATTGTACTAGATTTATCTATAGAAATAGTAAAACCGGCCCTTGCCGCTTGTCAACGAACCCAACCAAGTAATTCTTCTTGATCTTTCCATCTTTCATTTGTTGTAAAAAATGACCTGGTGTTTATTTCAATGACACGAAGACCGGTAGGTACCAGATTAGGCTTTACTTCAAAGTTACCGGTAGGTACCGATTTTGCTTGGTTGTAAATAATGTGAGCTTGAAAAGGAATTTTCACTTTAAACTTCACATCTTTAGTTGGTTTGACATCGTCGGATGGTACGTCAGAAGCTTCAATTTTGGCCGGTTTCGGTTCAACGAAATCATTCGCAACATTTTCAACCATTATTACCTGTTCTTTGATGCTTGATAAGCGTAGAAACTTGCTTCCTGACGATTTGCAATGAAGATTTTGACCCCAAAAATTCACACTTTTTGGGTTTTTGGAGGTGGGGGGAAAGAAAAATGGAGTGTGAATATGGACTACTAGGTTTTGTTCGAAAAAATTACTCTCCGTGAGTTATGTCACGCAAGGGCAAAATGGATAATTCAGTTGGGATCGAGCAATTTATGTTGGGTAAAGAGAAGAATTCATCTCTTTGTCACCTTAGATCTTGTTCGCATCATAATGTCCCAACCACGTTTATGGGCCACTTTCATAACAGCTTTCTCACCATTACCACATAACGGTCTCCTCGACCATATATAAAGAGCTCTTGGCAAACTCACAAGGTATGTATCTCTCTATGTTCCACCCCCACTCTTACTCATATACTGATACTTTATTATATTTGTGAATTTTTTTAGGCTAGGGCATGTCCTTGTGGCTCTCATTACATGGTGGAGATGACATCTCATCTATGTTGGTACCCCACAACTACCATATTTTATTTGTAGCACCCCACTAGTTGTTACTCTGAATTAAAAAAATATGGATAAAGAGACTTGGAAGTCAATACCCAAGGGTACAAATCAAAGGATCAATATTATGTGTCTATTTAAAAACCTTATCAGAAGAGTGGGGTTAGAATCACTCTATTTCTAACACTCTCTCTAATATTCACTCATTTATTTGGTGAATCTATGTAGATCACAAACTTTGGAATGAGTCTCAAACAAAATTGTGGAACCCACATAGATTTTCTCCAATTAAATAATGAGTTGAAAAGAGTGTTAGAACACACCACACCAGTGATATGAAAACCATGATGAGCCAATTTGTCCTCGAAACTATTGCATTGTTAGAAGATATGAGAGACCCAAAGAAATATTACAAAAAGTTTGGATAATCAGAAATGAGTCACATTCAAGCCAAAATCCCGTTCAATCTTTGCTAGAATCTAATTCTATAAACATAGAACATTTAATTTCATCTCTGAAAGCACCAACACTTTTAAAGGACTCGGAAAAACCACCTACATAATTCGCATTATGATCTCTGAAATTTCCTCCACAAGTTGAAAACCCAGGGCAACGTGCTTCATCAATATTACATTTCACGCATGGTAAAGGGCGTCCGATCCTAACTTAGTTTTTAACAATTTTCTTTTTTTGGCGTGGTCGGGGTTCGAACCCCAGACCTTAGATATATAATGCATTGTCCTCTTACCAACTGAGCTAGCTCACGAGGTCAGTTTTTAACAATTTTCTAAATATTGACTATGTCTTCGAATCGAGAAGGTTACAATATCACTAGTTGAACTAATAGATCCCTAGTGAACTACATGACTCAACCAAATTAAATCAGGGTGATTTGATTCATATAACTCAATATTTACAATGAATGAAAATTCAAGAGGTCGTTAAAGACATTACAAGTTGAGGAAAGATAAATCCCAAAACATAATCTTTTATTCAATTATGTTTTGGGATTTATCTAATTTTTTATAAAGAAGTCTTAATGTCTTTAGGAATCCTATTGAGTGTGACACACCTAGTGAACTTTAATTGAACATAAAAATAGGGAGCGCAAACGGTGATCCTAAGCTGACACCTTTGGTCATTCCTTTCTGAACATTGCATAAACTTTATTCTTTTTTCTTGGTAAGGTAGACAACATAGATCTAGTCGTTTATAGAACTACTAAGGTAAGAAAGGGTAAGTGATGTACTTCTAAGATTCATACACGAAGTTGGAGTCTTTAGATGAAAATTTAGGAATACCAATTCTTTTATGTTTCAATTACCTCTGAGAGAGTAAGGCACATCTCTAACAACCTTACGTAGGCATATAGACCTTGTAGGATTAACGACCTTATACCTGCAGAACATGTTTAACCTTATAACCTTACTGTAAGCAGCAAGCGCAACTTGACAGCTAGAGGGACGCAATAATCTCACAAACTCGTCACTTAAATAAAGCCCTTATCTCATAACTTATAATTATTTGTCTTTAATCCAACAAGGAAGTAGAGAGGATCGATTTGAAGAATCCTAACCACCGCCAAGTTCTTTGTGCAATCAAATCAAACTTGCAAACTTTCCCTCAATTTACTCGCTTTTATTTAATTTATTTCGTTTTTATTTTCTGTTATAATAAGTATAGCTAGTTTTCTAGTTGCAACGACAATTCATGTGGAGACGGTTTTACTTACTATTTTATTATTTGAAAACAGTTTGATGCATTTGTCAAATTTAGTCATCAATAAAATACTATTTTAAAATAAAAGATGTGAGTGGACAAGTTTAAGGATGAGATTGATAACACAGAAAGAAAAAATTAAGAGAATCTATAAGCTCCTCCCTATATCGATAGTGGAGTAGACAATAATCTCAAGAGAGATAACAATAACAATCTCAAGTGAGATAATATTTCATTGTTAATTTCTTGTGTTTTATTTTACACTAATAATCTTAAGTGAGCAAGAAAAGAGATGCGTTCCCATAAATAATTTAACAAGTGTACTAAACTTCAGTCAAGTAATAATATTTATAATGTTTGTATCTACAAAGATTGTGAAATTTCTATGCAAAAATGTCGATTGTGATTAGGATGTTGAATTGAGGGATGCACTGGACATAAGTTTGATTTGCAAAGAAGTATAGACACTAACAAGATCAAGATTAAAACTGATCAAATAAATGAATAGTTGAGAATATGAAACGATTACAAGTGACGAGCTTAATTTGAGTAATTCAACTTATACTACCTTTTTTTGGTCTTCAAACATGTAAAGATAGACCGGAACAAAAAAGAATAGTATAAGTTGAGTTACTCAATATAACTTGGTCATTTGTTTGTAAATCTTCGATGTTCCCAACTATTCATTAAATATGGTGCAATTGTTTTGTACTTTTTTATTGAGGTTGAAAACTATTTTCTCCAAAATCGTTGCTAGTACTTGGCATCAGTTGAAAAATTACAAACTTATTCAATTTAAATTTAAATTTCGGGATATGTCTTTTCTAGGCAAAAAGTCGCTATAATTTCTATATATTTAAAGTTGAAACATGATGGATAAATACGTGTGCATTTTCTTTATCATCGTGTCATGTTATTTCTTTGTGCATTTTCTTTATCATCGTGTCATGTTATTTGTTTTTGCATAAATATTATTTATCCTTGTGCCTAAATTGCCGAAATTGTTAGGCCGGACGTCATGATCGGGGGTTCGAATCCCGGTACCTCCACTTTATGTATGTGAGTTTGTGATGGCTTTGTCATCTCGTCAATCTACCAAAAAAAATATATTTATCCTTGTGCCAAGATGGCATGTAACCACGTTTTGTATTTATTTTGTCCTTGTGCCATGTTATCTACATGTGCAGTCTTTTCTTTTAATTTCTTTCTAGTACAAAATCATGGACCAACAAACAAAGAAACTACCAGTTGTTTCTTTGTTTTCTTTTAGGTCATTCAAAATCCATGATAAGTCATTTTCTTATAGAGGGATGTGTTATCTTTTGCCATATTCTTCCCCCTTTTTTTCTGAGATTTATGTCACATTTATTTATTTTTTAGATAGATTTATGTATATTTTGTATTTCGCAAAACAAAATATATATCGACAATGACACACAACAATCATAGAAAAATGTACTTTTTTGAACAACAATTAACGGAAAATTATTTATAAGGTTTTGTTCAATTCAAATTGTATGGAAAAATTAATATTAGGGTTGTTACACGATCAACTTTTTCGTATCAAGTATCTTTACATATTATTCATCGTATTTGGTGGCAAACAAATCAAACAAGTGATGTTTCTCATAAGAGTAATGATATTTGGACATCCATTTGATGACAACTTTCTTGACAACCTTGTTTTTCTCTCTTCTTATTGGTCAAAAACAATGGAGAGAGAAAAAGGAAAAGAGAGGATAAGAGTAACATGTGAGTATGAGATAGAAAGTTGTTCAAAAGTTGTGAAAAAATGGTTGTACAAATATCATTTCTCAATTCATAAAAAACAAAGAAATTGTGGTCGACAAATGATATAGAAAATTTCAGCTTAGATTTTTTTTTCCTATGCGTTTAAGTAAATGTACAATGTTGTACATAGAGATGAAAAATGAATTTAAAAGACAAAAAAATTTCAAAACTATTACCTTCTTCCATACAAGGATGAGTCATATCGTAAATGTAAATACAAAAATTTCATCATCAAAGTCATGTTCTTAGAGACGAAATTTGATGATCAATGTAATTAGACACGGTCAGGATAAATTAGAGTGTTTCCTCTGGTTGGTAAAGAACTTGCAAAAAGATTAAGTGTTAATATCATGTGAATCAATCCCAAATAGTTGTTTAAGGTTTGTGCATAATTTTTAAGAAAATAATTAAATTGTTTTATTATCTAAATATATCATCGAGAACACATGATGTTACCATTGAAATAAGTCAGTATAATGAAAATTTGGTTTCATTATAAGTTGTTTTACAATTCCAATGTATCATTAGTGATTTTTTTTCTCTCACACCATTTACCATTTATTACTCTTTTTTCTTTCCATTCTTTTAATCTCAATTTCCCATATCATTAATAAGGGATAATTTGTAAAGTTACTTATAATTTCTCTTTTTAAATGTCAAAACCACTTATAATAAAAGGCAAATGTCAATTGTGAATTAAATATAGGAATAGTTACTTAGTATACGTGCATTAAGTTTATTAGAAATAGTTTATTTAAGAGAATTTTATTTTCTTAACATGTGTCCTAAAGACATAAGTTAGCAATACCCATAATAAAATACGGAGGGAGTAAAAGATGCCAACAATACACTTTTTAACGACTCAAGAGTATTTCAATGAGATGATAACAATCTCTTTCCAAGAAATGCGTAAAAATAGAAAATAACCTAATAAAAAATGGACAATAAATTCTTCTTTTTTAAACAAAAGAAAGGGGTCTAGAGGGTCTCCTGCTGCAGAACCCTAATCATATATAAAAAGAAAGAAATACAAAGATTGAGGGGGGACAAAACCAAAACCCTCAAGAAAATTAAAAGCGGGTACAAGAAAAGAAAAAACAGAGAAAAAAAAAACAAGAGTCCGCTAAAGAGCTAGCGAGACGAACGGCTAGAAGCACCCACCTTAAGACCTTTGCTCGCGTCTCTTTCTTGGAACCACTAGTTGAAATGGTTGGCATGTGTCTCTTGTCAAATCAACAGTTTATTCTTTCTCACTCATGTTAGCCCAGGAATCACTCAAAAAATTCATAGTCTGTTGGGCCACAAATGGAACAAGTCCTAAAACTTGCATATCATGAATAACATTTTTGCTAAAGTTTGAAAAGTTAGAGTCTGTCTCAACTACGGAATTATTCGTTCTCAATTCGTGCTCAAAGTCATCGAGTATATGATCGTTACCGTAATTCATATCGGTCACCGCATCACACCAAGATCTAATGATACACATATCAACAAAAGAATTGCTCTTTGATCTCCATTATGTATCTCAACCAAAGCTAAGTGTCTTCCAACTGAACAATAAATTCTATGAGGCATAAAAAGTATCAATATAATGTTAGTACTCTAAAATATATCCGAATAATTAAGAAGAAAAAAAATAAATATTGACCACTCTTATCAAGCATAAAAAAAATATTGCCCACTCTTATCAAGCACAATAGTCAAACTTTATATCTTCTTGTCTATTTTTTTAGTTACAATTTTCTTGTCTATTTAAACACACTAGATTTTCATTTAAAAATAAGATTTGTATTTTTTTAAAAAAATAGATTAAGTTTGTATTTGAATCTAACAAAACGGAGAAAAACAATTATTAATGTTGACCTAAGTTTTCACAATTAATTTTAAGTAACACTTTAAGGCATAACATTATTAAATAGAGGAACATTAATAGTGTGCTACAACAAGTAATGGATTTACAATTTGCTCAAAAAAAAGTAATGGATTTATGAGATGATTAAATAAGGGTTAAATATGTTTTTGACCCCTATAAATATATCAACTTTTCGTTTTAGTCCTTCTAAAATTTTCCTTCAACTTTTAGTTCCTATTAAATTTACAAACACTAGTTTTGGTCCCTATTTTTAAGTTAATTTTTGTATTTTTTAATGAAATTTTGCAAAAATGTGGACAAAATTGTAAAAATCTTTCCCAAAAAATATTAAATTTTTGTACAAAACATAAAT